>Ga0105099_10001702_pt1 | contig 13552 bp, 18 predicted proteins | sample PPLLak3cmMay2015_2_FD_79138 | JGI IMG/M metagenome (GOLD analysis project Ga0105099, IMG submission 79138) | Freshwater sediment microbial communities from Prairie Pothole Lake near Jamestown, North Dakota, USA - PPLs Lake P8 Core (1) Depth... | ecosystem: Environmental > Aquatic > Freshwater >...
AGCTTATAGACCAACGCTGCTGAATTTGTTGCATGCCTCCCACTAACCCCGCAAAGCTTAAGTTCTCACCAGTAATTAATTCTCCGGCCTTGTAGTGTTCTATAATTCTTTTTAATGTCTCCGACTTTCCCGAACGGGTGTCTCCAATAACCAAACACTCGCTCCAGCCTTTAATAACCATATTTCGAAGGAACCTAAAATTTATGGGAGCATGGTAGACTAAATCTATAGCCGTAAGTAAATCATTCCTACCATAAATCTTAGTTACATTATAGGAAATGTCCGTGTGTATCTCTTCCAATTTTTTTTCTATATCATTTCCTTGAAAAATTTCTAATTGCTTTTTAATCGCCGGGGTCATTTGGAAATTGTCAAACGTAAATTCTGTAGGCTTTACTTCATTTATTATTTGTGTGGCATATTGAGTGTTAGGGTCAGGAACAGTTATGCCCGTCATTATATAGCTCTTATTAGTTCGAATACCATGAGTCAATGAGTAAATGCTCCGAGTAGTATATTCGGTATCACGAGGCGAATACTCAATCTCTGGTATGACTCTAATTTCCTCTATATTATATACTTCATCAATTTTCATTTCAAAAGCTTGGCAATTAAATATCTTAGCTTTTTGTTTTATTAAAACTTTTTGTTGAACCTCAGAACAATTTATTAATTGTAATAGCTCGGGACTTTCCGGGTCGAACTCTACTTCCATATTTCCTTTCTCGGAACCCAGACCGCAACCAATGCAGCGGCGCATTCCCATGAGACAAGAAAGCTTAACTTTCTTAGGGGCAAAGAAGGGCGCTAAATCTTTTCCCGAGACTATTACTTTCATTTTAGTTCTTTTAAAGTAATACTTTTCTTGGCTAGCATTATTTAAAGTAGTATCATATATATGCTCATCGCTAATTTTCTTTTTTTCAAAGAGTGAGAATTTCTCACTGGTCTTTATTAAATTGTCAAAGTCTCTTTTGACTTTCTTGTGATATATAAAATAGTCAGTGAAGTCCCCATTAGCCGGCTCAAGAATGGGGAGATTAATAATCCTTAAATCCTTAGTCACCGCGGATATACATTTGGCTACCCTAACGGCTCCCCGCTTCCCCGGGTTATCTATGTCATAGCAGATATAGGCCGTCTTGCCTTTAAAGAGAGGTGTAAACTCTTCCTTAAAGACCCCAGCTCCAGCGGTTACAGTTATGGCGTTATACCCTAATTGATTTGCTAGGAGACAATCCATTTCCCCTTCACAAATTAAAATATCAGGCTTACCCATATTATCCAGAGGAAATATTCGAACCTCCCCATAACCAACATCATAAGATTTTATTTTATCTTGGTCTTCGGGACTATGAGGAAGATATTTTCTAACGTTAAAGTATTCATCTCCTTCTTTTACGGGTATCCAAATACGGTGCCCATCAAACCCCAACTTGAATTTTTTGATTGTGTCTATATTAATCCCCCTTTCATTTTTAAGGAAGGTTAGCATTTCGGAATTCTTTAATAATAATTTGTGGTGCTCTTCTATAATAATAGCGGGAATAGTTTTTCCACTAGATTTTTGAATATCGGCTTTTTCTTCGGCCGGTTTACTTTCTCCGAACAATTTTTTAACTTCTTTTACTGCTTTTTTCATAGGAACCTTATTAAGCATAGAATAGAATTTATAGATATTGCCTCCGGTTTGACAAGAACCGAAGCACTTCCAAAGACCACTTTCCTTATTAACCGAGAAGGATTTTTTTCTATCATGGTGAAATGGGCAATGCCCGCTTAACTCTTTGTCGCTTTCAGATATAACTTTAAGATGTGATTTATAGTAGTCTCTGTAATTCATAATTATTTCCTTTAATAAAGGAGGGGAGGGAGATTGTTTTTCCTTAGCTGGTCTATTGTAGACGCCTTAAAGTCTCCCTCCCCCCACTACTTGGTGGAGTCGGGTTATTCGCCCTCGCCCTCTGCATGCATCTTTATGTCTTTTCCTTTCAATGATAGATACAAGCTTTCAGCCGCTTTAAACTCTTTAGCAGTTACAAAGGCTGATGGCTCAATACTATAATTAAAATAGGACTGGCCACTAGAATTTTTTTCTAGCTGAGTTTTTAGGATATATTTTTTAGCGAACATATCCATATTATTCCCGGCTAGTCTTGTTAAAGAAATTAATCTTTTTGCCGCTTTAATCTTTGTCTTTGAAAAGCTTATAGCAACTGGTGCATCGTCCCCTATAATTAAAGCCAAGAAGTTATAGTAAAGTGTGCAAGACGGAGCCGTTTCATCTTCCCATTTCCCATTGGGACACTCCAAACATGATTTTACTACTAATTCCTTTTTACCCTGCTTAATAATAAGCGGGGCATTTGGTGTATTTGCATCAATAGCATTACACTCAATTCCTCCTCCGTCTTCTCGGGGGATGAACTTAATGCGACTCTTGGTATGAAGCACCGGTATAAATATTAATTCACTTCCATAATTCTTACTTGATAGTGAATTAAAAAGTGTTCCGGCTTTCATACCCTTGTCTGCTACTTCAGGGCTTAATGGCTGAAGAAGTTTAATACGAGGTATTAAAGTATCTCCCGCTTCTACCTTTTCGAAACCCCTCCCCTTTCCTTGGCTTAAATGTTCTGGAACTTCTAACTCTTTTGTTTCTCTTTTGGCTAATGCTCTTTCACTTTTTTTACTCATTTGTCCTCCTTTCTGATTCGTACACTAGATTTGATAAATACTTTAATACCTTGTGGAAACTTTTTTCCCGTCTTTGCGCATTCCCCGCAATAACCTCGGAGACTTTGATAGTTTACACTTTCTTTAATTAAATTTCCCGCGCCTCTTTTACGCAAGTCTTTAAATAAGAAAGTTTCACTAACTACATTGGGGTAGATACTTTCATTTAGATAACAAGTTCCTATGCCAGGAGCCCGGAAACTATCAATCTTACGGTTCTCCATAGCCTCAACAAAACTCTTTTGAAACTCTTCAATTTCTGCTCCTACTTTTTTTAACTCCGCCTCTTTTTTCGCCTCCTTTTCTTTTAGATTTTTAAGCATTTTAGCTTTGTCAAATAATATACTATCTACTTTTTCTTTAGCCATTTATTTCACCTCCCTTTTTACAACCTCTCTTACTACATATTCATGACTTTTAAAATTATATAATAGCCATTTTACTTTTCCATGCAATTCTATCATTATTAAAGTAGCTAAAGCACAGAGTACCCCACTCCCCGATAATAATAAATAATCGCCTTCTTGGCTGTCCTTTAATTTATTCCTTAATTCATCTCGAAGTCTATCCGTAGCAAACACATTGACGGTTCCTTGAGTGAGGATAATTAATTCACCATAGACTTCCGCTTGACTGAAGTCATGTCCACTTTTATTTACTATATAAACTTTACTCATATTATTCCCTCTAGTACTCCTTTGAAGTTCTCTTTAGTTATAGTCTTAGCTAGTTCCTTTTTATCCCTTAGGAGTTTATAGATTACTTCATCTATGGTTCCTTTAGCTAATAAGTCAACATAAGTAACTTTACTTTTCTGGCCTATTCTATGTGTTCTATCTTCGGCCTGAAGTCTTTGGTTTAAGGAATAATCATTACTATAAAATATTACATAGTTAGCACAAGTGAGGTTTATCCCTAACCCCCCGGTCTGCGGGTTTCCTATAAATACTCTGGCCTTGTTATAGAATTCCTTTATATGAGCTTGCCTTTCACTTTGCGGGGTATCCCCAAAGAAGCTTACAAAGCTTATCCCTTTAGAGCTTAATAATTTTTGTATAGCAAATATCTCGTGGCGGAACCTGCACCAAATTACTATTTTTTTCTTATCTGGTATATCCTCTATTAACTCGGAGAGCCCATTAAGTTTAGAAGCTTTCTTAATGTCTATTTCTTTCCCCTCCTCATTTTTAAGAAAGCCGCTAGTTATCTGAGAGAGCCTTAACATTTTGGTAAGTAATATAGTGGCCGTGATTTTATCCCCATTCTTTAGCTCTATGATTAAATTATCCTTCATCTCTTTATAGAGGGCCGCTTCCTCTTTGCTTAACTCGAACTTTCTAGTCTCATATACTTTCTCGGGCAAGTCTAAGCAATCTTCCTTGGTGAACCTTATGGCTATAGAATACATCTTCTTATTTAATTCCTCTAAGTTCTTATAGCCTACAACTTCGTGGTTCTCATAACCTCCCATAATTGCATACTGGGCTTTAAATCCATAAAAGCTATCGCCATAAATAGTGGGGTCTAAGAATTTATACTGGGAGAATATATCTATGGGAGTCTCGGTGATGGGCGTCCCCGTCATTATGTATTTATATTTTGCTCGCTGGCCTAAGATATGCAGGGCTTTACTTCTCTTAGCGAAGGGATTCTTAATTCTAGAAGACTCATCACAGACTATGCAATCAAAATTATATTTAAGGAGATAATTAATCAGGGGGCGAAGACTTTCATAATTTATTATATAGCCCGTATGGCTTTCATCGGAGAGGATTCGTCTCTTATGCTTTCCATTCCCGGTCACTGAGACTATATCTAAATCCTTTATGGGGGAGAACTTACCAAACTCTTCTAAGGTATTATCTATTAGGCTTATCGGGCATACGTAGAGGAACTTCTTGATTTGTTTTTTCTCAATTCTATAACTAAGTGCATCAATGACTATCCTAGTTTTCCCTGTCCCCATTTCAAGGAAGAGAGCGGCTTCATTTCTCTTTAGGAAATTAAAGCAAATCTTTTGATGTTTAAAAGGTGGGGGATTGCTTTTAAAGCCGTAGTCATGGACTTTGTCATTTGAAAATTTACTGGACTTTAAACTATATTTCTCACGGGCCATTTCTGCCTTAACATTTTTACTAACAATTTTTTCTATCTCTGCGGATACTTCGAGCGGGTTGATGATATTGCGGATATAAGAGATGTTCTCTTTGGTGTTAGGGAAAGCCCATTGCTTAGTTTCAGGGATATATCTTCTCCCTGGAATGCATTTGACTAAGCTTACAAGCACAGGAGAATACCTAAAGGATAAAATAAGCTGATTACTTTTAATTTCTAATGTGTTCATAGATTAATTATATTAGCTAATTTTGATTTACGATTAATTTTACTATATTTTAAATTACTTGTAAACAGTTCTAGAAAAAGATTTTCCCCTTTAAATTTTCCCACTTAATTACTGAGGACGGAGAGCGTTTTATTATATGCGAGTAATTATTTCTAATACTTTCTTTTAAATTTTCTAAAGTTATTCCTTCATCCATTTTAGGAACTAAAGGGTCTAACATATAGATAATTTTTAAAGGTTCAATATAAATAAATCCCCAAGCTTGGCCATTTGCTTTTATAGTTTTTCTTAAGGAAGACTTTTGATTCTCTGTAAATAAATCCCTCTTCCAAACAAAAGACTTCTCATTTTTGGGTATTTTCTTTATTATTTTGGTTTCAATCTCTATATATAACCCATGGACATTGTCTTTGATACAACCTATTAAATCCCCGAGCCCCGGAGTTTGATATAAGCCTCCGTGCACTTTGAATAACTTGCTCCCAGGATATAAAGCTAATAAGCTTTCTTTAACTTCCTTGCAAAATTTACTTTCGTTCATTGCGCGACCTCCATTCATTCTTTGGCCTCAAACAAACAAAGCACCACCAATCTAAATGTGAATTGCAACTACCACAGTAAGGACATATCCATAATTCTTCCTCTTTCTTTTTCTGGTCGTTCATTTACACACTCTCCTTTTTTACCTAAATGTTACTTTGATTTCATCTTCTGCCAATTCAGGTATAGCTATAATAATTATAGTTAGTATCATTTCCCCCCTCTGGCCTCAATTAATTTCCCGATAAGGTTTGAGTTTATCAATCTTATTTGAACCCAGGTCTGGTATAGAAAGTAAGTGGATATGCAAAAGCTTATAGTCATTACTATTAATATAAAATCTTGCCGGTTTAATTTTTTCATTTCGTCTCCTCAAATATTTTGTCGGCTTCGGAAAAGATTTCAAAAACTTCATCTAAGTAATTTCTATCTATTAAACTCATTTCAAAACTTTCTTTTATTTTTAATTTTAACATCTTATCTCGCTTCTTTATGAGTTCTGTTATTTGTTTAGTTATTTCGGCGTGGATAAAGGCTTTTATCAAATTATTCAAGTAGACAGTCTTTCCTAAATCAATAATTGACCTGTCATAATATACAAATTCTTTGTCAAACCTTTCCTCAATCTCTTTTCTCTGTTGTTCATTCATTTTGCCTCCTTTTTAATATCAGATTTATTCCAAAGATAGGATATTACAAACATTGCTATGCATAACCAAAAAACTATAAAACATATCCTTATCCATAATGGAATTAAGGATATAACATAGAAAATAAATATTAAAGTATTTCTCATTTTACCTCCTATAATTGCGGGGCGGGGATTACCTCCACCCTTTTATCTACTTTGTTAAATCTACTACTTTTGCTTTAGCGGCATTTTTCTTGATAGACTTAACTGTGTCTAAACAAGCTTTCTTGGTTGTGTAATTGTCTCCAAGAGTTTCGCCGTTCTTTGCTCTCATTCTAAATCTAAAGGCTCCCGCTTCATCCATATAGACTTCAAATTCCATGGTTATTCACCTCCCCCTTTTCGTCTATGCTTACTTTCTTTATAGGCGTATGTATCATTCTCCAAGCGGAAATAGATACAAATAATATCTCAACTATAAAGAAAATAATTACTTCAATTTTTTCTTTTTGCATTTTCCGCCCTCACGTCCTTAAAGAGTTGACAATTAATCTTATTAGCATTATCCATTAGCTTATGTTTCCTTCTCCAGCAAGCTACATGGCCAGTGCTATTAATTGTCCTCGTATCCCCGTATTTACATAAGTAACAATATATCTCATTCATTTTTTATCTCCTTTTTGATTTTGAGAGTTCCGAGAATACAGTATAGCATTAACAAAAGCCTTCGCTTCCTCAAGAGAGGGTTGATTTCTTTTTAATCTCCTTTCATCCCAAAGATTCGACCATTGGGAAAACTCACATTTGGGCATTAACTCTGACATCCAATAGATGTTGTTCATTACTTTTCACCCCCTTTATTTTTTATACGATTTTTGCAGTCCGGGCAACGCCGAGCTAATTCTTGTAAATTTGTTTTTCTATTAATATAGCCGGCGCTTATTACATTAAAGGGTTCCATTTTAGATTTGTGGCTATATCCCCGCTTAGTCATCTCTTGAGCTAACTCATCATGCCTGGCGCCTATTAAAGGGGTATATACGAGCCCGGTATCTATATAGCCTTTAATAGACTTACCCTTATCTAAGCAACCTTTGAACATGTGCATTTCCACATGCTCCCCTAATAAATGCCTCCTACACATCAATTTGGGATTAACTCCCCACATTCTCATTATTTATACCTCTCTATATAGAGTTTAAATTTATATTCGCATTTTGGACACTTCTTGATTTCTTTACGTATAAAACTATATTCCGGAATATCTATATTTTTAAAAGATTTTCCGGAGTGTAAATAGTAAGGTATAATACTTCTTAATTTATAGTTTTTTATTTCTTGTTTAAGGTTTTCAGTTTCTGCATACCCTTTTTGATGAAAAGAATGTCGAGTATTAGTATGTTTAAGCCCTCTTTTTTCTAATTCTTTAGCTATATCATTATGTCTTTGAACCCAAAAATTTGTTGTAGAAGGGTCTAAATCTTGGAATAATAAACTATAATGAGCTTTAACATCTTCACTAATAGCTTTTTTAATAATATCATGGATTTTACGGTGCTCCCTTTTTAAGTGCCATTTACACATTAAACTTTCATTAGCCGCCCATATTCTTTTTGTTTCCATATGTCCTCCTTTTTCCTTTCCCGGGGTAGAATATAAAACATACTATCGAAATACTATTCGCCCCTTCCACCCCGGTTTTCGGTACTAACTTCCGTGTTTGACCTCTGTGTTACTTGATAGAGAGGTCGTTTTCACTATTTATTATATGAAATTTTGGATGTATAGTAAATAGTATTTTGATAGTATGTTTTATATTCTGCCCCGAGAAAGGATGAGACAGGATAAATGGGTATAATAAACACACCCCATAAAAAAATTAAGCCTCCGTATATAAACATCGAATATATGCTTTAGCTATATTAGAGATATGATATATATATATAGATAAAAGAAAATCTCCACTTGTGTTATAGTCCATAAGCAACCCCTTGGTGTTCATATACGGAGGCTTGAATTAAAATAGCCTGTCTCATACTTTTGATAAATGATAGTTCAATTTGCGAAGCTGTTGGCGTATTTTTCTTTGACGTTCTGGTGAAGCAGTTTGTTTTTCTTTTAATAGTTTCTCTATTTCCGGGGTGGCGGGAGATGAAGCTATTTTGGATTTCTCTTTAATAACTTCTGTTTGATGTTGTTCCAATTTTTTCATAGCTCTCTTCTGTTTTTTGGAAACCCGCTTGTTAGAAATAGGGTCGATAGAAGAGGGAGTGTCCATAAGAGGAGCCCATTCTCCATGGGAATTAGTGGTCTCTAAATCTTTAATCCTTTCATATATATTTGGTGAGATAGGCCTATTTGTGGCCTTTAAATAGATTAATTGGAGATTATATAGAAGTAGTAGCCTTTGGATTTCCACGTCCAATTTGAGCCATTTGGCGGCTGTTTTACTGGTCTCTAGCTTGATTTCACGATGTGAACAATACCTGACATGCTGATATTCAGGTGAATAACACAATCCTTTGGAGAATATTACTGGGGTGGGAGAGGAAGGTTCTGGGGAAGCGAAGTTCCTTTTTGATTTAAGTGATACTTTTCTTTTAGCCATAATGGCCTCCTTGATTAATTATTATTTTTAACTTCCTGCCTGGTTCCTATATATAAGGTATAGGAACCCGGTAGAGAGTTATTTCTTTTTGGAAGTAACTTTCTTTTTAAGCTTAGGGTTAGTCTTTGGATTATTGGCCCTGGCTTTTTCAAGAAATTTTGAAGGGTCATATCCAGGTTGCTTAGAAATTGAATAACCTAAAGCCCTAAGTTGTCTCCTGATTGTTCTACACTTTATATCATCTTTTGCTTTTGCTGCAACTTCTTTTTCCGCCAGTAATTTTTTAATCTCTGCTGAATTTTTTTCTGTAGCCATTTTAATTTCCTCCGGTGTTAAATTTTTGTGGGGCTTTACTACTTTTAATTTTTTCTCTCTTTTTGGCTTATCATTGCCTCCCTCCTCTTTATTTGGAAATATAAAATAGATATTAGCCTTTGGAACTGATGGGAAAAGCTTTTCTATTTTTTTAATAGGGTCTGAGTGGTCGGGGTTACGAGTCTTTGTTAATATTTGATAAGTTCCATCGGGGTTGACATCTTTTATTTTACCCGAGCAATATATTAATTCCTTATAGTTGGGGTCGTAAAATCTAACTCTATAACCTGGTGTGAGGTTTCCTTTATGGATGTAAGGATAGTGCCAAGAATAATCATTTAAGGGTTTGAGAGAATTTTCTTGAAGAGAGTTAATATGAGATTTTAATTCTTTTTGTGTAGCATAAACTTTTTCTAAATGTTTTTTGTCTGGTGAAGATTTTTTGATAAGGGGTGGGATGCTTTTAATAACTTTTTGTAACTCCATTTTGTTCCTCCGATTAATTATGATTTATTCCTACATTGATATTATATGATATATTGAGACCTTTGTAAATGGGGTGGGTAAAAGAATTTAAATTTTAAAATGAGAGGTGATTTACTGAGGACAAATATTTTAGGCTGAGATGGGTGGTATAATATTATAGTATATCCCATTTACAAAGACCTCATTTATAGTCTATAATGGATATATAAGTATACCACTAAAAAAGTGATGGGTAGAGATTATGAAAAGAGGGGAAAATCTCAAAGGCCACAAATTAGGGGGGAGAAAGAAAGGCACTCCAAATAAATTTACGTCTTTGAAACAATCATTTTTGGATGCTTTTATCGCGATGGACAGTGACCCAAAAACATCCCTTAAAAGTTTTGCTAAACATCCTTTGAACCGTAAAGACTTCCTCAAAATGGTAGCAAGTATGTTACCTAAAGAAATGACATTGAAAGGCGATGCAGATTCACCACTCGTAATACAGTTTGGAAAGGCGGATGAAAAACTCTAAATATTATATAATTATTATTTCCTTAATAATAACAATGGCCTTTACTAAAACACCAAAACAAATCCAACTCTTAGATTTAATATCCAATAACACTACTACGCTTGCAGAAGGCGGAGGCCGCTCCGGAAAAACTGCAGGCTTTATTTATGCAATGGTGGTGAGGGCGGCCCATTATCCTAACACTTGGCATTTGGCAGTAAGGCTGAGAGCAAGCCACGCAAAGATGTCGCTTTGGAATAAAACAATTCCCGATGTATTACGTTGGACAGGCCTTAAAGATAAGGTGAGCACTAATAAACAAGAAATGACTGTAACTTTCCCACACGGTTCTAAAGGTGATTCAAAAATTATAGTGGCCGGCTTGGATGACAAAGACCGGGTCGAGAAAGTCCTCGGAAACGAGTATGCCACTATATTTATTAATGAAGCCTCACAAATAGTATATGACTCTTATGAAATGTTAGGAACAAGGCTTAATGCTAAAGGCGTTCCTCTTAGAGTCTTAATAGATTACAACCCTCCAAGCACTCAGCATTGGGGATATAAGATTTTCCATAAACGTAAATTCCCTGATGGTAGAGAAGTTCCAAAAGATGATTATGCTGTTATTAAGATGAACCCTTCTGATAATATCCAAAACATATCCGAGCAATATATAAAATATCTTGAAACACTTTCCATTAGTAAACGTAAAAGATTTTTAATGGGAGAATATGGAACCGATGAAGGTTCTCTTTGGAAGCGTGAATGGATTAACTATAAAAAGCAAGCCCTTGAATTAGTAAGAGTAGTTGTAGGCGTTGACCCAAGCGGTTCGGTAGAGGGAGATGAAATTGGTATTATAGTAGTAGCGCAAGGGAATGATAATAAGAAATATGTATTGGCGGATTATAGTCTTCACGGAACGCCCCAGGAATGGAGCTCGGAAGTTATATCGGCTTATGATAAATACCAAGCAGATTGTGTAGTAGCCGAGAAAAACTATGGCGGAGACATGGTTGAAGCTACTATTACTCAAATGGGTACAAAAAGCATTAATGTTGAATTAGTCACTGCCACTCGTGGGAAAGTAGTTAGGGCGGAACCTATTAGTGCAATGTATGAACGAGGAGAAGTATTTCACATTGAACCCCTTATGGAATTAGAAGACGAGCTTTGCACCTGGAAACCTTTAGAAGATAAAAAGTCACCGAACAGACTTGATGCTTTAGTTTGGGCATTAACAAATTTAAGTTCGGAAGGGAGTTTGGATTATGTCTGATAAATGGTATACGGCCAAAGTTTGGTATGATAATAAAGACAGGGAAATAGAAATACAAGCTAAGTCTGAAAATGAAGCACGTTCAAGGTTTAAAGAGTATTTGCAAAAATGGGATGATGGGGAAATATTATCTATAAAAGAAGAGGATATGAAAAATAAATTAAATGCTAGAATGGAATATGAAATTGATGATTTTAGAGTATATAGTGAACAAGGAAAATTTAATATATACAAAGCAGGAAGTTTAATAAAATCTACCGGAACCTTTGAACAAGCTAAGTCTTGGATAAGAGATAATAGAAATATTGATATTCATACAAAAGAAAATGAAGTAGAAACTATTGAGTCTCGCAGAGAGAAAGGTAAGTTGAATTATGGGAGTAAGAATAGTATAGATTCAATTTCTAAATTCGAAAAATTGAGTAAACAATTATTTGGTATGAGTGATTGGGATGAACTTGATATAAATGAATTCAATAAATTAAAAAGGGAATTTAAACAAAAATACGGTAATGTTGAATGGGTAGAATTACAACATGAATTAGCAAATTATTATGGTGAATAATGAAAAAAGAAAATAAACAAATCATGCTTAATGCTTTAGCGGAACTTCAAGTATTAAAAAATGCTTTGTCTGACCTTGTGCCTACTCAAAGCTATAACTCTTCTTTGGAAACTGTCCAGCTTTCTAACCTTGATACGCTCTTTATAAATAATAGATACACTCCACTTACTATAAATAGAAATTTATTGTCTTATCTTTATTGTGAACATGGAATTATTCAAACGGCAGTTGAGCAACCTGTTCAAGATGCTTTAAGAGGTGGCGTAGATATAACTTCCGGGGAACTTGATAATGAAGATATTGACAAATGGCAAGATTATTTAGAAAGTAAAAATGTTCTAGATATTGTTATAGAAGCAGAAACTTGGAAAAGATTATTTGGCGGTTCCGGAATTATTATTAATATGGCGGTTGATTCGGCTCAACCCTTTAAACATGAAAAGACACAAAAGTTAGAATTCTATGCTTGTGATAGATGGGAATTAGCTTCTGGGGTTAAATCCTCTGAGATTTTTAATTTCTATGGGACTAATATACATACTTCAAGAATATTGAAGTTGACAGGCCGGAAGGCCCCCTCATTCATTAGACCTCAATTGCAAGGTTGGGGCATGAGTGAGATAGAAAGAATGGTACGCGATTTAAACGCATACTTTAAAAATAAAGATTTAATCTTTGAACTCCTTGATGAGTCTAAAATTGATGTTTATAAGATTAAGGGATTCAACTCTTCTCTTATGACTGGAGCCGGAACTGATAGAATTAAACGCAGGATTGAATTAGCTAATGGTATTAAGAATTATCAAAATGCTGTTATTATGGATAAGGAAGATGACTACGACCAAAAGGCTTTAACTTATTCCGGATTAGCGGAAATGATAAAAGAAAATAGAATAGGTATAGCTTCTGCATTAAAAATGCCTATGACTAAACTATTTGGTTTATCCGCTGCTGGCTTTAATAGTGGTGAAGACGATATAGAAAACTATAACTCCATGATAGAGTCAGAAGTAAGAAATAAGCTTCGGCAGCCATTAAGAGTTATACTTAGTTTATGCGCGATGCAAGTATTTGGCTATATACCGGAATTCAAATTTGATTTCAAGCCTCTTAGAATTATGAGTGAGAAAGAAGAGGAAGAGATAAATACAAGCCGACATAATAGATGTATGAGTTTATATCAAAATGGCTTGCTTAGTGCCAAAGAATTAGGTGAAGCTTTAGACAGTTATAAACTTCTACCTATACAAACGGAAATGGAGCAAGGATTACTTCCTGAGCCTCCAGTTATTCCAGGAGCCGGACAATCTGCTACCGGTGAAATGCCTAAACAAGGCGGGGAGAATGTAATATGATTAATGGAAAAATTAAAGGGCCAGGAATTCCTGATGGAACAGGGCCTTATGGTGGAACAGAAGAATGTCAATTGAATAAAAATGTTCCTAAGTATTTATTAGATGAAGCGGCAAATTTACTATTTGGTAAAAAATATGACCAATGTTCAAATAAAGAAAAAGGTGAAGTTAAAATAGAAGCAGAAGAAATGATG
>Ga0105099_10001704_pt1 | contig 13545 bp, 28 predicted proteins | sample PPLLak3cmMay2015_2_FD_79138 | JGI IMG/M metagenome (GOLD analysis project Ga0105099, IMG submission 79138) | Freshwater sediment microbial communities from Prairie Pothole Lake near Jamestown, North Dakota, USA - PPLs Lake P8 Core (1) Depth... | ecosystem: Environmental > Aquatic > Freshwater >...
CGGCGTCTTCCTGGGAGTACAGAATAGCGACGTCCTGTGGAGTCAGCCACTTGCTGACTAGCACGTCGTTCCAGACATCGGGGTCGTATTCTTCAGCGTCGGAGTCAATCACGACGTTCTTGCTGTTCAGGTTCGTTATCGACACTTCACCGATCATTGTGTCGGTGAAGTCAAGACGGACGTCGAGGAATCCTCTGGAGCGAATCAGTCCGTCTCCGAAGAGCTCAGAGCGCCGCCAGGGCATCTGGTTGTTCTGCGCGATCTGCATCCAGACCTTGGTCAGCGCCTCGGCGATGGTGTCGGTGGCGTTGCCGCTGGATGGTCGGAAGAGAATCTCGGCACGGTTGGCGATCTGCTCGCCCATGATCGTGCTGATCGTGCTGAGAATCTTGTTGATGGTGAGCGCCGGGCGGCGCGCTAGCTTGAGCGCATCGAGGTCTGACTGTTCCCACTGCTTGCCGATGGCAAACTTGTCGCAGCGATCTGCTTTGACAAGGAAATCCAGATGGCCGTTGTCACGGCACTCGACGTAGCGTTCCCAAGTCTCTGATGCAAGATCGACGTTGACAGGCACTTTATGGGGCCTTTCTAAAGGCTTTGACTTGCGCGGAGGGTATCAGAGTCCATCAGAGTCTGCAAACCACCTACGCAGCCATGTGGGACCCGCCTTTGCCAGCGAGCAGTTTTTTGAGGTCGTCCTTCCAGCTTTTCATCTTCTGAGGCTCCCTGGCGCGCGGCGCGGAGTGCATCAGTGTCAGGCGCACGACCCACGCCGAGCTATCAACTTGGTCGTCGTGCTTGCCGTTCGGGAACCGCAAGAGCTCTTTCTGGTACTCGTCGAACCACGGCGCGCGGTTCGGGAAGTAGATCTTGCCCTGCTGCATCCGACCCTTCATCGGAGCGGCTCGGACCCGCTTGTCAGTCAGCGGCTGCAGGGTCTCGATGGCTGGGTACAGCTCGCGCTCCTGACAACGGCGGTTGAACTGAGACGCCAGGGCCTTCCAGATCTGCCCGTCTTCTACGCCGACGATCTGGGAGCCCCACTGGACGTGGTAGTCGATCATGGCCTCGACGATCTCAAGGCCGTCGTCAGAGCGGAAGCGCAGCACGTCGAGCAGGTAGAGGTTGTCGTACTCATCCTGCATGAAAGTCGTGCCGACGATCCAGTCGCTGGAGGTCTTCTCGGTGATGGCGAAGTCCCACGCCTGATAAATGTTCCGCCCGGTCAGGTCGGGCGTGTGGACGTAGAAGCGGAACATGTCCTTGGTGAAGTACACACCCTCGTCGGGCATCGGGTTCTGCTGGTACAGCGCGTCCCACATCCGCTTCATGCCTGCGGCGATGTAGTTCGCCTTCTTCCTGAGCATCGCCATGGTGGTGTAGCGCGCCGGGTGCAGGGCCGTGCCCTTCACGCGTGTCCGCACAGCGCCCTCGGGCACGTCGATTCCTGCTGGAATCTCGACGATGGTGTCGTCGGGCAGGATGTACTCATCACCCTTCTCGTTGATCGCTGGGTAGCGGACGATCTCGAAGACTTCACCACCCAGACCTTCGTCGTCGTCTGCCGCCTTCTTCATCACCTGCTGGATCCTGCCCGCCCAGTCATCCTCGTGCCACCACGTCATGATGCCGAGCACACCGCCGCCGGGTGCGAGACGTGAGTGGGCGGTCGAGATGTACCACTCCCAGGTGGCTTCCCGCTGAATCTGACTGTCCGCTGCCTCGATGTCCTTGACCAAGTCGTCCAGGATAAGGATGTGAGCGCCGCGACCCGTAATTGCCGAGCCGACGCCTGCCGCGAGGTAGCCTCCGCCACCAGTAAGGTTCCAGTTTTCGGTACTTTGTGACTGGGGATCGAGAGTTGTATTCGGAAAAACGCTCTTGTAAGCGGAATCTCGCAAAAGGTCCCGAATGTAACGGGAAAAACTCATCGACAGGCTGGTCGTGTGGCTCGCGGCGATGATTTCCCAGTCCGGGTGGTGTCCGAGCACCCACGGAGCGAAGTGCCGAGAGCCAATTTCTGACTTTCCAGCCCGTGGCGGCATCATCAGCAGTAGTCGAGGCTCTTCTCCGTTCTCGACGGCGCGCATGAAGCGCTCCAGCCGCCGGCAGACGTCCTCGTGGACCCATCCGGCCTGATATTTCGGGCGAAAACGACGCACGAAGTCGAGCAGGCGGCGTCGACTGAGTACGCGAGATGCCATCTCTGCTTCCGGAGAGGCTTTCGCAGCGGCTTGGTCGAATGCAGGGGGCTGGTAGGGCTCTTCCGCGACCTGGGCGAGGATGGCTGGTGCCGGTTCAGCGGGTGCGACGACTTCGCGCTTCTGGTTCTTGCGCGGTGCAGGCTTCTTCGGAGCAGGTTCTTCGGGCGGTTTGGGTACGGAACGACCTGCCTCGTAGCAAAAATTGCAGACGCCGTCGACGAATGCGTCGGCGATGCGCTCTGTAGAGCATGCCGGGCACAGCGCCATACCCTTAGTCGACGATTTCGATCTTGATGCCATCGAATATGGGCTCAAATTTGCGTGTGGCTTTGATCAGAGTGCCGGGCGCGAAGCTCTCTATCAGCTTGTTGTACTGCTCTCGCGTCAGCCTGATCGCGCGAGGACGTGAGTTGTTCATTTCCTCGTACTTTGCGATCAGTCGCTTCATGTCTGCCGGTGTCGGTCCTTGCTCACTTATCACTCTTCGACCCTCGTGTACTGCCCTTCGATGACGGACAGCAGCTCTTCGTCCGTCATTCCCTCGTACTGGGTGCGCAGACGCTGCTGGTTGACAGATAGGTTGACATTTTTCTCTTCCGGCGCGTACAGGCCGAGCATTTTCCCGATCTCTCTGGCCCCTGAGATCATCCCATTCGGGTCTGACATCATCCTGGCCATCGAGATGGCGTCCATCATGATCTCGATCATGTCCGCGCGCTTGAGTTGCGCAGCGGAACTCAACTCTGCACGAGCTTCTCGCAGCGCAGCTTTTACGTCTTCGGATCTTTCGATGATATGAGACGCGCTCTTTGTCTGCGCGTAGCCGGCAAGCTCAGCAGCTTCGGTCTTCGATTTTCCGTCGAGGACATTTTCGACGTAGATCGCCTGCTTTTCAGTCAGGCGCTCGGCAGCTGGTTGCTCAGTGAGGACGGATTTCTTTCTTCCCATGTCGGCGGAGTGTATCAGAGCGAAAAATTTTTCAGAAATTTTTGGGAAAAACGCTTTTAGGACAAGGGGGTGGGTGCTTCGGATTTCAGATACGGAGGTCTTATTTAAGTGTGAAAAAGTTGTGAGTGTGGAGATGTTTTCTCCCTCCCCCCTGCCGTGCAGAGGCCCACCCACTTCGGATTCGGTTTCGGTTTGCAGAGGTGGTGGTCGCCAGATCTGTACGTGCGTTGTTTGTGTGAGGCCGTAACCGCCGGGAAAAAGCCCCCGGCGGTGTTGATTGGTTGTTGTGGCGATGGAGGTCTGGATAGACCCCAGGACGCCACCTACCACCACTTGATCAGGAGATCACCATGAACACGAAGCAGATGCAGGCCGCCCTGGCCAAAGTTGTCCCCACGTACGACGTCCGCGAGGTCACCGTCGTGAGCGAGCCCGCCGAGCCGCTGCTGGCACGCGCTGGCGCAGTCCTCGGCGCAGCCGTCCCCGTGGTGCGTGCCAGCACCGACACGTTCTTCAGCGCCCTGCGCACGAGCTATCGCTACCACGAAGCCGTCCGCAAGGGCCAGATCTAACCCCGTCATTGAGGAGCCGACATCATGCTGAAAGCCGAACTCATCGCCCTCGTCGCCCAGCAACGCGCCGAGATCTCCCGCCTGCAGACGCAGCTCGCTGCCATGCAGGCGCGCCCCAGCAACGCAGGCTCGGTGGCAGTGCTCGCCGCGCCTGCGTGCGACCGCAAAGCCGCCATCGCGCGGCTGGCCGAGCGCTTCCCCGAGCGCAAGTCGTTCACCGCCGACGAGGTGCGCGCCGCGATGGCCTGACACGATGAGCTGCCCGCGAGGGCGGCTCGTCGCTGGCGCTTAGTCGCACTGCTCAACTGCTCAACTTTGGAGGTTCATCATGTTTGGACTCGCACACATGGACGTCATGCCGTTGCTTTACGGCGTCGTCGTCTTCATCGGCATCTGGTCGATGTGGCACAAGCTGACCCATGGGAAGTGGCTCGCACTCTCCATCGAGGTCTTCGTCTTTTGGCTGGTGTTCACGCTTCACGGCGGCACCATGACCGGCGGTATGTCAGCAGCCTTCGCTGCGATTCTCGCTGGTCTCATTCTCCCACGCACTCTGAAACGGAGGACAGCATGAGTCAGGTTATTGAGGGCCGTGATCGGCACGTCCACCGCGACATCATCGCGCAGCTTCTGATGCGCACCGATCTCAACAAGTTCGAACAGTTCGATCTTGTCATGGAACACGTTCGCATGCTCGAAGCCGAGCGCGATGCGTTCGAGCGTCAGCTCGACTACATCATCACAGGAGAGTAGTCATGATCAATCCCACCTTCTCCATCGCATCAATGGGCTTCACCGAGTTCGTCGGTCACTTCGACGTCGAGCTCGGCACCCTGCGCTTTGCAGTCATCACCAATGACAGCGTCAACGAGGACATCGAGTTCTTCGATGTCTACGACGATGCGAAGCGCTACTACGTTCAACTCACTCAACCGGAGGTCGCATGAGCGCACCCCTCACCCGTGTCGTTCGTCAGAGCGACCTCAGCAGTGACCCGGACATCGCGGACTGGCTGTTCGAGTCCGCAGGCGTAGACACGCAGTCCGACCCTCTGCAGATCCTTCTCCAGCGCGAGCTTGAGGAGGAGCAGGAAGCGCTCGAATCAGGCGCTTCGTACTACCAGCAGCAGCAGCAGTAATAGAGCTGCAGCTCCGAAGGCGACTTACCGGGGAGCGAGGGCATCGACCCACCGGGTAGCAGACGGCTTAGGCAACCGTTGAACGCATCAATCAGCCATATCACACCAGTATCACTCACATCACTTAATCAAGGAGCAATAACATGAATCACCGCAATCACCTCTTCACCGTCCTCAACAACGTCGACGACTACAGCGCCCTGGCTTGCCTCGGCTCTGCCCAGTTCATCGTCACTTCCGAAGCCATCCGTCAGGCCGTGCGTCTGATCCCGGACGATCCCACGCCCGACACTATCGAAGCGTTCCTCAACGAGGAGCGCAACCTGAAGGTGGACGTCAAGTTCGCCAACAACGACGACTGCGCCGTGCGCGCACCGCTCACCGGCAAGGAGGACGTGGTCGACGCGCCCGCCACGCACTACGAGCAGCGTCGCACCCTGTCGGCCTTGCTCGACCTGCGCCGCGACCTCGCCGATCAGATCGAGGAGCACGCAGCGCTCATCAGTGGCGATGGACGTGACCGCACGCTCACCGACACCATGGAGTTCATGCGCGACTCGATGTACAAGATCGACCCGCAGCAGTTCGCTCGTCAGTACCGCACCAACATGCGCCTGGGACAGCGCAACTACGGACAGACGATTCAGCAGTACGTCGAGTCCGAGACCCAGCGTGCTCTCCGCGACAAGGAGCGTTTCGCAGCCAAGTGCGAGTACGCAGTGCAGTTCCTCGAAGGTCTCGACCTGATCGAGGGCCCTGTTGCTGATCGCATCTGGGAATCCATCCACCGCCGTTGCGTTGCCAAGCTCTTGGAACGCCGCATCACCGTCGGTCGCAACCTCTCGTGGCGCACCGATCCCGATGTGCGTGCCAACATCGAGAGCGACCTCGCGATGATCGAGGATGCCATCGTTCAGTTCGGTGGTGAGGTCCCGCCCGACGCAGTGCTCGCACCCGCAGACTTGGTCGAGGAACCGGTGGTGCTCAAGCAGCCCGAGCCGGTGCCGCAAGCGCAAGCGCAGCAGGCAGTCACGATGGAGATGATGATGCAGATGATGCAGCTGATGCTCCAGTCGCAGAAACCGGCAGTGGCTGGCGAGTCCCGCACCAAGTCCTACCGCGTACCCGGTGAGGTCACCATCACCAAGCAGTAACCGGTGAGAGATGCGCTCGGTGGCAACACCGGGTGCGTCTTCACCGGGCTGGGTGCCTATGGGACTGTTTCAAAACTCTTTGCTTTGAAACACTTTGAAACAGTTTTGAAACAGACTAAGTCATTGATTCAAAAAACAAATCACCTGAAATGTTTCAATGTTTCACTTTTTCACCAAATTCATCTGTATAGGAAAAGTTTTTCTCTCACCAAACACTTTCTCTCCCCTGTATGGATGTAATAAATTGAAACATTGAAACAAAATAGGCATTTCCTTAAGCAAATCAAGCACTTAGCGTGTTTCAAAGCTGTTTCAAAGTGTTTCAAAACTACCCTTTTTGTTTCAAAACCTGTGGATAACTCGGTCTCCGAGCCACCTTCAACCCTATATTAGGAGATCCGCATGAACCTCAATCAAGACCGTTTCAGCTTCGTCATCGTCATCAACAACGTCCGTCGCTTCGCAGTCGATGGTCAACAACTGAACCGCGAGCAACAATCCTTTTTCATCCAGGGCTACCTCACCGGTCTGATTGATCAGGGCTGGGAATACGACGACTTCGATCTCAGCTTGCGCGACTACTCACTGCCCACCATCCTCTTCTAAGGAGCACAACATGCCCATGCGCATCACCATCAAACCCATCCTCGAAACTACTCAACCCAAACTGATCGATGGTCACCTGTATCAACGCACTGACGTCCGCAATACCAACGACGTCGCACTCTATATCTACTGCTCTTCCAAACGAGCACTGGTGAACCTGTACGGTGGTTCCATCTGGGCAGATGAAGACTATGGCGAGATCTACTTGTCGAGGAATGAGATGTGGACTGACGTGACCGACCTCTACGAACTCAGACCCATCAGCTAGGAGCTAAACATGCAGAAGATCCTCATCAACACACAGTACGGCGGATACAACTTATCCAACGTGGCAATGACGAAGCTGCTCGAACTCAAAGGGATCGTCACCTATCCCGAGAAAGGCATGTTCGACGATTTCAACATCTACTTCCTCACACCCCCTACGGGCAACACGCGTGACGACTACACACGCAAAGCGTTCTACATCGACAAAATCAAACGCGATGACCCGGATCTCATCCGTGTCGTCGAAGAACTGGGCGTCGACGCAGCAAGCGGACGCTTCTGCCAACTGAAGATCGTCGAGATCCCTGATGACATCAAGTGGATCATCCAAGAATACGACGGCCTGGAATGGGTTGCCGAAGACCACGAAACCTGGAGCTAATCATGATCAAGAAAAACTTCCACATCGCAGCACTGCTGGGCTACATCGCAGCTGGCTTCGGCACCACGTTCCAAGGTCACCACCGTCCGAAGCTGATGCCCAGCTTCTACAACCGCAACAAGAGTCGCGAAGCACAAGACGACGCAATCATCAAAGCCCAGGCAAAACGCGAGCGCAAGAATCGCAAACGTCTCCTCGATATGGCTTCGCAAAAGGAAACATCATGAAGATCGAAACCCTGCCCAAACCTCCCAAAGCAGCGCCCTTTCGCCCAGCGCTGCGTGGAGGCAACATCTACAAACGCGGACCTGACAAGTTCGGTAGCGTCGCCTACTACGTCTATGCCAAGGACGACCAAAAACTTATCAACCTCGAAACCGGTGCCTACTGGCGCAACGTCGACTACGGCACTAATCTCTATGACGCAGACATGTTGTGGGAAGACGTGACCGATCGCTTCGTCCTTGTTGAAAGATCCTAATCATGGCCTGCGAGCGTCGTTACGTCTGGTACGTCTCAGGTGACCCAGAGCGTCTGCTCTGGATCACCAAAGGTGATGCCGAGCGCTGGGCCCGTGAGGTCTACCCAAACATGGATGCTGATCGTCGTTACTCGCGCGTCCATTTCCATGAGGTGCATCAGTATGACGATCAAAACAAGCGAACTGACAGGCCCAGCCCTTGACTGGGCAGTAGCGGAGTGTGAAGGCAATAAATACTCCAAACTTACCCATCTACTTGAATTATGGGAACCGTCAACCGACTGGGCACAAGGCGGGCCAATCATCGAGCGGGAGAGAATACGGCTAGACTGCGCGTGGTCTGACAGATGGACAGCACAGCACCCGTACAACGCGAAGATTGACGGGTACACAGGCTGGACCAAAGGCCCCACCGCCCTCATCGCAGCAATGCGTTGCTTCGTAGCAAGCAAGCTGGGCGACGAAGTTGAAATTCCGGAGGAACTGAAATGATTGACGACTTTATTAAACAGCTAGAAGAGGGTGGATACGGCACGACACCGGAGGAAACAGCAGAAGTGATCAAGTCCCTTCAGCGGCAGCTTACCGAGTGCCAGAAGCAACACGAACTTGTAACAAGTTGGTTAAATCCAACCCGAGAACAGCTTCTTGCGTGCCAAGCACGGGAGAAGGTGCTGCGGGATCACTTACGTTGGCACATTAGGGTTTATCGCGTAGCAGATGACGCGTGGTCACCGGAAGCTGATTGTGATCGCCTAATGGAGAGAGAGGTAGGTTTGCCATCCGAATCCACCGCACTAAATACCATGCTGGCAGCAGCAGAATTGAAAGGTAGGCGTGAAGCGTTGCTTGAGGCTGCTGAACGATTCAATTGTATGGGGACATTTCGCGTTCGTGATGAACTACGGCGCATGGCACTGAAATGACTGAGCCACTTCCCTGCCCATTCTGTGGTGGCAAAGCTGTTTACCAACCCAGTGCAGCGATTTCCTATGTAGTCTGCTGCATTGAGTGTGGTGCCCGTGGGCCTACCTTCACCATTCCTAGCTACACCACCAAGGGGGACTGGTCGCTACGCCTTCGTAATAAGGCTGTAGCCCACTGGAACAAACGAGTAAAGGAACTGGAATGAAGATCAAGACAAGTGAGCTGATTGGCTCTGCCCTTGACTGGGCAGTAGCGAAGTGCGAAGGAGTCTATTGGAACATCAATGGATATTTTGTCTGGAATGCCTTGGGACACCGAACCAAATACAGCAAAGAATGCCCCGCTTACTCATCCGACTGGGCACAAGGCGGGCCAATTATCGAACGGGAAAACATAGTGTTCGGTTTTGACGACATAGCCCCGCCTGATAAAGCCCACATCGCCAGGAAGCCTGGGTTCATAACAATCCACAACGAGTTTTACGGGCCTACAAAACTCATCGCAGCCATGCGCTGCTACGTGGCGAGCAAGCTAGGTGACGAAGTTGAAATCCCGGAGGAACTGGAATGAAGATCAAGACAAGTGAACTGACAGGCCCAGCCCTTGATTGGGCAGTGGCAAAATGCTTGGGTGTTGACTATTGCGACCGCGATGGGATTGACGATATCGGCAATGAGTTTGAAAAGACTGACTTCTCAACCAACTGGGCACAAGGTGGGCCAATCATTGAACGTGAGGGTATCGGCTTCACTCAGTTCAGCGACTATCCGCAGTGGACGGCCAAGCACCCGCAGACTATATGTTTCGACGGCCCCACACCCCTGATCACAGCCATGCGTTGCTACGTTGCCTCGAAACTAGGTGACGAAGTAGACGTGCCGGAGAACCTCACATGACACACCAACAACTAACACCTGAACAGATGGACGAGCTGTACCAACAAGTCGTCCTCACTGTGCAAAACAACGGTAACTGGTACAGGACAAACCGCAAGGGCATGGCACCCGGCTCAGTGGGATTCTTCTCCAGAGCCAGCCGCCCATTCATCAAAGGAGCTGCTGCAGAATGGCGCAGCAAGCAGCTCACACCCATAGAATATGGCTACGTTGTAGCCTGCCTGTGGGACGAGTGCGATCTCAAGTGGGACATAGCCGGCCCGCGAAAAGAGATCAGTCGCCACATGATCAATTACTACCGACTAAATCCGATTCCGGACAGCTACATGTCGAATGAAGAAGTCAATGGTCTTGAGGCTTGGCTCAACCGGAAAGAAGGAGTGGTCATTACCGACGACCTCGATGATGACAGCGAAGTGCAACCCGAAGTTCAACCCGAAGTTCAACCCGAAAAGGAACCGACCATGAAGACCGAAACCATCGCCATCAAACACACCACCACCATCAACGGTGTGGACATCAGCACCATGACTACCGACCAGCTGATCGACGCCATCAAGACCTGCGAAATGGAGGTCGAAGCCCTGGGCACGATCAAGACCAAGAGCAAAGCCATCAATGCCAAAGTCGAGCGCATCAACGCCACCATCGCCGAACTGGTGACGTTCCTCGACGCGTGAGAGCCAACCAAATAACGTATCTCTACTTCTGCACCTTGGGCGGACTTGCCAACCCAAGGTGCAGAAAGATCCAACATCACAATGGAGATCACGTCTACTACACGTACCACCTGGGGGACTACTGACATGACACCCGAAGAAGAGAGCGCGTTCATCGCCACGCTGCCACCGGGCACAATCTACGTCCGCTCTGAAAACATCCACAACTCGGAAGAAGACAACGACGCCTTCCGTCGGCAGTTCGCAGAAACCAACGCGCGCTATCTAGCACTAGCCGAATACCCACCCAAAGGGTTCAAATACCAAGACAAGCAGATCCTCTTCATCGACGCACTGGGCAAAGATGCAAGCCACGAGCGTTGGCGCGCTCACCTCTACTACGCACGAGGCTTGGCAAAGGTCGCGTTCTTTGAAAGCGAGCTTCAATACGAGTGCTTCCTAGTAGCACACCGCCCACTTTGCTACGCAACCTACGGAGAAGTGCCGTGACCAAACGATCGTTCATCATCCCCGAGCGTGTAGTGCCTGAGGAGACAATCACACGCTGCTACGAGTGCCCATGGTTCTGTAACCGCTGCGGATCATGGGGTGAATACCACCAATGCAACCACACCGACAGCACCGGCCAAGACCTTTGGTTTGCAGCCGGAGAAGAGGTCGCACACAACTGCCCAATGCTGAAGGAAGAATCATGAGCCACCTCTACACACCGTTCTTCCTTGCAAACAATACAAGCGACGACAGTGGTATGCACGAGGTCTGTCACAACTGTGACGGTGGAATTGGATTTGCTGCACACGACAAAGTCGATGCCAAGACCTATCGTTTGATCGAGTTCGCATTCAACGCAGGCAAACGTGCACGCTCCAAAGAATTCACCAAACTGCTACAAGACGGAGGACTCAAAGAATGAAAAGCGACCCCATCATGTTCGGCGTCGAGAACATCGACGTCTGGCTCAACAGCGTCATCGAGTCACCCATCTATCGAATCAGAGGATACGACCTGACACTCATGTCCTTGCTATCGGATGTCCAGGAGCAACTCTCACTGGACCAATACGAGGAAGCAAGACAAGCCATCAATCGCATCAAATATCTTGCCTTAACTCACTTAGAGGAACATTCATGAACCACTCTACCCTCACTCCCATTCCCGAAGTAAAGCCGTGTTCGGAAATCGAAAGCCAAATGACTGCCATCTGGTCGAGCATGGACGAACTTCAATTTACAATCACCAAGCTGAACGAGAGACTCAACACTTGCCTCATCTCGGTGCCTGAGGCCCCACATACTGGCGACAAGGTCCGAGATACCAGCTGCGGCAGTCCGCTCGGCCAGGAACTCGAAAGCGTCAACAACCAATTGCTGAGCAAGATCTACGCAATCCGCCATATAACGGAACGCGTTGCACTCTGACACCATCCACCAGACACACAACAGATAGGAGCACATCATGGGACTCGATATGTATCTCAACGCAGAGGTCTATGTCAAAGACTGGCGTCACAACTACCCCGACGGCGTTATCCCCGAGAAAACCATCGCCAAGACCATCGAGAACATGTTCGACATGGGCGACAAAGCACTGGAACCGACCAACGTGATCTTCGAAGCAGCGTACTGGCGCAAGGCGAATGCAATCCACAAGTGGTTCGTGGACAACGTGCAAAGTGGTGCAGACGACTGCAAGCCGTACAGCACTAACACCACCGAGCTCAGGGAACTGATTAAGACATGCGAGCGCGTCCTCGCACATCCCAACCGGGCAGAAGAGCTCTTGCCAGTACAGGGAGGTTTCTTCTTCGGCGGAACGGAATACGACGAGTGGTACATGGAATCATTGAGGGACACCGTCGAGCAGCTGACAAAGGCCATCGCCTTCGCCGAGAAGATCGAGGAACGCAACATGTCGTGCTACTTCACTTACCAGTCGTCCTGGTAACCCCCACTTCGTTTTTCAACATCACGAAAGGATAAACATGGAGCACCTGAAAATCGAAGTCGACCTGGACGAGGTATACGACCTTGTCACAGTGAAGAACAACGTACATGACCTCGTCGGCAATCTCTTCATCCATGCCGAAAAGCCCTACCACGACTTCATTTACATGCTCTGTCGTGTGAACTATGGCAAGTCAGGCGGTCACGACAACGGGCTGCGCATGATCAGCCTCGGAGGCAATCGCTGGAGCGACAAGCAGATCGATAGCGAGGCCATCAAGGAGTTCATCGACATCACTGACCATGTCGAACTGGTAGTCAAGAAACGCTGACCAACAAGCCCCAGTCTTTCTGGGGCCAACAGGGCTGGCGACTTGCGGTCTGATCCGCTCACAAGCCGCCAGCCCTGTTGGTGGGTCAACCCTTAACAGGAAACCAACGGGTGCTGCCTGGACACAGCCAACCCATGGCTACCCACCAACACTTAACATTAGGAGAACGGCATGAGTGCTGTAACGAATACAGATTACTGGTTACATGTTGTGCGCAACCCGTGGGGGCACAGTGATGATGAAGTTCGCAATGCGCGGTTAGGTCTTGCTGATGCGTTTGAACAGTGCCAAAAAGAACTCGCCGAACTCAAGGCAGACGACAGCCTAACCGTTGCCTATATGTTGGGTTTCCATGATGGGAAGAAAGCAGCGCCCATTGCCGAGTGCCAAGCACGTGTTCAAGAGCCTGAAGGCTGGAAACTTGTACCTATTGAGCCGACATCAGAGATGATCGCAGCAAGTGCTTTTGATCCGGTATGTGCAACCCCAAGCAGGCGGCATATCTATCAAGCCATGCTTTTATCTGCACCAAAATTCAAGGCAAAGGAACTGAAATGAGCAATGAACTGTGGAACTTGCATTGCACACGGTCAAATGACGAAGAAAGTGACTTTGATAGTGTTACTGAATGGGCTTCTAGCTATATTCTTTCATTAGAAAGGCGTCTTGCCGAGTGCCAAGCACGGAATGTAGTGCTGCGGAATACTCTTGGCGACATTCAGAACTACGCACATAAAACACATGAAGTCTTGCGATGGGCAAATGAAGCACTCGCCATGCCATCCGACTCCACCGCACTACATTCCGTGCTGAAAGCGGCAAAGCGTGAGGCGTTGCTTGAGCGAGCCAATTACTACGAGACACGCGGCTATCTCGGTACAGGGCATGAACTGGCCAGAGAGCTTACTGAAAAGGCAAAGGAACTGAAATGAACGTCTTGGAACGGGCGCTTGAGGACTTGGAAGATTGGACACGATCTTACGGCCCGAACAATAAAACTCTCGATGTCATCGCC
>Ga0105099_10001705_pt1 | contig 13529 bp, 10 predicted proteins | sample PPLLak3cmMay2015_2_FD_79138 | JGI IMG/M metagenome (GOLD analysis project Ga0105099, IMG submission 79138) | Freshwater sediment microbial communities from Prairie Pothole Lake near Jamestown, North Dakota, USA - PPLs Lake P8 Core (1) Depth... | ecosystem: Environmental > Aquatic > Freshwater >...
CCGCCGACCTGAGCATCCTGACGGCCGAAGACCCGCGCAGCGAGTCGCTGGCGGCGATCCTGGAGGAAATGGCCCAGGGTGCACGGACAGCCGGGGGCGTGGAAGGCGAGAGCTTCCTGCGTGAGCCGGACCGGGGTGACGCCCTGCGCCTGGCGGTCTCACGCGCCCGCCCGGGTGATGTGGTCCTGGCCTGCGGCAAGGGGCATGAACAGTCGATGTGCTTCGGCGAGGTCGAGTACGCCTGGGATGACCGGGTGGCGATGCGAGCGGCGCTCGCCGAGCTGCTGGGTGTGTCGGGGCCGGCCATGCCCCGCCTGCCGACCAGCGCCGGATGGGATGCGGCAGCCGGAGGGAGCGGTGAACCGGCTGGGTAGGATTTCCCATCCCGCCCGCCTGGCTTCAAGCACGAGCTGGCTTGCAGGCGGCCGGTGTTTCGGCTACAGTATCCGTATGCGGGGTGCGGCGGGAAGCTGCGTCGCCAGGGAATCCACGCCGAGGCGAAGGCCATGACCGACCAACTCGACTCCTCCACAGTGGAGAGAGTGCTCGCGTTCCTGGATCTGGCGACCTTCGAGGACGGTGCCGCCATCCGCGGCGGCTGCCTGGTCACCGATAACCTGACCCGTCCTTTGGAGTTCCGGGTGAGCGGCGCCATCCGCCCCACCAGTCTGCAGATGATGCTGTACGGCGACACGCTGCACGAGTACATCTGCAATGACCTGGTCGGGTTGCCGATCCTGGCGGCGATGGAAGTCAAGCCGGACGTCGTGCTGGTACGGGATGCTGAGTTCCTCAAACTTCGGCCGCGCCTCGAGTTGCCCGTGCTGTGGGTGCGCGGCACGGTCGACGGCCAGTTCGTGCTGCAGTCGCTGCCGGGGTACGAGAATGAAGCCGAAGCCGGGCGCAACGCACTGCCGCGCCGCCTGCGCGGCCGCAGCATCCTTGAACCCTTCATGCGGATCCGCTCGGCGCTGGAAGAAGCCCACAATCTGAAAGTGGGCGAGCTGCATAAGTCCTGACGTGCCCGGACCACGTTCGCGCAAGAAGGCCCCTCCACTCGAACCGCCTCCACTGACCGGCGTGCGGGATCTGTCTCTCCAGTTTCCGCTGCATTGGTCCGCCGCGCCGCGCTCAGAGATCCTGCTGGAGCCGCAGGATGAAGGCGTGGCCAACACGGTTCGGATTGCCCCCGGGGTGACGTACGAATTCAGCCTGGGTGGCCTTGAATCGATCGGCATCGAAAAGCTCGCCGAGGCGATCGAAAAGCCGCCGATCCTGGTTGAAGCAGCGCGGCCCACGGCCGAGGCGCCGCCGGCCGGCATATTGCTGGCCGTGTCGCCGGTCGCCCGCCCGGATGGCCCAACCCCGCTGCCACGGCAGTCGGCCGATCCCCTGCACCCCGACGCCGACACCCGGCTGGACAGGCTTCGACCCTACTTGATCGAGACCGTGCTGCCGTTCGAAGGCTCGGGCGGCGGAGTGCTGCAGGTCCTTCGGCCGCACCAACTGGAGGCGTTCCAGGCGCTGCTGGCGCAGGAGTCGCTGCTGCTGGCGGATGACCTTGGCACCGGCAAGACGGTCACCGCCTGTCTGGCCATCCTGGCGCTCTTCCAGCGCGGGCAGGCCAAGCGGGTGATGGTGGTATGTCCCGACAGCCAGCGTCGCGAATGGGCGGCGGCCCTGACGGACTGGTGCCCGGGGCTGCTGGTTACCGCGGTGCATGGAAGCCGAGCCCAGCGCGCGCTGGACTGGGCTTCGCCAGCGCACCTGTTGCTGGCAGACTATGCAACCCTGGCTGGCGACCTGGAGCGGGACTTGATCGACGCCGCCCGGATGGATATGGATCTGGTGGTGCTGGACAGCGTTCTGGGGGCGCGGCGCCTGAAGGCCAACCCGGCCGAGCCGGCGTCTCGCCTGCGCCCGCGCCGCCGCTGGGCACTGGCAGGGGCGCTGCCCGAAGAGCGGGAGGACTGGCTGTCGGTGTTCCGCTTCCTCACCCCCGGCCTGGCCAACGTGGGCGCCGGGACGTCAGCCGCCGAGTTGCGGCGACGCTTCGCTCCGCACTTCCTGCGCCGCAGCAAGCCTCAGGTCGCCCAGGACCTGCCTCCCTTCGCCCGCCAGCGCCTGTGGATGGATCTCGACGATCGACAGTGGGACACCTACCGCGAGATGCTGGCGGAGGAGCGCCACCGGCTGCAGAACCTGCGGGGCGCGCTCACGCGCACGCACGTGATCGCCGCGCTCGATCGTCTGACCCAAGCCTGCAACTTCCTGGCGAACTCCTTTGATGGTGTCAAGGTGCGAGGGCTGGTGACCATGGCGGAGGAGGTCAGCGCGGCGGACGGCAAGATGGTCGTGTTCAGCCCTCAGCCGCGCCAGAGTCTGACGCTGCTGCTGCCCGTGCTGCAGGCCTATGGCGTGATCGACCTGGGTGCCTCGGGGAGTGAGCAGGATCGGATCCAGGCGATCCAGTCCTTTCGCCATGAGTCTCGCTTCCATATCCTGCTGGTCGATGTGCAGTCGCGGCTGGATGGAAGACCGCTGGTGGAAGCCTCCTACGTGGTTCACTTCGACCATGCGCTCGATCCGCTGATGGCCCGCCGGGCGGAGATGCGCGTCCGCCCCGACGGCAGCCACGGCCTGCCGCTCAACATCTATGAGATGTGGACCACCGGGACGCACGAGGAGCGTTTGTTCCGCCTGCTGGCCGAACGCGGCTTGCTCGAGGAGGATCTCTACCAGCAGGATGAGGTCCCGGCGGGCGAACTCTCACTGGACGATCTGATGCAGCAGATCCTCGAGGTGCCTTCGCTGGACAGCCCGGCGCCGCGCGAGGCGGCGCCTCACCCGATGGGCAGCGGTTGGCTGCCGGGCACCGACATGCTGCGCGCCCAGTTGGGCGGCCTCTCCCCGGAGAATCTGATGGCGGGTGTTGCGGGGTGGATGCAGGCCCTCGGATATCCCCAGTGTGATCCGGCCGGGGAGCCGACCGAGGTCGGCGGTGACCTGGTTGCCAGCCGCGAGACCGACGCCGGCACGGAGCGGATCCTGGTGCGCGTCATCCGCAGCGAGAAGAACGTCGGGATCGGTGAAGCCAAGATCCTGCTGAAGGAAGCCTCACTGCAGAAGTGCGCGGGGGCTTATCTGATCGCCACCAGCGATTTCACGCCGGCCTGCAAGAAGCACGCTGACCAGGCCGGTGGAAAGCTGGCCTTGGTCTCCGGCGCCGAACTGTGGCGCCACCTGCATATCCTGGGCTGGTTCGGGTAGGGACGTTCAGCCGGCGAGCGGCGTCGCCAACTGCGGCGCATGCTGTGCGAGCACACTGGCCACTGTGCGCACAAGATCTTGCAGGCTGAAGGGCTTGGCCAGGAAGGCGTCTGCGCCAGCCTGAAGCGCATTTGCGCGATCGTAGGCCGACACCTTGGCGCTGCACACCACCCAGGCGGGGTGGTGGCCGTTGCTGAGGGCAATCGCCTCACGCAGCAGGCTGATCCCATCCATATCCGGCATCATCACATCGGCGATGACCACGTGGGGATGGTAGCGCTCGATCGCTTGCAGCCCGGCGTGGGCCGAATGCGCCGTCTGGGCGTCATACCCACGCGTGGCAAGGATCTCGGCGATCGCCTGGCAGTACAGGCGCTCGTCGTCGATCACCAGGATCCTGGGCGTGCCCTCCGTGGTCAATCCAGCCCCTCCAGCGTGGATGTCGGCATTCGCGTTGCGTGCCCGGCAAGCCCATTCTAGGGGGCGCCCCTCGCCGCGCACCTTACAGTCACCCGTCGGTCGGGCGGGGGCGGGAAGGCCGGGTCGTGGCTGCCAAGGGGTGGCGCCAGCTGCAGGTATGAGGCCAGGGGTGCGGGTGCCCAACGGCCGGAGCTGCCGCCGAGGTCAGCCAGGGCGCCGCAGGTATAATCAGCGAAACCCAGACCATGTCCACAGAACCCGAGATTCCTCCCGTGCCCGAAGCGGCGGAGCTGGTTGAGACCCCGGAGCATCCCCGGCTGCGGTGGTATGTCCTGCGCAGCAAGCCGCACAAGGAATCGGTCCTGGCCCGCTACGCCAAGGGGCAGGGTCACTCCGTCTTCTACCCGACGATCCCCTACAAGCCGGTCAACTATCGTGCCTCACGGATCCGGGCTTACTTCCCTGGCTACCTGTTCATCCGGGCCGATCTGGAAGGGCAGGGGGTGTCAACGTTCAGCTGGATGCCCTTCTCGACGGGCCTGGTCCACGTGGGGGGCGAGCCGGCACCCGTCCCCGACGCCACGCTGCGGGCGCTGGCCGCGCGCGTAGCGGAGGTGTGGGAGGCAGGTGGCGTGCAGGCCGCCGGGCTGCGGACGGGTGAGCGGGTGCTGATCCGGCAAGGGGTATTCGAAGGCTACGAGGGCATCTTCGACGTCAAGCTTCCCGGCAACGAACGGGTGCGGGTGCTGCTGCGAATGCTTAATGACCGCTTCGTGCCGGTCGAGGTAGACGTGGCGCTGGTCGAGCGCCTGCCATGAGCGCAGCGAGCCTGCACTTGTCCTGCTTCGGCTCGCCTGGGGCGGGATGTCCGCCGCCGTCGCCGGGAACTGCGGCGGGCGGCGCCTGAGCATGCCCGCCGTGCTCCTGGTGTGCAGCGCCAACCAGTGCCGCTCGCCGCTGGCGGAGGTGCTGCTGCGCCAGGCGCTGGCCGGGGCGGCGCCTGATGAAGCCTGGCGGGTCGAGTCGGCGGGCACGTGGGCCCTGCCCGGCCTGCCGGCGACAGAGTACAGCCGGCAGGAGGCGCGCCGTCACGGCCTTGACCTCAGCCGCCATCAGTCGCAGCCGGCCTCCTGTGAGCTGCTCGCCGAGTTCGATCTGGTGCTGACGATGGAGATGGAACATCAGCGCCAGCTGCAGGCGGCCTGCCCGAAGCAGGCCGCCAAGGTGCGCCGGCTGTCCGAAGCCGTGGGCGCTGCGTTCGACATCGAGGACCCGTACGGCGGCCCGCCGGCAAGCTACCGCTCGCTGGGCGACCTGCTGGCAGGCTTGCTGGCGGACGGACTGCCGCGCATCCGGCTGCTGGCGCAGGGGGACAGCGCCGATCGCCCAGCATGAGCCCGCGGCGCAGGTGGGGGGAAGCGCCGGGTCTGGCGCGAACCGCGTGATCGGCATATCATGCACTTCGATCGTGTGAGGCGACGATGGATGAAGCCAAGCTCAGGGTGGTGATTGCCGACGACCACGGGCTGATCTGCGAGGGGCTGCGCATGGTGCTCGAGCGCGGCGGCATGGAAGTCGTCGGCGTGGCCGCGACCGGGCGCCAGGCGGTCGAGCTGACAGCAGCCGTCAAGCCGGAGGTGCTGATCCTCGACATTCGCATGCCCGACATGGATGGCCTGGAGGCGCTGGCCGAGGTCAAGAATCAGGGGCTGCCGGTCAGCGTGATCATGCTGACCTCGTTCGACACGCCCGAGTACCTGGCCCAGGCCGTGGCGCGCGGCGCGGCGGGGTTTCTGTCCAAGTCAGCCGATGTCAAGGGGATCCCGGAAGCGGTGCGGGCGGTTGCGGCCGGCGAGGCGATTGTTGACCGTCAGCTCCTGCAGGCGGCGCTCGACACCAGCACCCGGCCGGCGCTCGAACAGAGCGGCTTCAGCCGCCGCTCGGCCTACGATCTGACCGAGCAGGAGCTGCGGGTGCTGAAGCTGGTCGCCGAAGGCCTCGACAACAGCACCATCGCCGCCTCACTCGGCGTCAGCCGCAACACGGTCAAGACCCACGTCCACAACATCTTCTCCAAGCTCGGCGTATCCGACCGCACCCAGGCGGCGATCCTGGCGATGCGCATGGGGCTGACCAGCTGAGCCTCGCCGTCGCGCCCATACAGCCAGCGCGTCTGGCTCGGCGCAGCCGTTGAGCAGCCGGCGTTCCTGGAGGTCATGCAGATGAAGGTCCTGATCACGGGCGGAGCCGGATTCATTGGCTCGCATGTTGCCGATGCCTACCTGGGGGGAGGGGCGGAAGTGGTGGTCGTGGATGACCTCTCCAGCGGACGCCGGGCGAACCTCGACCGGCGAGCCCGGCTGGTGGAGATGGACATCCGCAGCCCGGAGTTGCCGGCGCTGTTTGCGATCGAGCGGCCAGACGTGGTGAACCACCACGCCGCCCAGATCGACGTGCGCCGCTCCGTGGCGGACCCGGCGCTGGATGCCTCCATCAACGTGCTGGGCGCGCTCAACGTGCTGGAGTGCGCCCGGAATGCGCAGGTCTCGCGCTTCGTGTATGCCTCCACCGGTGGGGCGGTGTACGGTGAGCCGATCGAGCTTCCCTGCCGCGAGGACCATCCCGCCCAGCCGATCTGTCCGTACGGCGCCAGCAAGCACGCCTTCGAGCACTACCTGGAGCTGTACTTCGTGCTCTACGGCCTGCCGTATTCGATCCTGCGCTACGCCAACGTCTACGGTCCGCGGCAGGATCCCTTCGGGGAGGCGGGCGTGGTAGCGATCTTCACCGCCAAGATGCTGGCCGAGGCTGAGATCGAGGTCAGCGGCGACGGCGATCAGACGCGCGACTTCGTGTTCGTGGGCGACGTCGCTCGCGCCAACCTGCTGGCCACCCAGCTGGGTGAGGCGTGCGGCATCTTCAACATCGGCACGGGCGTCGGCACGTCGATCAACCAGGTCTTCGAGCATCTGCGCCGGGCGACCGGCTATCGGCTGGCGCCGGCGTACGGCCCGGCCAAGCCTGGCGAGACCCGCCACATCTACCTCGAGTGCAGCCACGCGGCCGAGGGGCTGGGGTGGAGGCCGGAGGTTGGGCTGGCGGAAGGGCTTCGGCGGACGGTGGACAGCCTGCGCTGATTTGGCTCGTTACCTGGGAGTGGCAGCCGGGCGGGCCTTCCTCCGACCGGTTCATTCCCGAGGCACCGGAGAAATCTCCCGAGCGCTGTCCACTGAACGGCATGTTCCTTGCAGGGGAATGCGGACCCAGTCGGTGGATCGGCGGGCGCCTGTTGCACAAATGGTGCCATAGGACTAGGCCGAGTGCCGGACGCGTCTTGTAGAATGAGAATCACGCCAGCCACAAGCCGAGGATGATGACCACTTCACGTCACCGAGTGCGCCGGGCGCCGGGCCTTCGCTTGATCCTGCCAGGGATTGCGCTCTTGGCGCTGTTCGTGGCCGCCCCCCTGCCAGGCCAACCGAGCGGGCTGGCGAGCGCCGCGGGCCAACTCGGGTTGCCAGCGGCCGGGCACCAACTGAAGGTGCTGCGAGCCCTCGCCCAGGACGAGGGTACCGTCCGGGTCATTGTTGAGCTCGACATTCCATTCACCCCCGAAGGCGAGCTCAGCACTGGGGCCAAGGTCGCAGTGCAACAGCAAGAGATCGAGCAAGCCCAGCAAGAAGTGCTGGACTCTCTGCCTCCGGCGGAAGGCGAGCCTGCTCCTCCCCGGACCTTTGACGCTATCCCCTACGTCGTGCTGGAAGTCGACGCGGCAGGGCTGGAGGCACTGGCTGACCATCCTGCGGTGGCCGACATTCAGCAGGACATTCCTTCCCCGCCGCTGCTGGCTGAGAGCATTCCGATCATTGGGGCCGATGACGCTTGGGCAGCAGGCTACACCGGCGCCGGCCAGGTCATCGCCATTCTCGACACCGGGGTCGACAAGACGCATGAGTTCCTCCAGGGCAAGGTCGTGGGTGAGGCATGTTTTTCCACCACGGCGCCGGCCAATGGATCGACCTCGCTGTGCCCGATGCCAGACGAGGCCGGGGATCAAATCGGCGAAGACAGCGGACTGAACTGCCCGCTCGGCACGACCGGCTGCGACCATGGAACGCACGTTGCCGGGATTGCCGCCGGGAGTGGGGGTTCCTTCTCCGGCGTGGCGCCCGGTGCTCAGCTGGTCCCGATCCAGGTCTTCTCGAGTTTCGAGGGCAGCCTGTGTTCCTCGTATGGGATGCCCTCACCGTGTGTGCTTTCGTGGACCTCAGACCAATTGGCGGCGCTGGACTGGTTGTTTTCCCAGAAGGACAACTACAACCTGGCAGCGGTCAACATGAGTCTGGGCGGTGGCTCGTTCTCAAGCGCCTGCGATAACGACGCTCGAAAGGCGGCCATCGACAATCTGCGATCGGTTGGTGTCGCCACGGTGGCAGCTGCTGGGAACTCGGGCTCGACAACTTCGCTGACGAGCCCGGCATGCATCTCGTCGGTGGTGAGTGTCGGAGCGACGACTGACGCCGACGCCGTTGCATCGTACAGCAACATGGCGCCCTTCCTTTCGCTGCTGGCACCCGGCACTTCGATCCGCTCGTCGGTACCCTCGGATGGCTATCAGACCATGAGCGGCACTTCGATGGCCGCGCCGCACGCTGCCGGCGCCTGGGCCGTGCTCAAACAGGTTCGCCCCGAGGGCTCGGTTGACGAACTGCTTGCCGTGCTCGACTCGACCGGACTCCCAGTCTCGGCGGACGGCTCGCCCGAGCTCACCTTCAGCCGCATTCAGCTGGGCCTCGCCGTGGAGACCCTCGCGCCGCCGCCAGCGCCGAGCTACGATCTGGACCTGGACGGCGAGGTCAACGTGCTCGATGTGCAGCTCTGTGCAAACGTTTTCCTGGGCATCGAGACTGAGCCCGGTATCGTCTCCAGGGCGGATGTCAACCGGGATCGGGGTGTCAACGTGCTGGACGTTCAGGCGATTGTCAACGTCTTCCTTGCAGGCTAAGATGGCATGTCCCACCCAGGACGGATGCAGGAACGGATGCGGGGATTGAACATGCTGGATCTCAAGCGAAGATGCCGCGGCTGGGCTGAGCGGCTGCCGCTGCGCTCCAAGGACACAGGCCCATGCGCGTGAGGACTCGCCGCGCGCTGTGCCTGGCTGCGCTTCTGTTGGCGATCCCTGGGGCTACCGCAGCCCAGGCGCCCGTGGCGGCGTTCTCCGTGGGGAGCGGATCCGGTCTCCCCGGAGCGACCAACATCCCGGTTTCCGTCAGCCTGGATTCGCAGGACGGCGCGCAGGTTGTCGCCCTCAACTTCGATTTGACTTTCGAAAGCAGCCGGGTGGAGGTCAGTACGGTCGAGATCGGCTCGGCGGCCGCCTCGGCAGGCAAGGTGCTCAGCTTCTCCCGGCCTTCCGCCGGCCGTGTGCGGGTGATTGTCTTTGCCATCAACCAGACTCCCATCCCGGATGGGGCGGTCGCCGTGGTGCGCTTCAACGTTCTGCCCGGCGCATCCCCGGGCACGTTTGATCTGGCGCTGGCGGCGGTCTCGGCGAGCGATTCCGATGGGCAGGGTGTGGAGGTCGATCTATCGAACGGCTCATTCACCGTTACCGCGCCTCCGCCGGTCGACACGGCGACGCACACCGCGACGGCCACGCGAACGCCGACGCGAACGCCCACCATCACCCGGACGGCCACCCGCACGCGCACGCCCGCACTGACGCGCACTGCGACTCGAACGCGAACCCCGACCGCCACCTCGTCTGGAGACGCCACGGCAACCTCCCCCGCGGCGTCACGCACGCCGACCCGAACGCGAACGCCGGGCCCGACGGCGACTGCTGGTCCGCCGAGCAGCACGCCGGATGGCGCCGCGCCAACCAGCACGCCCGGTCTGGGGCCCTCCCCGTCCGGCTCGCCTTCCCTGGCCTCGCCCGAGATGACCGCCACGGCCGTAGGGTGGTTCCCCCCGGAAGTCGAGACAGCTGCCGCAGCGACTGCGATCGCCATGGCGGAGTTCGATGCCGCCGTCCTGGCGACGGTCAGCGCCCTGGCGGCGGGTGAAGGGGAGATCCCACCCGGCGGCGGCACGTCGCCGCTGCCCACTGCGGGTGATGGGGGGTGGATCCTGCTCGCGGGTGCCGCGATCGTGGGTATGGCGGCACTCGCCGGCGCAGGCTTCCTGCTGTGGCGGCGCAACCGAGGGCGCGTCGACGGGGCCTGAGGCTGCTTTCCGCCCACCGTGATCGGCCCCCTCTCTTGCCCTCCCCATACCAGGCGGAGGGCAATGTGGTTCCTCGAGGCCGCGCCTTTCCCCGCCTGCTGCCGAACTCATCAGGACTTGCAGCGTGATCCGTCGGGTTGGGGCCACGTACGGCACGCAGCAACTCCGAACCCGGCCCTCTCGCGTGGGGTACTGGGCCTTCGGACTTCAGGGGGGAGTTGATCGAAGCCCTTCCCCTATCCGGGGCAGAGTCGGGGCAGAGCCTGCCTGGAATCTGCCTTCGTCTGCGGCAGACGACGTGCCGGGCGCCACACCCATCTGGGGACCCCGCAGCGCGGGGTGTCATTGTTCTGGCGCAGTTCACTCAAGCACAATTTGGAAACGGGTGGCGGCGGCCTCGCGAGCCGGACCAACACCGTCCTGGGCGGGGCCCAGGGACTACCGCTCGCTGGCACCGCGCGCCATGCGGATTGAGGGTGGGCGGGATCAGCCGATCAGCTAGGTGTTGATGACCACCTGAAGATCCAACACATCGAGGGAGCCATCCGCGTTCACGTCGGCGCGCAGGACCAGTTCGGGATCGGTCTCGATGCCCAGGACCACGTTGACACACACCTGAACATCCAGCACGTCGACCCGACCGTCCAGGTTCAGATCCGCAGCGCTGGGTGGCGCCGGGGTCGTCGGGGTTGCGGTGGGCGTGCGGGTCACGGTCGGCGTGCGGGTGACCGTCGCCGTTCGGGTGACCGTCGCCGTTCGGGTGACGGTGGGGGTGCGGGTCGGGGTGGCGGTGCGCGTCGGGGTGCGCGTCACCGTCGCGGTTCGGGTCACGGTCGAAGTTGGCGTGGGAGTCCCGCCGGTCAACGTAACGGTCGGCGTCAGGCTGGCGGTCGCCGAGGCGGTGGGCGTGCGCGTGACCGTTGCGGTGCGCGTCACCGTCGGCGTGCGGCTCGGTGGGGCGGTGCGCGTCGGCGTGCGAGTGCGGGTGGGCGTACGGGTAGCAGTCGCCGTGCGCGTTGCAGTCGGGGTGCGGGTTGACGTGGCCGTAGGAGTCGACGTCGCCGTCGGGCTGGCGGTCGGCGTCGGGTACACCTGGCCGGGGATGTCGCTTGACCACTCTGGCCCGGCGGGGGAACCGCCATACTTGCGCACCCCGTTGCCCGGTGGACCAGTGAAGCCGGAGCTGTCATACAGCGAGTCGCCGGCGCCTTCGTTGAAGTGATACAGGCCGACGGTGTAGACGTCCGGGACGAAGGGCTGCAGCGACGGCGAGAACTCGCCGCCGTAGCGCACAACGCTGGAGACGCGCAGCTCATCCATCCACCCACTGAACGACGGGAAGAGCGTCGGGTCGAGGCCGTGCTTCTCGGCGCCGAGCACCAGATAGGGGTCGCTGTTCGTACACGGTTGATCGCCGGACGGTCCGCAGAAGGATCCGGGGACGCCGTCATTGGGATAAGAGACCTTGCCCAGCGGTCCCTGCGCCGTCGCCTCGAGGCGGCCATCGACGAATAGCCACATGGTTCCTTCCGGATAGGCGCCGGTGAAGCGAGCGCGTTGAATGGCGACGTGGTGCCACTGGCCGTCATCGATGCGGCGGGTGCCGCAGATGGTGCGGCTCTCGCCGGACTCGCCAGTCACGCCGAAGACCACGCGCCCGTCGGCAAGCGAGACGCCGAAGGCGCGCGGCTGGTTGAACCGGTCGCGGTCGAGGAGGATGTTGCCGCGCCGCCAATCAGTGTTGGCGCCGCAGGTCACCGGCCCGGCAGTGTTCTCTCCAGGCTGAGCCCGCATCCACCATTCGAGGGTGAAGTCCTCGTTCTGCCCGACGTCAACCGGCGGCGTCCAGGTCGTATCGCCCGGGTTGTCGATCAGGATCTTCACCCGATCGATGTCCGACACGCCGTTGCCATGAAAGCGCAGCGAATAGTTGCCCGTGCCGAAGTACAGGTGGTAGTCGTTGTTGACGGTTCGGTAGGGCGCCAGCGTGACGCCATCACGTGTCAGGGAGCCGCTGGTATACGGCTCGGAGCCGACGTGCACCGTCCAGCCCGAGAGTCTGACCCCCTCCAGGCTGGTGTAGGCGCCGTTGTACTTCAGGCTCCAATGCACGTGCGGGCCGGTGGCGAACCCGCCGGCGCAGATCTCGCAGGCGATCGATCCGACGCCGGTGTTGCGGTCGGCGCTGCTGCCGAGGTAGGTGTTGCGCAGATGGTAGTAGGACGTGATCCATCCACCGCCGTGGTTGATTTCCAGCCAACACGAGTAGTTGTAGGGGCGGTACGAAGTACCGGCGGCGCTGGCCACGGACCACTGATTGGGCGGGGCGCTGCATGTGGCCCCGCCGGTGAAGAAGTCCATGGAGGAGTAGGGGGGTCCGTAGCTTCCGCCGTTCCAGCTGTGCGGTCCGCTGAACGTCCACGTCGCCGCCAGTGGGAAGGGGAACTGGAACAGGTTGCCGGGGGGCGCCGTCGGGGGATTGATGTCATTGCTGGCGTCTAGCGGGTCGACATCCGGGAAGAGCGCCTCGAAGGTGGCCGGAAAGCCGCCGCTGGCGTCGGGAGACACCAGCGCCTGCCACGAGGCCAGGTCTTGTCCCTCGGCCAGGATGCTGGCAACCGCGAAGGAGCCCGAGGTCGTGTCGCCGACCTCGACCGTCGCCCCGTCGCTCAACGCGAGTGCAGCTGGAGGCTCCACCTCTGGGCGTGAGCCCCGCGCGCCCCAGGTGTACAGGTGCTCATAGAAAGCTTCCGCCAGGCCCACGGACGTCGTCTCGATCAGGCTGGACAGCGCCTCGGCCTCGAGCGCCTGCCCGGAGCCACTCACCAGACCGTAGCGGACCTCGAGCACCGCCAGCAGGACCTGCGGGTTGACACTGGCGTAACCAGACCACAGCGCCAGATCCTCGGCGTGCCCGGCCAGGGGTGAGCCGGCCTGCTCCAGGTACGCGGCGAGGTCGAACCCCTCGACGTTCGGCCCCCACACGAACATTCCATCGCTGACCAGCGGCTTGCCTTCCTCCTGGTAGGCGGGGCGCCATGAGGCGCGCAGGGGCGGTCCGAAGGGCAGCCAGGCCTGGCCCTGTTCCACAGCCAGCGCCAGCGTGCGCAGCGTGACGCCGCGCGACAGCCCGTAGGCGAGCCAGGAGGTGGGCCGCGCAGTTCTGCTTCCGCCGCCGGCGCCCAGAACGATGGGTTCAGCCGGCATCCCGGAGGCATGCGTCGAAAGCCAAACACCGGATGGGACGCCATCCACCTGCCCGCCTGACGCACCCATGGGATTCGGCGTGAGCTCAGGCGCGCTGGTGGTCAGGAGGGCAGCGACCGCCAGCACGATTGGGCCCAGGCGCAGAGCGCCCGGCGATGCGTTCGGGCGGGGGCGCGGCGAAGCCACCGAAGCGCCTACGGGAGGTTCCCGACCCTCGGCCCCAGCCAGGCATCGACGCAGAAGCCGGCGATGCGAACCACGCACACTTGATTGGAGGCCGGTGCAGACCAGATCACCACAAGCGACGAGTCCGGCAGGCTGACTCCGGGCGCCGCCATGGGAGCGTCCAGCGCCGGGGTCTCGGTGACGGTCGGCGTGGCGGTCATCGTCCAGGTGACGGACGG
>Ga0105099_10001706_pt1 | contig 13527 bp, 14 predicted proteins | sample PPLLak3cmMay2015_2_FD_79138 | JGI IMG/M metagenome (GOLD analysis project Ga0105099, IMG submission 79138) | Freshwater sediment microbial communities from Prairie Pothole Lake near Jamestown, North Dakota, USA - PPLs Lake P8 Core (1) Depth... | ecosystem: Environmental > Aquatic > Freshwater >...
GCGAAGACGACGGTGGCAAGGCCGCGCGGGCCAAACCACCCGAGGAAGAGTCTGCTGCCCGGTTTCAGCCTCGAACCGGCAAGGTCCATGACGTCGTTGGAGTAACGCCCCCCTGCAACTGTCGTTTATAATCTCGATGAGTCTATCCAGCTGTTTCAACGCCATCTCCTCAGGCAGGCTAAATCAGATGGCAGTCCGACCAGTTGGCCGGGATATCTGCATGTCCATCATTTCCAGTAGAACGCGACCCTGCCCATTAGGAGCAAAGCCTCCTGATTGTAGAAGCCGTTATCGGAGTGATACGCCGGAGAATATCCCGTTCCTAACATCTCTTCAATAGCCCTTAACGCCTTGAGCATTGACGATGGAGTCCGCCCCTGCTGAGTGTGTAATTGGTGGGAAATTCAAACAACACCAGAAAGGTGGGTTCCGGCTCGTAAACTCTTTTGAGAAAATAGTCAAAGACGGGGTCGCGTGGGTCAATGCCAATCTGACGATCGCGTCGGGACCCACGGAGTCATGCGGGGGACCCAACGAGCCACGTTCTTCGAATAGTCCACGTACTCATCAACAAAACGATGTTTTAGGCCCGGCTCTTCAATATGCGTAATATATAGCGCGCTCAGCCCCCAAAGAACCCCAGTCCAGACCAGGATGCCGATGGAGCCAAAGAGGAGTGTTTCGGCCAGAAGAATTGCAATTGCAGCCAAAAACATCGGGTTGCGTACATAGGCGTACGGTCCAAGGACAATCAACTTCTTAGGCGGAGCCCACGGTACTGGGGTGCCGTTGCCGTGGGTATGGAACAACATGACCGTCCACAAGGCAACCGAGACGCCTACACAGGCAAGAAAGAAGGTAACCGCAACCACAACCATAGATTCGGGGAACGTTTTGCCGCAAAACCAGCGAACATGCCCTGATATTAGGAGGATAATCGCCGGAATCAGAATAAAGACTATTCCGGGAAACAGCAGAAAACCTTTAAAAAGAGTCTTAGTTTTGTCCATTGGTTCACGCAGCCCTTCTGGTAGAAATTTCGCTTCGCGAACATCACCTGCGACAGATAAGACTGTCTATTAAAGTGTTCGTGTTGCCACTTTATAGCGCAATATCATTCGTAATACGCAAATCATAAATTCGACAATGTTACTGCTACTACTGTATTCCTTTGGTGGTTGTAAATTCGATCTATGTCAATTGGGTTGATAGGGAAGATCGTAGACGATGAGCCTCACACCCAACTGCCGCGCATATCCGTTAAGGCCGTCTAAGAGGTGAAACAATTGGGCGACCTCGGGGGTGCGCTTGCTTGGATCACTCGTAGCACGCTTCAAATACTGTAAGTCACAACAACCAGTTGTCACAAGCACGACAAATAATTCTGGATTGCTACTACCTATGATGTCGGACTTTATTCCTTTTCCAGAGACGCTGGGAGCAGGGAACGTTCTCGGGAAATCGATAGAGTCTTGGAATACTCGTGTTGTTCCATTTTGCTTTTCGTGACCAGGAAGATACGCCATCGGGCACTTCACTATTTCTCGTTAGATACACAAGATTCTTCATCGCCTGCGCAACTACATCATGAAACGCAGATGCCGAGATTTTTTTTCCATGCCCTGCCTTGGCGTGGATTAGAGCCAATTGATGCCTCTCGAAGTTAGCAGTCACAAAATCTGCACATTCGGTACCCAAGTCGTCACAAATCAATAAATCATCTGCGAAAGGGAAACCGATAAACCGATCAGCGATGGCACGAAAAATAGAGCCGTCAGGGAAGGTTGTTGCCTTTGATTGCCGCACCGCAGCAATCTCCTCCTTGCTGCCCTGTTCAGTTTTACAACGTGGCACATCCTTGGGGCATTTAATCAAATTGAGTAGTGTCTGTTCTGCGGAGAGCAGCATGCCCGCCGAACCACAGGTGGGGTCATAGATCGACTCGCCCGGTTTGGGTTCAAGCATCTCGGTCATCAGGTGAACCACGGTGCGGTTGGTATAGAACTCCGCAGCGGTGTGACCGGAATCGTCAGCGAACTTCTTGATCAGAAACTCGTATCCCACGCCCAACTCATCCTCCGGGCAGCTGGAGAGCGAAAGCGTCTGTGAACTGAAATGCTCGATCAGCTCACGCAGCATGTGGTCCGGCAGACGGTCCTTGTTGGTCCATTGGGCATCGCCGAAGACCCCGTGAAGGGTGTCGGGGTTGGCCGTCTCAATCGTCCGCAGAGCATCCTGGATGGCCTTGCCCACGTTCTTGACTTTGGCGCGGGTGGCCTTCCAGTGGGTGTCCTCCGGGATCTGGAAGCGGTGCTGCTCGGGCAGCGCAGCGTACTCCTGATCGCCGCCGGACTCCTCCAGCGCGACGGCCAGCTCCTCGTCGTACACGTCGCACAGGCGCTTATAGAACAGCAACGGAAAGATGAACTGCTTGTAGTCCCCGGCGTCGATGTAACCGCGCAGCAAGGTGGCCGCGCTCCATAGGTAGGATTCCAGTTCCGATTGGGAAATGTGTTTGAACTTCTTCACAGCAGTCCCTCGCGGTGCAGCAGTTCCTTCAAACGATCCTCGGCCGCATACGCCGCTTGCAGGGACTCCTTGAAGTTGGCGATGGCCTGATCGATGGTCATGGATTTTTCATCGATCACTGGCTCCACGTAACGCTGAATGTTCAGGTTGAAATCGTTCTCGCGGATTTCGTCGAGCGTGGCCACCCGGCTGATCCCTTCGACATCCTGATAGTCCTTATACCATCCGTGGATGTTATCCACGTGTTCGGGTAACAGTTCGTTCTGCGCTCGACCAGTTTTGAATTCCTTCGAGGCGTCGATGAACAGCACCTTTTGGCAGTGGGATTTGGATTTGCTATTCCTGAAAACCAATACGCAAGGCGCGAGACCGGTGCCATAGAAGATGTTCTGCCCGAGACCGATCACCGCTTCGAGAATGTCCATTTCCAGCAGCTTGCGTCGTATCTCGCCTTCCTTGGACATGCGGAACAGCACCCCATGGGGAAGCACCACGGCCATGCGACCGGTCTTGCGAGCCATGGACTTGATCATGTGCTGGACCCAGGCGAAGTCGCCGGATTTGGCTGGCGGAAGTCCGGCGAAGTTGCGGCCGTAGGGGTCGTTGATCCAGACGTCATCCCCCCACTTTTCCAGGGAAAAGGGAGGATTGGCGATGACGCAGTCGAAGGTGGCGAGGCTGTCGCCCGAATAAAAGGCGGGCAAACGCAGCGTGTCGCCGCGTTCGATATGGAAGTCTTCCGCACCGTGGAGAAAAAGGTTCATTCGGGCGATTGAGGATGTGGTCAGGTTCTTTTCCTGGCCGTAGAGCTTGCCCAACATGAGGTTCTCGTCTCCGCCATGCTCTTTGACATGGTGCAGTGCCTCCAGGAGCATGCCGCCGGTCCCGCAAGTCGGGTCATAGATGGTTTCCCCGGCCTTGGGCGCAAGGATGCGGATCTTCAGCGCGACCACGGAGCGCGGGGTATAGAATTCACCGGCCTTCTTGTTAGTCAGGTCGGCGAACTTCTTGATCAGGTATTCATAGGCCTGGCCGAGAATGTCTGCCTTGCAGTGCTTATTGCCCAGATTGAACGATGAAAAGTGTTCGATCAGGTCCTTGAGCAGCGCGTCCGAAAGGCGGTCCTTGTTGGTCCACTGGGCGTCGCCGAAGATGCCGTGCAAGGTGTCCGGATTGGCATGCTCGATGCAGCGCATAGCCTTCTGGAGCGAATGGCCGATATTGGCGCTCTTGGCCCTGACATCCTTCCAGTGGCAGCCATCAGGAACTTGGAAGCGGTGGTTCTCGGGGAACTGGGCGAATTCAACGTCGCCGTCGGACTCTTCCAAGGCAACGGCATACTCTTCGTCATACACGTCGGAGAACCAATCTTGGTATGGTTTAAAACCGGTGATTTTGGCATGGTTCTGTTCCGGCGGTAACAAGGAGGCGCACTATGGACGAGAATGAGGCCAATGGCTACAATTGCAGGAGGTCCTAAAAAGATAAAGGGAATCAAAAATTGCGATCCGCAGGAACAGGCCCTCTTTTCTTCCTATCCATTTCAACCTTCCTCTTCTCGGACGCACCGAACAAAAAGGGCGGCCCCAAATAAATTTCAGGGGTCGCCCGGGTGTTACATTTAGTTCAGGAAGTGGATGGGTTATGAGCTTGTGCAGTTCGGTTGATTTCTCAGCCTTTTTGCCTGGGCTCCCCACCCGCTCCCTCAGATCACGGTTTCCTGTGACCTTGATGTAAGATTAAGAACTCATATTTTCTTGTCAAGCATTTTGGAAACTTTTTTACCGTCCGCTCATACCAAATTCGTGGGTTGTGCAAGGCTAAACAGTCACGGCAGGCATAACCATCAGGTCCATTTCGACCCGTTCCACACCCGGTATGCCTCTGATTGCTTTGGCTATGCGCTCCTCATCCTCGTGTTTATAGATCAAGCCTGAAATTTGCACGACGCCTTTTTCCAGCATCTCCACCTTCCCACCCATTGGCTGGAGATCGAGTTCCAACAGAGCCGCCTCGATCCTTTTTGTCAGGGAAAGGCGTTCAATGGCATCAAGCGCGTAAATGTTGCAGGCGTTCAACTCCGGGTAGCGCGCAGTTGCAACGATGGTCTGTGACGCTCTCTGGATGCCGACCTTAGACGGGTTTACGCACAGATCATACAGCGAGGGATCTTCCCAGTCCCTCCGGAAGGCATACTGGAAAAACTCCTTGTTCTTTCTGTCGCTATTGCGGATCACCTTTTCCGCTGCTTCTCGCGAAAATCCTCGTTTCTGCATCAGATTGGTTATGCGCTGCTCTTTGTTGGCTGTAACCAGAACATGCAAGGCGCAGCTGAAATCCTGCAGAAGCACCTGGCTTCCATGACCGATAATTACCCCTTCTCCCCTACGAGCCGCTTCATAAATGACAGAGGCTATAAGATTTGCGTACACTTCCGGCTTTTCGCCCATCAGCCGGTTGAACCAACTAGGGGCCTTTTCTTGAAACTCATCCAGTTTTTCAACGTCAAGGCCCATTCGGACGGCCTCCTCCTTGAGCCTGGAGTCGTCATAGAGACCCACCTCAAGATCATCCGCGACTTTTCTCGCCACTTCCCAGCCATCGCAGCCTATGCTTTGTGTAATGGTGATCAAGGGCATGTTGACCTCCCTAAAATCAGCAGTCGTAGCTGTTTTTTACTCGCATGTTACTGAAGCGCCGCACCAAGATTCTTGAAATAGGGCATATATCCAATGCCACATCCATCTCTCGACCTTCTTATTCCGGAGGTTACAGCTATGCCGCTATATGGTACAGATGTTTATCCTCTAATTGCCGCTGTCAAGAGCCGAGGAACTGAGAGCGCACATTGCGATTATTGGTGAAATGCTTACCCTTTGACTGAAATAAACCAAGGTGCCCTGTTTCACTCGGCCACCCCTCCCCGATGAACCCGTTGTGTCCTTCTCTCGGTTCCCGTTGAAACAGGCATCTGTGCCAAGCGATCGTTGCTGGCTTGAGCTGAGCCGGGCCATTTAATCAAACGCGCTGTCAACGAAGCGTTGATCAATATTCGGTCAAACAAGGAGCAGCTGATGAGCGCGCAGCTTTTTTCCATAATTGCCGTAGCTTTGGTCTTAAACTTTGTGGTGTTTGAAGTCCGGGCTGAACAGGAACCCGGGGAGTCAGCCGGTGAGCTTTCTCCCCTTGTCCCCCCTTTGGTCCGTGAGGGCGATTTCGCGATCAAACTGGCTGAAGTGCTTGGACTTGGCGAGATCGCAGACGAGGATGATGCCGGACGCCTGCTGGTTGAACTCGGTTTGTCGCCTCGCAACGGTTGGATTGCGGACTACCCCGTGACTCCCGTGATATTGGCAGAGCTACGGGAGGCTGTTATCGCAAGCTCAGAGTCCGGAAGTCTCGCCATGACTTATAACGAGGCCTTGGAAGCGTTCGATCGCCTGGCCCTTGATTTGGGGCTGTCCGTGGATGAAAACGCGGACCTGGAATTTGTCACGGAACTGCCTGCCGAAGGGTCTTCGCCCGACGAAGTTCCATACGCGGGGTCGTTTAGGACCCACGACGATTACACCACCGATGGCCCGCCGATTATGACCTATTATCCGCCTCCGTCGCACTATTACAGGTACTACGATTGGGTGCCCTATCCGTTCTACTTTTCCCGCAGTTACTACTCAGGCTTTTTCATTCTGCACGATTTCCACAGGGCTCACAAGTTCGATCGCCATTTCCACCGCAACCACAAGCACAAGCAGTTTGGCTTCCACAACCGCTTCAAACGTAAGTCCATCAGCAATTACCATTGGAACCGGCAGTTCGGGCAGCCGGAGATCGTTCGGCCCAATAGCCCGGAACGAGCAGAAAGGTTTGGAAGTGGCGGTCGGTCAAGGTTTAAAAGCGGGGGAATTGGCAGCGGCAAATTAGAATCCCGCTCCCTGGACAACAGGGGCAGCAAGGCCTTCACCTTCCGCAGCGCTGGAAAACGAGACTTTCCTAAATCTTTGAGGGGGACCGGTCGTAGAGAGAGCGTAACCCCTGATCGAAGGTTTTCGAGTGAGCGACGGGAGTTCCGAGATTCGCGTTCGCGAGGTAAAAGGGATGCCTCCATTCGCTCTTCCACAAATTTCCGGCGTGAAGGTGCAGATTCCTTGAGATCTGCCGGATCGCTACGCCGTGGGAGCGAAGGCTCTTTCAGGTCTTTCAGATTCAATGGCCGGGACGGAAGGGATAGCGGATCATTTCGCTCATTTAACTCTTCGAACCGAGTCTTTTCCGCCCCCGGTGGCGGCATCGGCAGGGGACGGAGGTAGTCCGCTCGCGATCAACACTAATCCATAGAGAGCGCTGTAGCATTCAGGTTTTCCGGTACCGCTTGCCTGAAAATCACCAGATCCCAATCTAAAGATAGCCCCTTTTGAAGCCTTCAGCCACTGCCTGAATTTGGTGGGACCCGGAACATGAGGAGGGCAGCTGGCGGAAAGTCCGAAATTTTCACATCTAGGCTCCCGGCACAGGCTTGCGAGGGCATCCTCGATGACGATGCTATCGGCCGCAATAAACACAGCGCTTGCTGCGCCCAGTTGAACAGCTGCGGATATGGCGGCATCAACTCCGGGGCACTTCAGGTACTCGTTCAGGCTCATGCGCGGCTCCCTATGCCGCCAATGATTCTTTATTATTAACAAATAATTACAGGATGATATCAAGACGGGGGCTACAAGTCAAACAATTTGCTATAGAAAAATCTAACAGCAGCACCGTGATGCGGTGATTGCAAAAACGGGGGTCCGGCTATATGGGGAGCCATGTCGTTGGAAAACCCTGAATGGTCAATCTATATGGTGAGGTGCCGCGATGGAAGTCTATACACGGGCATTGCCACGGACATCGAGCGACGATTCGCCGAGCATCAGGCCGGTACAGGGGCAAAGTACCTTCGCGGGAGAGCCCCTCTGAAGCTGGTTTTCAAGAAAAGGATCGGTTCGCGATCTTTGGCTCTCAAAATTGAGCGGATGATCAAAAGGCTGCCCAAAGACAAGAAGGAGCGAGTCGTTAATACGCGCATTGACATAGGCCAACTGCTTCAGCGGCGAAAATAGCCAAGACCATCTTTTCGTAGCCACGCTCCAGGCCGCTACCGGCCTTCCGCATCCTCACAAATAGTGACAGAGATAGTCCGGCCGCGCCACACGAATCCACTCGGCAGCCCCGGCTCTCCGATTGCCATGCGCGCCATATCGCCCGTTCCGGCCACGGGGCGGATGGCTTCACTGACGAATCGCTCGGGCATGAGCTTGCTGATTTCTTCCGGCCATGACGCCGCCGTCCACGTCCCATACGGCACCGGTTACCCAGCTTGCCTCCTCTGACAGCAGAAAAACGATCGCGGAGGCCACGTCCCGAGGGGTCCCGATGCGCCCGATGGGGTGGAATCTCGTCCTTATTCTTAAGATCTTGGTCACAAAAGGGCTCGAATGGTTCGTCCGTTCTCCAGATTGTATTGACAGCGCAGCTGATTTTCATTACCAAGGGAATGATGCCAAATCTACACTTTTTGGCAAGAGGCGCTCGATTGGCCTCTTTTTAAGCTAAAATTTGATGACTTCGCGATGAAGCAGATTCAGCCCAGATCCGTTCCGGCACGGCCTCAGGTGCGTTTTTATGCATTTACCGCTTTCGTCGGCGGGCTTATTCGCAATACCAGTTTTTTAATGCTCATTCTTTGTTTTAGCTTTGCAGCTGCCGCCGTCGTTGTGAACACTGCGAAATCCTTGTGGAATCACGCCGGTGTCCGCAGTTTTGTCGCTGCACTGGAAGCAGATCTTGCCGATACAGGCTCCTCAGACGTCGATCTAACTCCACAAGCGCCACGGCAATTCAAAGATCCGGAGAAAGTCCAAAGGGACGAGAACAGAGCACGGCGTAAACTTGCCACAGAACTGAGGCAGCGGAAATCTTCCGCTAGCGGTATGAAGGCGGTCCGGTAGCGTGACCGTAGAATTTAGCGGTGAATTTTGGTTACCGGATCCAGCGTTTTTTCTGTGAGCATAAGCCCGGATGCGGTTGATTCCGCCTCGATCCCGCGGTGCAGCACCATGCCCTGACCGACCTTTCTGCCGGTATAGTAAGATGATTTCCGGGCCAGGCCCGGGCGTCCGATCGAGCGCATTTTACCATATCGCCTGCTTACGTAGTCGGACAGTTTGGGGTCGGCTATGTTAACCAAATCGGTGCAGACATACCCGCGTTTGGAGCGGGCCATTCCCTCCGCGAAGTTCCTCTCTGACTGTATCCGCGTCGATAGAACGCGTCGGTCCTCTTCGAGCTTCGAATAAAAGCCGTTGGCAACCCCCAGCGCGAACTGCCGGAACTCTCGGCCGGAGAACCCATGCTGTTTGCGGGCCTGATCCCACTGCGTCTGGATCGTCCTCTGAAGGAAATCAAAGACATAGGAGGCAAACTCGATGTCGTGCGGCTGCCCGGACATCTCGGGAACGTTGCCCGCGCATTTCTTGGAGACAACCCACGTAGGGGTCCAGACCACCTCGATAAAGAAAAACCGTTGAAGAATATTTGCAACGACGCTGATATGGCGCGGGTGCCTCTTTGACGGGTCGCACATGAACCGGCTGGTAAAGGTGCGTTCCCGGTCCTCCTCGATCAGGTTAAGGTTATGCCGGGTTATGAGTTCGCTTGCCTTGGATGCGGCCGATCGGGCTTCTTCCGGGTACGGGCTTTGGGCCAGCGCGAGAAGCTTGTGGACCTTGGCCCGCAGCTGGTCCTGCGGATCCGTGCTACCATTAAGGTTATTGCACGCTGGACTGAAAAAAGGGCTATTCCTGTTGGTGGCATGCGGATCGGCCCCCAGAAGCTCGCACATGGCACGGAAGGTGGGACCGTGGCTGGTTTCGCGCTTGCCTTCCGGATAGGCGGACGCCCAAAGGTGGGCGACCTCGTGAAGAAACACATCGCGCACGGCGTCGAAGCGGTGAGAGGCGGCAAACGTCCGTTTAAGCCGGATCGTCCAGGTTTCCGGGTCGGCGATTCCGAGCTTTCCTATCTCGGACAGCATGATGTTGGGCCGCGTGGAAACGCGCTGCCGTATGACCTCCGGTGCTTTTTGCAAGCTCCTGGCGTACTCCCAGCAAAGCCCAAGAACAAGGGAGCTGGAAAGATCCGCCTCGATTTGGAAGGCAAGCCGTTTGGTCGGCAATTGGCAGCACCCTTGGTTGGTGGTGAAAGGGGGTGAATGGGTACGGCAGTCCAATACAAGACCGAGCAACAACCCGTACTGGGAGCTTTTCCTAATTTTGGGACGAGACACCGCCGCGGGTCGGGGTATGATCTCTTCGAAGCGCTGGATATGCCTCGGGAGTGGATATAGCGGAAACTAATTTACCTGCGTGAACAGCCCAAGATTTATCGGGCTTTGAGAGCCTGCTGGACTTTCGGCTGGTGATCCCCATCGCGGTCGAACAAAAAACATTCCCCTCGCCCCTGGCATTCATTACAAACCGATTCACGGTGCTTTTCAATTACGTACCCTTTTCCGTTACAGACTGCACAAACCATTTCAGCCTCCCGGTGAGTTCCACATATGACGAAATCAAACGAACTGCCTTAACGGACTTGGCCTATACGCCGATTGTGAGGGGCTGGCAAGTAAAAAATAGACCCATCAAGTATGATTATGGATTGCGATATGCTCGCAACGGCATTGAGCCGATTCTTCGTATCTGCACGGGATCGTGATTGCATTACGACGGAACAGCCCTTGAAGCTTTTGGTGCGCGGGGACGCTCCAGCCAAAATTGCGGGTTCAAAAAAAAAACAGCGCAGGAAACTAAACCTGCGCATATTTTCTTATGAATCAACAAAATAAGGAAGACCCTGCAGGGGTTGCCTGGTTTAGCTCTTTTTGTCATCCTCTATTTTTTGGGGCCCCTTCTTGTCTTTTTCTTCTTCCTCTGCGGCGCCCTTGAAGTTTTTGATGGCCTTGCCGATTCCGGAGCCGATTTCCGGAAGCTTGCCGGCACCGAAAATGATGAGGATGATAACGAGGATGATGATAAGTTCGGGCATGCCGATTCCAAACATACGGCCTCCTATGTCTCAGGGCTGGACTGCTTGAATTCCTGAAGCAGCTTTAAAAATTCCTTGGACTTCACGTAGCGATCGACACTGCCTTGGTAGTCTATCCATTTTCTCCAGCAGTCGAGCCAAGCGTCGTTGTGCCAATAACAATCCGCGTCGCCGCGGCCCTGAAGCCGCTCAATGTAGTCCACATATTCGTCCTCACAGGCTTCGCAGAACTGGTAAGGCAGCTTCAATCCGCTTTCTGCCGCACCCGTTCTCGGCTCCATTTGAGTCCCGCATTTTTCGCATTTGAACGAGCAGTTCGTACATTGAACCACGCGACGTATGGAAACTGCTTTTTGCCTGCGGCGCAAGGACGCTTTTTTCTCCCGCGAGGTTTCCAGTTTGTCGTCAAGAGAAATGATGTCGGCCACGCAGCACCTCATTCAAAATTGGGGGGAGTTTTCCGGCGCCGGCCGAAGCCAAACGGAAGCCTTTATATAGCATCGGCCCAATGGACTGTCAATTCGCGCCGCCCTAAGATTGACACCTTGCGGTGATTCGACTATAGCAACGCAAGTGTCCGATTGAACGGCAACGTAGAAAGGAGAGCGACATGCCTGTGCACATCGTGCGACATCCCTTGATCAGGCACAAAATCGCGCTGGCCCGGGAAAGCAATGTGACCACCAAGGATTTCCGGGAGCTCGCTTCGGAAATCGCAACCCTTTTGACTTACGAAGCCACCAAGGACCTGGAAACCGAGAAGGAAACGATTCAGGGATGGGCCGGCCCCGTCGAGGTTGAAAAAATCAAGGGCAAGAAAATCACGGTGGTGCCTATCCTGCGGGCCGGGCTCGGCATGATGCCGGGGGTGCTGAACCTCATTCCATCGGCTAAAGTCAGCATCGTGGGACTTTACCGCAACGAGGAGACCCTCGCGCCGGTGCGCTACTACGTCAAGTTGGCCAAGTCCATGGAAATGCGGGTGGCTCTCATCCTGGACCCGATGCTGGCGACCGGAGGCTCAACCGTGGCCGCCATCGACCTACTCAAGGAGTCCGGCTGCCCGCAGATCAAGGGAATTTTCATGGTGGCCGCTCCCGAGGGCATCCGGCACGTGGAGGCCGCTCACCCGGATGTCGACCTGTACGTTGCCGCCGTGGATGAGAAGCTGAACGACGTCGGTTACATCCTGCCCGGTCTGGGGGATGCCGGCGACAAGATTTTCGGAACGAAGTAGACCATGATGACGCCGCGTTTCGCGGGTAACGGCCTGCCCTGCCTGATCGGCAGCCTGCCGCTCACCGATTACGTCCAGGCGACCCGGTTGGTGTGGGAACACACGCCGGAGATCCCGCTCTGGGTGCAGCTGCCCAAGATGCCTGGCGAGAGCATGACGCGTCAGTTCGCCGCGGGCCTGCCGGGTCTGGCGGAAGCGGACGGCCGCGCCTTCGTCGATTCGGAAGGCCCTGATTTTGAAAAAAGCCTGCTGAGTTTCTACGAGGAAGCCTTGGCGCTTCAGGATGCGCCGGAAGGTCTCGATCGCTCGCGGTTTGCCATGGTCCCGGCCGCCGCCGGGGGCTTTTTTGAGTTGATCAGTCAGGCGGCTAAGCGGACCCCGCCGCCGCTGGCGGTGAAGGGTCAGATCGTCGGGCCTGTTAGCTTCGGCACCAGCCTGTGCGACCGACACGGCAAAGCGATCTTTTACGACCCCCAGCTGCGGGATGCCTCAGTTCAACTGCTGGCTCTGCGGGCCCGCTGGCAGGTCCGGCGGCTTTCGGCCCTCGGCCGGCCGGTGCTGCTTTTCATCGACGACCCGGCCCTCACCGGCTTCGGCTCGTCGATCTATATCGGCCTGAGCCGGGAGGACATCTGCCAGAGCCTGGGCGCCATGATCGATGCCGTCCACCTGGAAGGCGGTCTGGCCGGCGTGCACATTTGCGCCAACGCCGACTGGACGCTGGTCCTGGATTCGGCGGCCGACGTCCTCAGCTTCGACGCTTATGCCTTTTTCGATCAATTCGTCATTTACCGGGAGGCGATCCGGCGCTTTGTCGATCGCGGCGGCCTGATCGCCTGGGGTCTGGTGCCCACCCTCAGCCCGGAGGACCTTCAGCGCGAGACCACCGATTCCCTGTTGGCGCAGTGGGAATCTAAGTCGGCTCAGGTTGCAGAGCTCGGAATCGACCGAACCCGGCTGCTGGCGCAGTCCCTGATCACGCCGGCCTGCGGCATGGGGTCTTTGAGCGTGGAACTCGCCATGAAGGCCTTGCAGCTGACCCGCGAGCTTTCCAACCGAATCCGAAAAGAACCCCGCGCATAGAGGATGGGACAACGGCCAAGCATATGCCTTGCTCCATACTCTTTGCAATCCGCCGCAGCTCTAAAACCGAACCTATTCGTAGAGGAATCATGACAAAACAGGAAATCTCCAATCGCTTCACCGGCGCCTCGCGCTACGTCCTGGACGATGAACTGGCCAAGATCGTGAATATCTCCATGGCGCTCGAGATGCCGCTCTTGCTCAAGGGCGAACCGGGCACCGGCAAGACCATGCTGGCGCACGCCATCGCTGAAACCCTGGGCATGCCTCTGATCGTGCTTAACGTGAAATCCAGCATGAAGCTGGTGGAGGCGCTCTACCAGTACGACACCCTCACCCGGCTCAACGACAGTCGCTTCGGCGACTCCAAGCGCGATGTCAGCCGGATCGAGGACTACATCCGCATGGGCAAGATCGGCCAAGCCTTCACCGCTCCGGCCCGCACGGTCCTGTTGATCGACGAAATCGACAAAGCCGACACCGACTTTCAGGACGACATGCTCGACGTGCTCGATCAGATGGAGTTCGACATCATCGAGGTCGACAAGACTGTCAGCGCCCGGCAGCGGCCGGTGATCATCATCACGAGCAACGCC
>Ga0105099_10001707_pt1 | contig 13522 bp, 11 predicted proteins | sample PPLLak3cmMay2015_2_FD_79138 | JGI IMG/M metagenome (GOLD analysis project Ga0105099, IMG submission 79138) | Freshwater sediment microbial communities from Prairie Pothole Lake near Jamestown, North Dakota, USA - PPLs Lake P8 Core (1) Depth... | ecosystem: Environmental > Aquatic > Freshwater >...
ATAAACTCGGCTGGGCTCGATACTTTCAGCTTCCATCCCTTTCCCTGAAGCAAGTGGCCGCGGCAACCCCGCTCAGCTGGAAAGTGACATTGGCGGATGAACTTCACGACACCATACCCGTTGACAACAACTTCACCCTGGTCGGGATAACTGCCATGACCCACCAGGCAACGCGTGCCTACGAGATTGCCGATACTTTTCGCGAACGGGGGATTCCGGTGGTCCTTGGGGGAATACATCCGACGGTGCTTCCCGAAGAAGCCCTCAGCCACGCCGACGCTGTCGTCATCGGCGAAGCCGAGCCTGTATGGGAAACGCTTCTTGACGATCTCCTGCAAGGCAAGCTGCAGCAAACCTATCAGGCACCGCTTCCCGGCGGAAACCGCCTGACAATCCCGTGGGCACGGCGGGAGATATTTGACGGCAAGCGCTACCTCACCACCCAAACCCTCCAGGCAAGCCGCGGCTGTCCCTACGACTGTCCATTCTGTATCGTAACCCCCTACTTCGGTAACAGCTTCCGCTACCGGGACACTGACGAGATTGAAGCAGAACTTCAGTCCTTCGACAAAAAGCTTGTAATTTTTCTTGATGACAATATTCTGGGGGACCCGGAAAGAGCCAAGCCGATTCTTGAACGGATGAAGGGGCGCAACCTCCGCTGGGGAGGCCAGGCAAATCTCCGTTTCGCCGAAGACCCGGAACTGGTTCAACTGGTAGCGGATTCCGGATGCGTAGGCATTTTTGTCGGTATAGAATCGGTTGCCGGACTGCACGCAAACCATCCTAAAACAGCTAATGGCTCATCCCACGCCGATCTGATAAAAAGAATCCGGGATGCAGGGATTGTCCTGGAGGCTTCCATAATTTTCGGATTCGACGACCACGACGAGAGCATCTTCGAAAAAACTGTCCGGTTTCTCCAGGAGACCTCCCCGAGCCTCCCCACTTTCAATCTCCTGACGCCGTACCCCGGCACTGCACTCTTTACGCAATTTGACTTGGAAGGTCGCCTCCTTCACAAGGACTGGAAACACTTCAATCATTCCGAAGTCGTCTTCCGACCCAAATTGATGACGCCTGAACGACTGTATCAGGGTTGGCTGGAGGCCCGACAGGAAGCCTATTCATGGCCTTCCATTTTCTCTCGGATCAAGGCAAACCGTCGTAGTCGCTTCACGAACCTCGCCTACAACATTCTCCGTAAAGGGCCAAACGACTCATTAGGAAAAGGTCGAACGTAATCAGCAGCCTGTCCCTTCCCGGCACCCCTTTCATCTGCCACCCTTCCTGTGTACAGCCTGACGGCTGTCTCTCGATTTATTCGACCTGACATCGCTGTTCTTCTGTCGATTTTATCCCGACAGCCACCAGAATCCCCAATCAGCAGTGTAAAGCCAGCTCTACCTTCAAGGTATTTCCGTCCCTTCCACTCCTCACCCTTTCAGCCAAAGCGAACAGGGATCGGGTTAGTACCTGTATCGTTGCGAGCCGGAAAAATATCAGCACATAGCCAGCCGTTTGATTTCAAACTGAAGTATTTCCACAATTTGACAAGCACCATGCCTGCGCTACAATTCCCAGTATACATAGTAAAAAAATCGGCGATTTTAGGGCAAGGAGGCCACAATGTCAATTAATTTAGTGAAGCTTCTTATCATTTCCGTATTCTTGACGGCATGCACAACACATAACAACATTGCAACTGAGCACATGAACAGTATGTCAACGTCAGTACCCTTGCAAGAATATCTGATTCAGCCCGGGGATTCGTTAGATATCAAGTTTTTCTACAATCCCGAGTTGAACGATCTGGTAGTTGTTCGACCCGATGGTCGCATTTCTCTCCAGTTGGCGCCGGAAATTCCGGCAGCGGGCCAAACTCCAGCACAACTGACGAGCACACTGGAAAAACGCTACGAAAAGGAGCTTGCCAATCCCGGCATCACCGTTATCGTCCGTTCGTTCAGTTCACAGCGAGTTTATGTAGATGGAGAAGTTAACAAACCCGGAATGGTAGCCCTGCTGGGACCGCTGACGGTTCTGCAGTCCATCGCCGAAGCGGGTGGCGCAAAAGATACCGCCAAGACGGACCAGGTACTTATCATCCGCAAATCTAAAGACAACAAACCTCAGGCCATAGAAGTGAATCTTGACGAAATTAGAAAAGCTGCCGATGGAAGTCAGAACTTACTTCTTGCCCCCTACGACGTTGTGTTTGTCCCGAAATCCACGATTGCCAACGTAAATCAATTTATCGATCAATATATTCGCAGGAATATTCCTATCCCGTTCGGGGTATCATACGGAATTGGTTTTTAAAAACGCGGAAAGCAGTGTATGCCGGTTTGCTCCGCCGTATCGATGTAAGCAAAATTCAGGGAGTTGAGAGGTTATCATGGAAAGGACTAGTTCGAGAAAGCAGGTGGATCAGAAAGTGAGTTTGAGAGACTTGCTCACCATCTTTTTCAAGCACCGAGCCAAGATACTCACTATATTCTCCATCGTCGTAGTCATGGTGACGATAGCCACATTTTTTGCCTCACCCGTTTACGAAGCAAAATCTACTTTGCTCGTTAAATACGGACGAGAGTATATGAACCAGTCCGAGGTGGGAAGGTCTGAACCAATGATGTCCTTGAACCGTGAAGAAATAATCAACTCCGAAATCCAGATACTAAAAAGTCCGGACTTGGCAAAAAGGGTAATTGAAACCGTCAAAATCGCCCAGATGTATCCGGATCTGGCAAATGATCCTCCCGAAGATACACGGCCCATGGATATCGCCATAGAACGCTTCGAAAAGAGTCTGGACGTTGAAGACATTAAAAAATCCAGCGTCATCCAGGTTTCTTTCGAACATATGAATCCACAGATTGCCTCAAAGTCAGTAAATCTCCTGGTCGATTATTTCAGAGAGAAACACCTTCAGGTCTTCAGCAGCCCCCAATCCTCCTTTCTGGAGGGCCAGGTCGAAGCTATTCGCAAGAAGCTTTTGGCATCGGAATCCGAAATGCAGTCCTTCAAACAGAAGAACCGGGTATATTCACTGGATGAACAGAGAAGTCTGTTGCTGAGACAGCGGACCGACCTTGCAAGCGAGACGCTGAGTGCCCAGAACACCATCGATGAACTGCAAAGGAGACTGTCTACTCTGAAAGCCAGGACAAAAAACCTGACCAGCTCGAATGCAATGTATACGGGAACGGAGAGAGACAAAATCATTGTGGAGGCCAAGTCCAGGCTCCTTGCACTGCAAATCAATCAACAGGAACTTCTGCGGAAATACAAGGGAGAAAACAGGCTGGTAGTTGAAAACGACAAGCAGATACAGCTTGTGAAGAATTTTCTCCGTGAGCAGGAGGAGGACATCAGTAAAAAAGTGATGACCGGCAATGTGGTGTATCAAGATGCCCAGAGGGATGCAGTTAGAACCGAGGCGGATTTGAGTGCGCAACGGGCAAAATACGCCACGCTGAGAATGCAACTGGGACAACTCGACCGCGAGATACAAGCACTTGACCTCCGCGAAAAAGAAATGCAGAACCTGAAGCGGGAACTGGCCACAAATGAGAAAAATTTTCAGGTGTACGGCGAAAAGATGGAAGATGCAAGAATCGCTGACGACATGAATAAGCTCAAGCTGGCAAACATCAGCATTATCCAACCGGCGTCGACTCCGGTAGAGCCGATCAAGCCCAAAAAGGGTCTGAACATATTACTGGGAATAGTCTTCGGGACACTTTCCGGCATTGGGTATGCTTTATTCTCGGAACGCAACTCTCAAGGACTGGTGTCACCTGAAATTGCTGAAAAGCGTCTCAATCTCAAGGTTCTTGCCACCATCCCCTACAGGGACGAAAACAATGTACGCAAACTTCTACAATCTTAAGAAAGAGCCTTTCCATATAACACCAGATCCGGAGTTTCTCTTTTTGAGCCCCAGCCACAAAGAGGCGCTGGGATCGATTATCTACGGTATCGGGCACAAAAAAGGGTTCGTGCTGATAACCGGTGAAGTCGGGGTTGGCAAAACCACTATTGTCCGTTCCTATCTTGAGGATGTCGACAGAAGCAAACTGAAGATAATCTATATTTTCAATTCCAATGTATCTTTTCAGGGTCTACTGAGAACGATATACCGGGATTTGGGGATCATTGACCTTACTGATGACGTCTTCGAGTTGGTGAATCAACTCCATTATGTTCTGATCGAGGAATACAAAAAAGGCATCACCGTCGTACTCATTATCGATGAGGCGCAGAACATGCCCGTTGAAACCCTCGAAAACATCCGGATGCTCTCAAACCTGGAGACCTCTACGGATAAGCTTATTCAGATCGTTTTCAGCGGCCAGCCCGAGTTTGAACAAATACTTGAACGAAAGGAATTACGTCAGTTGAAACAACGGATCGCTGTCAAAGCGACAATTCGCCCCCTGTCCGCAGAAGAGAGCCGGGCCTATATCCTTCACCGGCTAAAGAAAGCTTCCGCAGAAAATTCCGCACTATTTACAGATGGGGCCTTGCGGAGGATTATCAAGGAAGCACATGGCATACCACGACGTATCAATATACTCTGTGAAAATGCCTTTATCACAGCACTAGGCTACAAACAGGGGCGGATAACATCTGGTGTCGTAAAAGAAGTCATCTCTGACTTTTCCGGGAAAAAAAGAGGAGCGGCCCTAAAAACGGCTCTAGCCTCCTTGGCAGTTGTTCTGGCTATGCTGTCTTCGTATTTCATGTACACCCTAAACAAAGATCAGGCAGGATCTGATGCAAGTAAACGCCCTGTCCTGCAGGCATTGGCACGCAAAATCGACAATACAACCGTCAAACCTAGCGGGACACTCCGCGAAACTCCAGAGACTGTTTCCCCAGTTATCAGAGTCGTGAAGGCAGGGGACACACTATCGCGGCTCGTGGCAGAGGTTTACGGAGTAAGCAATAAGAGACTTCTTACTCTTGTCAAGGAAAGTAATTCCAGCATCAATGACGCCGACAGGATCTTGGTCGGAGATCAGATTCTGTTCCCCGCACGAAATAAAGGGAGCCGGAGGGGATATGAGTAAGATATATGAGGCATTGGAAAACGCCCAGAAGGAATCACGGGAACTGACTACGACAAAGACCGAATTGCCCCAAACCACTGCTACTGCAGTTTTGCGCTCCGTTGCCCAGATGGATTTTGAAAATGAGATGATTGCCCTTTATCAGAACATCGAGACGCTTCTTCCCGATATCGAAAGGAAGGTAATTCTATTCCTAAGCGCAAAGGAAGGCGAAGGCACCTCGACAATTGTTCGTGAATTCGCCAGAATTGCCGCCAGGAAGATGGGCAAGCAGGTATTTGTTCTGGATTCCAGACGTAATTCCCATCAAAAGTGTATTTACCTCCATATTATCCCTGAGGGCAGCAGAGAAGGATTTGAGACAGGGAATGATGCGCACCGGGAGGAGATGGATCTAGAGATGTGCCCCGTAGACCTGCCTGACGGAGATACTCCCTTAAACTTTTATTCAGCAAACATAGTAGATTTCTGGGATTCATTGAGACAGAAGTATGACCTCGTTCTTATTGATTCGAGTTCCGCGTCCAGTTCTCCCGACGGAATCGAGATCTCGCGCAGGGTGGATGGGGTGGTTCTAGTCGTGGAGGCGGAAAAAACCCGCTGGCAAGTTGTTGAAAATTTGAAAGAAAAGATAGAAGACAGTGGCGGCAACATCTTGGGGATGGTTTTTAACAAGAGGCGTTTCTATATTCCAGAAAACATTTACCAGAGATTGTAAGAACCTGTCCAGGTTCACGGCATACCGGTGGATTAAAAGGCGGGAACAAATGAAAGTGCTCGTGGTAATGAGAAATATTTTGTTTTCCGAAGCCCTGTGCACGGCGCTGAACTGTGAAGCGAGTGATTATCAAGCGCAGACTAACCATCAACAGACCCCAATCGAATCCTTTAAACCAGATGTGATACTCGTAGATTGTGAATATTTGCAGCACGGTAGCCTCCTGCTCTGGCCCGAAGGCAAAGTTTTGCTCATAGATACCGGATTGCAAGAGGAAGAGATCATTCATTTAATGCACATACACAAACTATACGGGGTGTTTTCACTTGATTCCGGCCTTCAGCAATTGCGAAAAGCCCTGCTAGTCATAAACGGCGGTCAGATATGGATAGACAATGGAAGCTTGAAGGTGATTCTTCACGGCATAGACAACGCCAGGCCAGGTTCTGCGGTTGAAAAACTCAGCAAAAAGGAGCGACAAATTGTCGATCTGGTCGTCGAGGGTTTCAAAAACAGAGAAATAGCCTCCAGACTTTTTCTGAGCGAGCAAACCATAAAGTCACATTTAGGTCGCATTTTCAGAAAAATGCAGGCAAGAAATCGCTCACAACTGGTATCGATGATATGCAAAAACAGGCCTCCTCTCGACGATCTCAATCATCGTCACCTGTTTTCCGAATAAATGGCTCCTCCCACCCCCCACGCGTCATCATCAACCAGTAGCCAGTATCAGCAAGCAACAAAACTAACTGAACATGTTATTACTTCGGCAATTAAACATCACAACCCTGAGGTAGGGGCACGGCGCGCCATGCTCCGATTGGGCGAGGCAAGCCTAGCCCCTACCATTGATATGTTTAATTGCCTCCGTAATATAGCGGCAATGGCACTAAATAGGTACTTTAGTGTTAATTGACTATGACTACAATAGTGATATACATATAAACATGACTATGATATCTAAGGTATTTTTAATCGTCTAATCATATGATCAAATATAGAATGTCAATATATTTACTACTTGTAATTATTGTTTACCTTTATGGCTACCCTTCCTAATTAGTACTTTTGTATCATAACACAACACATTGCGAGTTGAGGCCATGAAGCACAATAGATTTAATACTTCGAGTTATGTTGATGGGCCCCTCTATAAGCCTAACAGTGATGATTCAGGCACAAGTTACTGCTCAATGGTATTTAGTAATGAGATCTGCAGAGAAAATACATTCCTTAACATCCTTTACAGTGAACGAAAAAGAACCGATCGTTCCGAAAAACCGTTCCTGTTAACGTTACTTGATATTCACAATATAAAGACGGCAGATTCTTTCCCGCTAATTTTGCACGGTATAGAATTGGCACTGCTGAAGTCAAAAAGAGAAACTGACATATGCGGCTGGTATGAATACGGATCAAAAATAGGGGTAATATTCACGGAAATTGATAGCATAGAAACACGGGAGGCACGGGAAGCGATATCAGCAAAGATTCGAAAAAATCTTTCAGAGAACATCCCTCCCGAAATTATGGATGAATTATCGGTCGTTTTTCATTTTTACCCTGAAAAACACGACGATACTACAACAAAAACGAATGTTTTTGAAAGAACCCTGTATCCCGATTTCCACTTCGATCACCAGGCACAAAGGAGCGGGCATTTCATCAAAAGAGCCATCGATCTGGTTGGAAGCAGCCTGGCAATCCTGGTACTTTTACCCGTATTCTGTTTCATCTCGATACTAATACTAACTACCTCGAAAGGACCGGTGCTTTTTCGACAGGAGAGACTCGGGCAATTCGGCAAGAAATTCATCTTCCTGAAGTTCCGATCAATGCAGGTTGATAGTGATGATGCAATACATAGAGAGTACATCAAAAAACTCATCACAGAAAACAAGGCCTGCGAGGAAAGCAGCGACTGTCTCCAAAAGCCGGTGTACAAAATACGGAACGACCCGAGAATCACACCGATCGGAGCATTTTTGCGTAAGACAAGCCTTGACGAACTGCCTCAATTACTGAATGTCTTCAGAGGGGAAATGTCCCTCGTGGGGCCAAGACCGGCAATTCCGTACGAGTTTGAAAACTACGATATATGGCACAGGTACAGGCTGCTGCAGGTTAAACCGGGAATTACCGGACTCTGGCAGGTTACCGGCAGGAGCTCTACTACTTTCGATGAGATGGTGCGCCTTGACCTCAAATATATCCATGAATGGTCACTTTGGCTCGACGTAAAGATCCTTCTACTCACTCCATGGGCTGTAATCAAGGGAAAAGGAGCATATTAGCGACTCGGTTACCTTTTCACATGCTCGCAATGAAGATAATGATGCTCATCTCAATGCCGGCCCGTTCTTAAGCACGGTGGATTCAGGCTGACTGTTTCAGGTGCACTGAGGGGAGGTTTCACATGATACACATCGGCGTCATAGGATACGGTTATTGGGGTCCGAATATCGTTCGGAACTTTGCTGATGCTGAGGGTGCCACGGTTACGTTCATTTCCGACACCAACCCGGAGGCCCTCAAGCGGGCACAACTGGCACATCCGACAGTCAGAACCACACCGAACGACTGTGAAGTGATCCATTCTCCCAAGGTCGATGCCGTTGCGATTGCCACTCCGGTCTCAACACATTACGCACTCGCCAAAAGAGCGTTGGCAAACGGCAAGCATGTCTTCGTCGAGAAGCCTTTCACCACATCGGTCAAGCACGCGGAAGAGTTGCTCGAACTTGCGGACAAGGCAAATCTCAGGATTATGGTGGATCATACCTTTCTATTCACTGGTGCTGTCAAGAAAATCAAAGAGTTCATCGATGAAGGTGTGCTGGGACGTTTGTTTTACTTCGACTCCATCAGAATCAACCTCGGACTCCTGCAGAAGGACTCCAATGTCGTTTGGGACCTTGCGCCCCATGACCTGTCCATCATGGACTACCTGATCGGCGGCAATCCTACCGCGATTGCCGCAACCGGAATGGCGCACATCAATGGCTTTGAAGACGTGGCGTACATAACGGTTTTCTACCCGGACAACCTGATTGCCCATATCAGCATAAATTGGCTTTCACCCGTCAAAATACGGATGACCATGATAGGCGGACAGAAAAAAATGTTGGTATGGAATGACATAGTCGCTGACGAAAAAATCCGGGTTTACGATCGCGGGGTGGAATTGAACAGCCAGGAAGAATCGTATAACGCTCGGATCAGTTATCGGTCCGGAGACATCTGGGTACCGAGATTGCAGCAAATCGAGGCATTAAAAATAGAGGCCCAATACTTTGTCGATTGTGTGGAAAATAATCTGCCAGCGATAAATGACGGCCTTGCAGGGTTGAGGATTGTCAGGATGATTGAGGCTATCATAACATCTCTGAAGATGAGAGGCGCCGTCATCTGCCTGCAGCCTAATACGCACCTCAGCGAAAGTACAAGGAGGGAGATGTCTTGGAAAGCTATGCCTGCATAGAGAATGACGTCCATTTGGGACAAAATGTCAAACTGTCCAAATTCATAAACTTGTATGGATGCAGCATCGGCGATAATTCCAAAATCGGAGCATTCGTCGAAATCCAGAAAAATGCCTCTATCGGGAAGAACTGTAAAATTTCCAGCCATACCTTCATCTGTGAAGGCGTACAAATCGAAGACGACGTTTTTGTAGGTCACGGGGTCACATTCATTAATGACACCTTCCCCCGGGCGACGAATCCTGGCGGCAGACTGCAGACGGAAGAAGATTGGCAGGTAGAACGAACCCTCGTCAAAAAAGGCGCTTCCATCGGGTCCGGAGCGACAATACTCAGCAAAGTCACCATCGGCGAAAACGCCATCGTTGGAGCTGGCAGTGTGGTAACGAAAGATGTCCCGCAAAACGTAATCGTTGCCGGGAACCCCGCACGGTTCCTGCGGGGAATCTCGAAATCCGATCAGGATATTCCCGTGCAGTAATGAGTGCCCGGGCTTCTCATGGAACCGGTCAGTCTGGTCATCCACCAAGTGAGAAAAGCCATGTCTGATATTACTCAAGAAGCTGTAATCATTGGAGGAGATTTTCAAGGATTAGGGATTGCCCGCAATCTTTCCGGACTCGGAGTAAGAGTTTTGGTCGTAGACCCGGTTTTTTGCATCAGCAAATTTTCGAGGCATGTTGACAGGGTCCACAGATCCCCTGCGTACGGCAACCCGGAAAAATTTACCGACTTTCTTATCGGCCTTTCTGTTCAAGAAAAACTACAGAAACCGGTTATATTTCCCACGAGTGATATAGCAGTCCGTATCCTTGCGAAAAGCCGGACCAGGCTGGAAGAGCACTACCTTGTCCCAACACCAGCCTGGGAGATTACCCGTCTCGCGTATAACAAAAAGCTCACCTACCAGCTTGCAGCGGAGATTGGGGTTCCCATCCCCAGGACATTCTTCCCCGAAAGTGAAGAGAAACTGTCTGAACAGGTGCTGGATTTTCCCGTTATTCTTAAACCCGCCATAACTGCGAATTTTTATCCCGTTACCCATCTGAAAGCAATCAAGGCCAATGATCACCATGAACTGCTCCGTAATTACAGATACATGTCCTCCATCATAGACAAAACAGAAATCATGGTACAGGAGATTATCGGCGGGGGCCCCAAAAATCTCTACTCCTTCTGTTCACTTTTCAGTAACGGAACTGTGAAGGCAAAGATCATGGGAGTGCGACTGCGCCAGCACCCCATGGATTTCGGTAGTTCCAGCACCTACGTTATTACCTGCAATGTTCCGCAACTGGAAGAACTGTCGGCACAAATACTGAGAAAGATGAATTACTACGGCCTGTCGGAGGTCGAGTTCATGCTTGACGAGAGGGACAACACCTACAAACTGATCGATATTAATCCTCGGACCTGGGCGTGGCACACCCTCGGAGCAAAAGCGGGGGTTAATTTTTCCGCGCTCTTATTCAGGGACATGCATAACGATTCCGTCCAGCTGGATTCCTTCGAGACCGGGGTTACCTGGATCCGCGAGGTAAGTGACGTACCCACGGCACTTATGGAAATGGTAAAACAGCGCCTGAACGTCATCGACTATCTGAGAACATTGAGGGGAAAAAAGGAACTGGCCGTCTTTTCACGTCGAGACCCTTTGCCTTTTGTGGCTGAACTTTTCTGGGCTCCCTACATGTTGTGCAAAAGAGGATTCAGGATGTGACCATGGAAAATATCGCTTTGGGCATCATACTCAGCCAATTGATCATCATACCTTTGGCGTTGAAATGGGAATTGGATCTGAAGACCGTTACTCCCGCAGGACTGCTCATCGGTTTCATGGCCGGCATAGGCATCAGTGTATTGTCACCATGGATCGCCAGCGATTTTATCTGGAGAGTTTCGGCAGGAGTCGTATTGGTCCTGCTCTTTTCAGCAACAATTCTTCTTCTAAGATTCTTTCGAGATCCGGTTCGGGTTCCTCCAAAGAGAGACGATTGTATTGTTTCTCCTGCGGACGGAGTCGTCAAATATGTCAAGAGCATAGATGAGAATTCTGTTCCTGTTTCCTCGAAAGGCAATGAATCCGTCAAGCTCGCCCAGCCCTTTATCGACATACTTCCCGACCGCAAGGGCTATCTTATCGGGATTTCGATGAGTTTTCTAGATGTGCACGTGACAAGGGCCCCGATACCGGGGGAAATGACTTTCTGTGAACATAAAACCGGAAGTTTCCTGTCATTGAAAAAGCCTGAAGCCGTTTACAGAAACGAGAGAGTAAACCAGGTTATCAAGAATACGCGGGTCAGTATCGGCATAATCCAAATAGCCTCCCGGCTCGTCAGACGGATTGTAACCTATGTGGGGAAAGGTGACCATTTGTCGCTCGGCCAGAAAATTGCGCTGATAACCTTCGGCTCCCAGGTCGATGTCATCATTCCGAACCTGGAAGGATTGCAGCTGGAAGTTAAGGTGGGAGACAAGGTGCTTGCCGGAGAAACGATCATTTCAACAATGGCTGGTGCCCATTGCCAGGAAAGAGTGGTGTCTCATGACAAAAGTTCCCTTTCTTGATCTACACACCCAGTACGAAACCATCAGGGATGAAATTGCAGATGCGATCCAGCAGGTTCTTGATAGTTCCGAATTTGTCGGGGGTCCTTTTGTGGAAAGATTTGAAGAAGAATTTGCCGATTTTTGCGGCTGCCGGTACGCGTCGGGCGTCAGCAGCGGAACATCGGCCCTGTGGATGACACTCCTGGGTCTTGGAATCGGACCGGGAGATGAAGTCATAACCGTGCCCAACACTTTTATCGCTACGGCAGAAGCAATCAGCATGTGCGGAGCACGCCCGGTTTTCGTGGATGTGGACGAACAGTCGTACACCATGAACCCAGCGCTGCTGGAGGGTGCAGTTACACCGAGGACAAAGGCAGTAATTCCTGTTCACCTTTTTGGACAGCCGGCAGATATGGACCCAATCATGGAGTTCTCGGCGAGGCATACGCTGCATGTCATTGAAGACGCCTGTCAGGCCCATGGCGCACAGTACCGGGGAAGGCCCGCCGGTTCAATCGGCATTGCCGGCTGCTTCAGCTTCTATCCCGGCAAAAATCTCGGTGCATATGGAGAGGCGGGCGCGGTGGTAACCAACGATCCGGAGCTGACTAAAAAAATCAGGACACTGCGAGACCATGGGCAAGTGAGAAAATACCATCACACCATGATCGGCTGGAACGGCCGCATGGACGGAATACAGGGTGCATTACTGAGCGTGAAGCTACAATATCTGTCAGGCTGGAATGAAGCCAGGAGAAAGAACGCGGCACTCTATGACCGTCTGCTAGCGAAGACAGCCGGCATCAGCCTCCCACAGGAAATGGACTACGCAAAACACGTGTATCACCTCTATGCGATACGGACCAAAAACCGGGATGCGCTGCAGGGCTTCCTCGCGGAAAGGGGCATCAACTGCTTGATTCATTACCCGCTGCCCATACATCTGCAAGACGCATATCGCTCATTCGGGTTTGAAGGAGGAAACTTCCCGATCTCGGAGAACTGCGCAGGAGAACTCCTTTCTTTGCCCATGTATCCCGAACTTGCCGGGAACCAGATTGAACATGTGGTGCGCGAAATAGGGAATTTTTATTCACAGACATGATATGGCCTGCGGCATGAAATCCCTGCAACCTTGCAGGCAAATATTTGGCCCCCATAGATTAGTAAATCTACATATTTTCCAACATACTAATTAAAGGTACTTTTTTACTCAAAAGCCTACTAATAAAATGACAATATACGGATTTTGGAATTAACGTTTCCGATGTTTGACAAGCTATTTTTCCGTGGCATAAGAAACTTATAGGCTATCAGCATACCTGCTAATACCCAGATGGATCCACATTAAATTGCCACACCAATATATGTAAGTATACAAATAGAAGCTACTCTATTGAAGCACTTGGGTTCCGGTTTTCGCAGAAAAGGCGGGAAATGGCCTGTCAGGGCTTTTAGAGAGCATTAATACTAACAATCCACCCTAACCAATCCGACCCTTCCAAAACTGACTGAAAGGAAGGCGGAAAAACACAAGAGGAGGTACGACATGAAAAAGCTGTTCAGAAAGTTTATCGCGGCGGCTTCATTGGCCATTCTTGCTGTTTCCATGAGTGCATGCGGCGGAGGGGATGACGCTGTTGTGGCAAAGCCAGGCGCACCGACAGGGATTCTGGCAACCTTCAACAGTC
>Ga0105099_10001712_pt1 | contig 13477 bp, 7 predicted proteins | sample PPLLak3cmMay2015_2_FD_79138 | JGI IMG/M metagenome (GOLD analysis project Ga0105099, IMG submission 79138) | Freshwater sediment microbial communities from Prairie Pothole Lake near Jamestown, North Dakota, USA - PPLs Lake P8 Core (1) Depth... | ecosystem: Environmental > Aquatic > Freshwater >...
GACTTTACCCAGGTTCTTGGCTTCAATTTTTCCGCGGTAATTGCAGTCAAAGAAGTCTTTAATGTATTCGTATGTGGCGCCTGAGATATTCACCATGCCGACATAGCCTGACTGTTCCATCCGGCTGGCAATATTGACCGTATCGCCCCAGATGTCATAGGCAACTCTTTTCCTTCCAACCACCCCTGCTACAACAGGACCGGTATGGATGCCGAGCCTCAGTTCCCAGACCGAAAGGTTATTCAATACTTTTGAATCATTAAGGCTGTTCATATATTGCTGAATCTCAAGTCCGGCAAGCAATGCGTCAATAGGGTTACTTTTGTTGCTTAAGGGTAATCCTCCCGCGCACATGTAGGCATCACCGATGGTCTTAATTTTCTCCAGGTAGTGTTTGCCAATGATGTCATCAAATTTTGCAAAATACGAGTCCAGGATACTAACCAGGTCTTTTGGTTCGAGGCTCTTGCTGATGGTGGAAAAACCTTTAAAATCCGCAAAAAGAACACTGACCAGCTTATACTGTCGGGTTCCTGCACGGCCTTTGGATTTAAGCTGGCGCGCGATCTCAAAGGGTAGGATATTCAGCAGCAGTTTCTCAGATTTCTCCTGTTCATCTTCGATTTGTCTTTTCTGGCGGTTTATCTCAAGCGTTTGTTCGCCCAGCAGGGTATTGGCCTTTTCAAGATTCTGACTGATCTCCCGCATCTTGCGGTATTGTTCATTTAATTGCTCCTCCTTATGTTTGAAAACGCTGATATCAATTTCAACGACCAGCAATTTATCGATTCCGCCACTGGCATTGATCTGCGGATTAATGAAGGTTTGTATCCACTTTTCCTCTCCCTTCCTCGATTTAATCTTGCTGATGAAATCAACGGGAACTCTGTTTTTCAGGCAGCGGTTAAAAATATTTACGATATCAGGGGCATGGGTGAGGCTAAAAATAGTGTTGCCAAAACTGGATTTATAATCATCCAGTTTGTAGCCATGGACTTTTTCAAAGCCTTCGTTGGCCCATTCAAGTTCCCCGTTTATTTTGACGATGAGAAATGCGAAAGGTGTGCTATCAGAAACCATGGCAATTTTCTCCAGCTCAAGTTTCTCTCCTTCCACTTTATCAATTTTTTCCTGGGCAATCCGGAACGATTCAACAACAGTGATAGCCTTACTGACCCTTGATTTAAGTTCACCGATCGAAATGGGTTTGGTTATGTAATCAAAAGCCCCTGCCTTAAATGCATTTTCAAGGTTTTCAGGTGTATTGAAAGCGGTAACGACGATAACGGGGATTCTTTTTGTAGTTTCTTCTGCCTGCAATAACTTCATGGCTTCGATTCCATCGAGCACAGGCATTTTCATATCCATAAAAATAACGTCCGGCTGTTCCTTCACAGCCATTTCGTAACCAACTTTGCCATTCTCGGCCATCAAGACCTCGTATTTATCTTCGGCTGTGCGCAGAATGCCATTGATCAGTTCACGATTGGCCTCATTATCATCAACCACTAATACTTTATAACTCATGGTCCGGGTCCGAAAATTAGTTGATCAGCAGGGTTATATATTTTCAAAACTAACAAATCATCATCTGGTTTGCAAAATATGTAACGTAATAAATCCATTAAGGTTATAGTAATTTGCAGAAATAAAGGTCTGTATACAGTCATTAAACCTACCGTGCAAAATAAAAAAAAAACCGGCGAACCGGGTTTTACATGATCATCCAGGGGTTATTTAAAACTCTTCAGTGTATCATGAATGATTTCTACAGCCTCCATGATCTGGTCTTCTGTGATCACAAGGGGTGGTGCAAACCGGATAATATGTTCATGCGTAGGTTTTGCCAGCAGGCCGTTTTCTTTTAACGCCAAACAAACATCCCAGGCTGTTTTCCCATTCCTGGGTTTGATCACAACCGCATTCAGCAGGCCTTTGCCACGCACAAGCTCAACCATTTCATGTTCCTGTTCGAGTTTCTTCATTTCATTCCTGAAGATCTTGCCCAACCGGTCTGCATTTTCGGCCAGCCGTTCATCTTTCAGCACCTTCAGTGCTGCGATGGCAACTTTACAGGCAAGGGGATTTCCGCCAAAAGTGGAACCATGCTCACCCGGCTTGATGCACAGCATTATGTCGTTATCGGCAAGCACTGCGGACACAGGCATGACGCCACCCGACAATGCTTTGCCAAGAATTAGTATATCGGGTCTTACTCCTTCATGATCGCAGGCCAGCATCTTTCCTGTTCTTCCCAGCCCGGTTTGTACTTCATCGGCGATGAACAATACGTTGTTCTTTTTGCAGAGGTCAAAGGCAGCTTTCAGATAACCGTCTTCGGGCACGAAGACTCCTGCCTCGCCCTGGATGGGCTCAACCAGAAAGCCGGCTACGTTGGGATCTTTAAGTGCATTCTCCAGTTCCTTCAGGTTGCTGTATGGGATAACCTTGAATCCGGGCGTATAGGGGCCGAATCCTTTATACGAACTGGGGTCGGTTGACATGGAGATGATGGTAATGGTCCTTCCGTGAAAATTCTCCTGACAGACAATAATAACGGATTCATTTTCGGGAATCTTTTTTACTCCATAGGCCCATTTGCGGCAAAGTTTTAATGCGGTCTCAACACCTTCCGCGCCGCTGTTCATTGGCAAAGCCTTATCAAACCCCAGTATTTCGGTAATGTACTTTTCGAATTTACCCAGGCAGTCATTATAAAATGCCCGTGAGGTGAGGGTCAGCTTTTTGGCCTGTTTTCGTAAAGCCTTTATGATCTTGGGATGACAATGGCCCTGATTGACCGCTGAGTATGCTGAAAGAAAATCATAATACTTCTTTCCTTCCACATCCCATAAAAAAACTCCTTTTCCTTTTTTTAGCACAGCCGGCAGCGGATGGTAATTATGTGCACCAAAATCATTTTCCAGCTGAATGTAATCCTGACTTGTCCGGGTCATTTGAAGTTGTGTTAGATTAATGAATGATATTAAACTATTGTATATAGTTACAATAATATTTCATTTTTATACAAAAAATTATGATAAAAAGCAGGAATTAAAAGAAATGCAAATTTAAAATTTTAAACTTAAAACCGAGCGGAAATTTTCAGATTAAACAGTATGCCGGTAAGGTTATTGGGTACGCCAAACGTATTGGGGTAGCCTTCCTGGTTTTGGACCACCTGCACCCATTGTATGGAAGCCTCATTTCGGAAATTAAAAAGATTAAAAATCTCGAAATTGATCCAGGCATCCTTAAATTTTGAAAACATGCCTGAAACGTTGTTTCTTTTTCTGCTTATCAGGGATTTTGATAATCCGATATCGATGCGCAGGTATGGTTTAAGGGTGAATTCCTTGCTCAGGCTGGGCCTGGTATAGTCAGGAGTGCCAAAGTTCATCCGGCCTCCGTAAAACATGGTCATATGCAACTTGTAATCGGGATTATTCGGAAAGTAATCCTGGAAGAAAAGTCCGAAGTTGATCAGCTGGTTGTTCGGCCTGGGATAATAACCGGGATAGATCACGGTACCGTCGGGTTCCACATGATAGTCAAGATAGACATCTTCCCGGGTATCCATGACCGATAAGGTTGCCCATGATTCAGCATCCCTGACAAATTCGCCGTTTATCTTGAATTCGATGCCCGTGGCATAACCTCTTGCATGGTACATGGGCATGTACTGGATAGCCACATCTTCGCTCACATAGGGGATCAAATGTGCCAGATACTTATAATAGACTTCCATGGTGAATATGAAAGGACGGTCCAGCGCCATGAAATGATATTCAGATCCCAGCAGGTAATGGATTGATTCCTGTGCAGGAAGATCCCGGAACAGATTTCCATAAGGATCCACCAGTTCATTGTAAAAAGGAGGCTGATAATAAAGCCCCGCCGCTGCATGAAAGCTTACCTCCCTTTCCCAGTAAGGCTTTAAGGTGATCATCAGCCTGGGACTGACCAGCATCTGGTTGTTGATATCCCAGTAATGAAATCTTACACCCCCTGAGAGGAACCATTCCGCAAAGGCATTACTGCCATTGAACACATGCTGAACATAACCAGAAAAACGATTGGAAAAGAGTCTGTTCCGGCTTGCCGTGAAATCGTACATCTGGATGGTCTCATCGGAATTGGGCACCATGTAACCGGCTGAATCAAGCATTTCCCATTCCCTTATACGGTCGAATATCCGTTCCCGCTGCCAGGATAATCCCCATTTCAGATTGTTGTTCCCGAAATACAGCGAACCTCTGTGAGAAATGTTATACACGTATGCGTCAAGATAATTCCGGGCATGCTGAAGGTTGGTACCCACGCCAATGTTCAGTATACTGTCACCTGATGTTTCCGAACCGACCGTATTGTCCAGCTGGTTTATCCAGTATTGCCCAAGTATGTCATAACTTACTGATTCGCTGGTATTAAAAACTGAGCCGATCAGTTTCAGTGACATATTTTTAACCGGCTGATAGTTCAGCGTCATGGCGCCCATGTATGTATTGAATGCATCCTTTTCCTGACCTTCATAAAATATGGTAAGTTCCATCACTTCCTGGTAGGTCCCGAACTCAACTTTCTTCTCCCTGGGAATTACGTTGTATTGATTCCGGGAAATATGGCCCAGGAGGCTGACCTCAATTTTTTTTGTCAGATCATAGGTAAGGTAGGTCTGGAAATCGAGATACCGTGTCTTGTAATCCCCTTCAGTCTGGAGTGCATTGAGCAGGTACTGGTTTGTTTTATAACGGAGTCCGGAGATATGGGTGAACCGCTGGTCTTTTGAAGCTCCTTCCAGGTGAATATTGGCTCCCAGCAAACTGGCCGAAATACTGCTGCCGAATTGTGAGGGTCGTTTATATTTAATATCCAGTACAGAAGACATTTTATCTCCGTACTGAGCTTCAAAACCGCCGGCCGAAAACTGTATGGAAGAGACCATGGAGGAATTGATAAAACTCAATCCTTCCTGCTGGCCTGATCGGATCAGAAGCGGCCGGTAGATCTCAATATCATTAACATAAATAAGGTTTTCATCAAAATTGCCTCCCCTCACTGAATATTGGGAGCTCATCTCATTCCGTGTGGAGGCTCCCAGGGTCACCAGAATGGATTCGATGCCCCCGGAAGGCGTTGGGATATTGTCAACCGATTTAATGCTGATGCGTTGCAGAGAACCGGCTTTTTCAAATTTGCTTTCAATGACTACTTCATCCAGTATTTCAGGAGCAGGTTCCAGTTGCGGGTTCATTTCCAAAACCTGACCGGGCTTCAGGATAATGGTTTCCGTTACTTTTCTGTAACCCAGGAATGAGATCTCTATAGAGACCTCCTTCCCGGCCGGAATGCGGAGTTCAAAGTAACCTGATGCATCGGTAACAGCACCGGTTTTCTCCGCAATATCAATAATATTGGCTCCTAAAACAGGCAGTTTATTTTCATCGGAAACAGTTCCCTTTACTATGCCAAACTCCTGCGCCATGACCGGACACAAAACAATGCTCAGTAAAAAAGACCCTATACCAAAGATGTATTTTCGCATTCAGAGTGACAAAGCAATAATATTAACAAATATAGTGATGATATATTGCCGGTATCGCCTATTTATTATATGATTTATTCTTTTTGCTTTTAAAATCTCCCCTTTTTAAAGCTTCGAAAAATTTAGCCCATGCGAAGGGATTGAAAAGCTGGTAACTGGGATTCTGTCCCTGGGTAAAAGTCTGACGGTATTGCTGTTCCATTACATGGCTGAAATTCTCCCGGGCATCGGGATCATGGTCCATGATGATCTGTGTCCGCAGCAGGGCTATGTTCCTCCTTGCTCTTTCCATATCATCGTTCGGTAATTTCAGGTTAACAAATGCTTCCTTAAATTCATCATATGATTTCCAGGGATAGATCTCAACCGCATTGATCATAATGGTATCGGTCTCCAGTAAAATATCCAGTTGAAGAAACGGTCTGGACAAAGATTCAGGCATTCTGAGATATTTGCGTTTGTAACCTACAGAAGAAAACAGAACCGTATCACCTTCTTCAACTACCAGGGAATAACGCCCGTCGGTATTGGTAATGGCGCCCCTGTAACTATTCATAATGAGGATGTGTGAAAACGGAAGAGGCTCAAGCAGCTCATTGATTATTCTGCCGTTAAGCTGAATGAGTTTTTTTTCCTGGGCCAAACCGGAAAAAGCTATTATCTGAAAAAAAATGAATAATGCAATACTTCGCTCCATCAGGATATCCTTACATTCTGTCCGTCAAATTAATACGTCCATACCATCACAAGGGGTTCAAAAATAGTCAAAATATTGAACAGTACATCACAGGAATAATTATTTTCATTATTTTTAATAGTGAGCTGCAGTTCAGTATCTCATCAACAAAACCGCATGGTACAACAGAAAGAAATAACAATCGGGCCTTTCAAAAGAGGCTTTCATTTGATAACCCAAAGCATTGAAAAGCACCTCGACCAACTGCCGGAAACCGGAATCGTACATGTGCACCTGAAACACACATCGGCTGCACTGACCCTTAATGAAAATGCTGATCCTTCCGTAAGGCTTGATTTCAGCGGTTTTTTCAGTAAGCTGGTTCCTGAAAATGATCCTTTATATACACACACGCTGGAAGGTGATGATGATATGCCTGCCCATATCAAATCATCGCTGCTGGGTCAATCCGTTACTATTCCTGTAACCCATCACCGGTTAAACCTGGGTATCTGGCAGGGAATTTATTTATGTGAATTTCGGGAATATGGAGGAAGTCGTGAGCTTGTTCTGACTATAATTGGATAATTTTTACTAACTTAGGATCAAAACCTTTTGTCATGTTTAGGGACAAAGACCTCCAACAAATCAAAAAACGGGGAATGGACCCTGAAGAAGTCGAAAAGCAAATCGGCTATTTTATACAAAAGTTCCCCTTTATGCGGCTGGTTAAGGCTGCCACAGCAGAAAATGGAATAAACCAATTGACCAGCAAGCAAATTAAGGAGTATGCAGCGGTATATACATCAGCAGAAAACCTTGATGTGACAAAATTTGTTCCCGCATCAGGAGCTGCCAGCCGTATGTTTAAAGCCCTTTTTGAATTTGATGAATCTTTTAAGCAGGCGAACTTTGATGCAAAAACCTTAACCAAAGATGCTTACAAGCATATAAAGGAATTTTTCGACCGGATTGACGATTTTGCCTTTTGTGAGGATCTGTCCCATGCCCTGCTTAAAACCGGAAAAACTATTGCTGAGCTGATCAGGCGCCATGAATATCATGTGATCCTGGCTGGGCTTCTGACTGAAAGCGGATTGAATTATGGCAACCTGCCCAAAGGAATGCTCAAGTTTCACCGCTATAAAACATACAACAGGACGGCTGTTGAAGAACATCTTGCGGAGGGAGCCGGATATGCTGTAAATCCGTCGGGTGTTGTCAAAATTCATCTGACCGTTTCTCCCGAACATCAAAAAGGATTTGAAAATCTGATAAAAAAGGCAATTAAACAGTATGAGCCGGAATATAAAGTTAAGTTCAACATTACTTTTTCCATACAAAAGCCTTACACGGATACCATAGCCGTTGACCTGAACAATGAACCTTTTCGTGAAAGTAACGGGTCCATGCATTTCAGGCCCGGAGGCCATGGTGCCCTGCTGGAGAATTTAAATGACCTGCCGGGGGATATTATTTTTATCAAGAATATTGATAATGTTGTCCCCGACCGCCTGAAACAGGATACCATCCTTTATAAAAAGGCCCTCGCCGGGATGCTGCTGGTATACAGGGAAAAAATTTACAACTATCTGAGGCTGCTCGAAAAAAATAAAAAAATTGACGAAAAGCTGCTTAATGAAATACGGGTTTTTCTGAGCGAAGATCTTTGCACAACCATCAGCAGCAAGCTGTTAGCCAATCCTGATCATGCCAGGCAGGTATTCTTAAACAAACTCAACAGGCCCATACGGATATGCGGCATGGTTAAAAACGAAGGAGAACCTGGAGGCGGGCCTTTCTGGGCAGTAAACCCTGACGGATCAGTATCACTGCAGATCGTTGAAACCTCTCAGGTTGATCATCATGACCCGGAGCAGGAAGCCATTCTTTTCAGCTCTTCACATTTCAATCCGGTCGATCTGATTTGCTCCATCCGGGATTATAAAGGAAAAAAATTCAATCTCATTCAATACCGCGATCCCAATACAGGGTTCATCAGCAAGAAATTTAAAAATGGCAAGCCGTTGAAAGCGCTTGAATTACCGGGATTATGGAACGGATCCATGTCAGACTGGATCACTATTTTCGTGGAAGTTCCGGTAACCACTTTTAATCCGGTAAAAACCTTTAGCGATCTGCTGCGGCCTGAGCACCTGGCGGTTAAACAATGAACAATGAGCAATGAATGATGAGTGCTGTTCACTGTTTACCGATTGCTGATTATTTCATACCTTGGCCCTGATCTTATCAGGTTACCGCATGATCATTGCCGTTAATACAAGACTTTTATTGCAGGATAAGCTGGAAGGAATTGGCCGGTTTACCTGTGAAACGCTTCGGATCATCACAAAAAAACATCCGGAGCACAGGTTTATTTTCATTTTTGACAGAGCATTCTCCGGTGACTTTATTTTTTCCGGCAACATTACACCGGTTGTGGCATTTCCTCAGGCGCGGCATCCGGTCCTTTGGTATGCTTTCTTTGAATGGGGTGTTCCGCCTGTTTTAAAAAAGTACAAGGCTGATTTATTCCTTTCTCCTGACGGTTGGTTATCGCTCCGGTCAAAAACCAGGTCGATGGCTGTTATTCACGATCTTAATTTTTTTCACTTCCCTGAGTTTATTCCCTGGCATATTCAGCAGTATTATTCCTACTATTTTCCCCGTTTTGTGAATAAAGCCTGCAGGATAGCCACGGTATCGGAATTTACGCGCAAGGATATCATCTCCCGTTTCAGTTATGATGCATCAAAGATAGACGTAGTGTTTAACGGAGCCAATGATATTTTCACACCATTAGATGAGTCCGATAAGAAAGCTGCCCGGGAAAAGTACGCAGGAAATTGTCCTTATTTTCTCTTTACCGGACTTATCCATCCAAGGAAAAACCTGACCAATCTGATCCGTGCTTTCAAACAATTCAAGCAGAGCATAAACAGTAATGTTAAACTGTTGATCGTTGGCAGCCGGAAATGGTGGACCGACGATATGCAAAAGGCCCTTGAGAATTCGGCCTTCCGGGAAGAGATCATTTTCACCGGAAGGGTGGATGATGAAAGTCTTCATAAGATCATGGGTTCAGCATTGGCTTTGGTGTATGCATCCCATTTTGAGGGCTTTGGGATTCCCATTCTGGAAGCCATGTATTGCGACACCCCCACCATAGCTTCAGAGACCTCATCTATGCCTGAAGTGGGAGGAAATGCAGTGCTGTATGTTAATCCGCAGTCGGTTGAATCGATCAAGAATGCCATGCTTGGCATCTACAACGACGCAAGCCTTCGCAATAAACTGATAGAAAAGTCGAGAATCCAGCGGCAGAAATTTACCTGGGAGAAGACGGCGGATAAACTGTGGGAAGGGATGGAGAAATGCCTGGAAGAGGGACGAAGAAGGGACGAGCGACAGGGAAGTGACAAGTAAAACAAGAACCAAGAGGTAAGCGGAAGCAATATCTATTGCCCCTGGCCTGCCTGCCGGCAGGCAGGCTTCAGCCAGGGGTGAACCAATCTAATCCACCTCAATCTTTCTGGCTTTTGCTGAGTATTCCTTAAAAGCCATGGCATCTTCGTATAATATCCTTGAACCGATAACAAGATTCCGGCTTTCAGCCAGGACATCCATATACAGCATGCTGATCCTTGTACTTGTCTGGCCTGATTTGATCATTTTTAAGTTCTCCTTTTTCAGCTTAACCAGCAGATCAAGAAGATGATGTGATGTGGCAATCATTTTTGCATGGTCAGATTCATTCCCCGCAACAGCTTTTTTAATCTGGTCAAGAAAAGAAAGAAATCCGCCGGTGAATTCCTTAATGTTATTCACCTGATAGGATTTCAGGGGTGTATGATTGTTGTCGACATGTTTGAAAACCGGTTGACAGATGTAATTCAGGAATTCTGATATGTCCCTCAACTGTTCGACCACCTGCACATAATGATGGCCTCCTTCAACGGATTCCTCAACCTGCAGTTTTTTAATGGTATAATATATATTCTCCTGTTTTTCGTGCATTTCTTCCTTGAATTTCCGGGTATCCTGACAGGCATTTTTCAGTTTCTTGCGTTTTTCACCAATCCATCCATCCATGATCCTTTCATAGATATCAGCCACTCTGGCACAGGCATCGGCAACCGAATTGTTGCACTGGGCAAAAATTCCGGCCCGGTCAATCTGTGAAGTGTCTTTGATGATCTTCTCAGACCGGTTGATTTCTTCCGTCCTCCGGGTGTGAATGATGTGCGTGCGGTAGATCATAAATAAAGAAAGGGCGATCAGCAAAACAAGCGCTATCATTCCCCCGAAATAGAGCAGGACCGCAACAATAAAAGCACATATAAAGGCTATCAGGGCTGTGACAAACCATCCGCCAATCACCGTTATCATTCCGTTCACACGGTATACCGCTGTTTCACGGTTCCATGCACCATCAACAAGGGATGTACCCATAGCTACCATAAAGGTAACATAGGTTGTGGAGAGCGGCAATTTCTGACTGGTGCCAACCGCAATCACTATACTGGCAACCACAAGATTGACAGACGCCCTGACCAGGTCGAATGACACCGTTTTATCCGTTGCTGTCCTGATGAAAACTTCAGGATCCAGGCGTTTACTGATGAAATTAAGGACAAACCGGGGAAAGATCCTGTTAAAAAAGGCTCCTGTGGAGAGGGCTGTTCTGACCAGTGATCTTGCCAGCACAGAGGATTCAAAGCGTTCCGCAGTTTCTTCCTGACTGGACAGCTGCACCGAGGTCTGGATCACGCCTTTCGCTTTTTTTGACACATACAGGGTAATGACCATTACGAGTCCTGAAACAATCATGATCAGGGTAGGTGTTTTCACCTGCTCCTGCAGTCCGGACATAAAAAAACCTCCCGGATCGGTCGCTCCCGCAGCATTAAACATCTTATAGGATTCAAAACCTGCAATCGGGACACCAATAAAATTCACCAGGTCATTGCCGGCAAAAGCCAGTGCAAGTGCAGCGGTTCCTAAAACTATTATGAACTTAAATACATTCAGCTTGAACAGCCAGGTAAGTAATTGCAGCAAAACGGTTCCGCCGGTAAAGGTAAACAGCATGACCTTACCGGAATTATTTTGTATCCAGGCAATGTTCTCTTCCGAAAAAAAGGTAATCCCTTTTGCCCCTTCAATCAATATAAAATAAACGATGGATGTAATGGCAACACCACCAAAAACAGAACCGAAGTAACGCTGCCCTTTTTTGTAATCAAAACTGAAAATCAGCCTTACCATGAACTGAATTATCAAGGCCGCTGTAAATGCAACAATGACCGATAACAATATACCGGCAATGATCAGCAGGGTTCTGCCGGAATTGATATAATTTCCTACATCCTGCGGCATTTCAGGTGACCGGGAGATCTTCAGCACCGCAATCGAAACGGCAGCTCCCAGTAATGCAAAAACAAGGGAAACGGTAGTGGAGGTCGGGAGGCCAAAAGTATTGAAGAAATCCAGCAATAAAACATTGGCAATCATAACGGCCAGAAAGATGAGCATAACCTCTGAAAACGTAAATTGCGACGGATTAAAAATACCCTTTCGTGCTACTTCCATCATACTTCCTGAAAAGGTCGTTCCGATAATGATTCCAATAGATGCCACAGCCATCGCAACCTTAAAAGCAACAGCCCTGGAACCTACGGCGGAAATCAAAAAATTAACAGCATCATTGGAAACACCCACGATCAGGCCGGAAACAGCCAACAGCGCTAAAATAAGGACAATAATGAGGTATATATCAAGCATCAGCAAATCAGGAAGAGGCTGCAAAGATATAATGTATTTGACTCCCCCGGAAAGGATATTACAAAATTGTTAAAAAAAAGTTAAGAGTAACAGCAGAAAGAATTCTGAAATGAATTGAACTACAGCAACCTATTGTTCAGTGCAACTTCACCTGCCAAACTATGGAAGAGAACTTGCCGGTGGTTTTCTATTTGCTTTTAATTGCTTTGAATATTCAGCAAATGCCAGTGCATCCTCAAAAAGTCCCTGTACTTCGAGAACGAGATACCTGTTTTCCGTTAAAACGTCCATGTACAACACACCTATTCTTGTATTCGTCTTACCGGATTTCATCATTTTCAGATGTTCTTTTTTCAGCTTAATCAGCATATCAAGAAGTTGTTGCGACTGGGAAAGTATGGACGCAACCTCATAGTCCTTACCTGAGATAACATTTATAATAAGATTGGTGTAGGCTACAAACCTACCGGTAAATTCATTGATATTATTGATCTGGTTTGATTTGAGGGGCGCATGATTATTGTCAACATGCTTGTAAATCGGTTTACAGATATAATTCAGGCTTCCTGAAATATTCTTCAGATGGTCAATAACCTGTGAATACTGGTGGCTGCTTTCCTCTGATTCCTCCATTTCCAGTCTCCTGATGGTATGAAAAATATTCTCCTGTAACTCACGAATCTCATCTGACATTTTTTTAGATTCCTGATCGGCATTTTTGAGTTTTTTCCGCTTTTCGTTAATCCACCCCTTCATAACCGACTCGTAAATAGTGACAACATTTAAAAGGGTGCCGGTAATGGTGTTGTTGCATTGAAGTATGATTCCTGACTCGTCAATCTGAGATGTATCCGAAAATATGGCTTCAGATTTTCTGATTTTTTCAGTTCTTCTGGCGTGGATAATATGGGTACGATAAACCAGGAAAAGCGACAGGGCTATCATTCCAGCCAGGGCAAATATTTTCCCAAAGAAAAGTATCACGGCAAGGACAAGAGAACAAACAAAGGCAATCAATGCTGTAAAAAACCATCCGGCAATCACAGTAATCACTCCGTTTACACGGTATACAGCCGTTTCTCTCGTCCATGCCCCGTCGGCAAGCGATGATCCCATGGCCACCATGAAGGTCACGTACGTTGTTGACAATGGCAGTTTCTGGCTGGTGCCAAAAGCAATCAGGATACTGGCGACTACCAGGTTAACCGAAGCCCTGACCAGATCGAAGGACACTGACTTATCCGTCTCTGACTCTTTAAAATAGGAAGGATCAAGCCTTTTTTGGATAAAAAGGAGTGCAGGCGCGGGAAGCACTTTTTCAAAGAAATTGCCAACGGATAATGTGGTTCTTACAAGGGACCGGGCGATAATGGAGGACTCGAAACGTTCCACCGTTTCTTCCTGGTTGCTGAGGCTTAGGGAAGTTTTTACCACGCCTCTTGCTTTCTTTGATAAATAAAGTGTAAAGACCA
>Ga0105099_10001714_pt1 | contig 13472 bp, 19 predicted proteins | sample PPLLak3cmMay2015_2_FD_79138 | JGI IMG/M metagenome (GOLD analysis project Ga0105099, IMG submission 79138) | Freshwater sediment microbial communities from Prairie Pothole Lake near Jamestown, North Dakota, USA - PPLs Lake P8 Core (1) Depth... | ecosystem: Environmental > Aquatic > Freshwater >...
CACTTGTGTATGCCAACACCATCCCACACGCAGCACAGCCAGCACAGCAAGAGCCTTACGGCTGGGTGCAGCCAAACCCTAGCTTTAATTCTGGCATCTTTAATCTGGGCGCAGCATGTCCGTCCGGTTGGGTGGGTAGCGCAATTGCCGTTTACACCACCCCACCCGCAGCAGCACCTGTGCAGCCGGTTGGCAAGGTGATCGCGTCCGTTCCACACTTGCGGTCAATATCGGTGGAATTGCTGCCCGAAGTCCCAGTTCCACCGGAGGACTCGCTGATCTATGCCATTCCACCCGCAGCACAGCCAGCACAGCAGGAGCCAGTGGCGTCAAAACCAGACTGGCAGACGATAGAAACCGCGCCAAAGGGCTATACGGATGTTTTGGTATGGAATGGGCAGAACGTTGGTGAGGCCCGCTACATACCGGAAGAGGATGTTGACGAGTTTGGTTGGTGGTGGGCAAACACAGCCCCGGGCAATTACGGTGAAAGCCGAATAGACCGCCAGCCTACCCACTGGATGCCGATGCCAGCAGCGCCCATTGAAGCCGCCCACGGCATTAAGGAGAAGAACACATGGAGGGAGACGAATGACAACCGGCTGGCCTCCCGGCTTGCTGCAAGACGATGAGCGCAAGCTGTCTCGCTGGCTTGCAAGTAGGCCAGATGCCCTTTATCAACTGAGAAAAAACATGACAGAAATTACACGATTTGAAATGGATATGGACGGTTCAATGGAGCCCTCAGAGCATGGGGAATGGGTTCGCTATGAAGACGCACAGCGCACATGGGTTGGGCTGACGGATGAAAGGGTCAAAGAAATTTGGTTGAAGGGCAAGGACCACGGGGATGACTGGCTGGACGTCTTGGCGTTGGCAAGATCGTTCGAGGCTGAACTTAAGGAGCTGAACACATGAACTACGCAGGCGACTTGGCCCAAGGGCTGGTGGACGAACTGCTGGCTACGATTTACAAGTACGAAGAGACCATGGTGCTGCCAACGGTGCTGGGTTGCTTGGAGATCGTGAAGCAGCAACTAATTTCAGAACACATGGAGGATGACGATGAGCAGTGACATCATCCGCATGGCGCGGGAAGCTGGAGCCATTATTCTTGATGGCAGCGACACAAGCGTTATTGAACGCCTTGTCTCCCTTGCTCAAGCTGCTGAACGCAATAAGTTGGCCGCATGGATGATAGCGAAAGGCTACGCCACGGGCCACGGCGACACGACAGAGCAACTGCTTGAAGAATTGAGGTGGCAGGTGCGTGAATCCGAGCGTGAGGCGTGTTTGAGTTGCATCAAACCCAATGCCACACCTATGGAAGTTGCTTCCGCCATCAGAGCAAGGGGCAAGCATGAAGTCTAAACACGACCTCGTCAGAAAGGTGCTGCGTGACAGCGAGGACGGCCTAACGGTCAGGCAAATTGTGGACTTGACGCAAATTGACAAAGATCCCCTCAGCCGGATCTTGCAGACCATGCCTGACGCCTATATTGATAGGTGGTCAGGGCCAAACAGGGGGCAGTACACTGCCGTCTGGTGCGTGGTCGTGCCGCCAGAGAACTGCCCGCGTCCTACAAGGGAGGAGTCATGAACTGCTGCAATGACAATTGCGAGCAGGGTTGCCAGTGCCCCGCAAGAGTGGCAAAGTACAGGCCGGTTATGCGGGCCGCTGACCCACTGCCACCGGGCAAGTGGCGGGACTGGCTCAAGACCGCTGCACGAGTCGTGCTGTGCGTCTTGCTGGGCTGCTTACTGGGAAGCGTTTTTCTTTTTGTCGTAGATTGACCAGCCCATACCGGCCAACGCGGCAGCGCCGCTGACGATAGCGTCAATGGTGCCGCCATCGACGTTGTACTTGACAGCAAAGCCGCCAGCCAAGGCGGTGAGGATGTGGCGAACCACGGCTTGGATGAGAGTTGCGTTCATGTCATGTCTCCAGTAAGTCAGCGATACGATTGGACCACCCTCGACCAAAGGCAGGCCAGTTGGGAAGTGTTGCCATGAAGCGCAGTCGCTGGCCGAGGATTCTGCGCTTCAGACCGTCTGATGCCAACGAGTTGGCAGCGCGGATGGTGACGGGGCCAATTACACCGTCGTCCTTGACGCCACAAGCCCGTTGGAGCCACTTTGCCGACTGGGTGATGCCTGAGTTCACCGCACCGTCAAAAACGATGTAGCGAACGTCTGCGGGCAGCGCCTCTGCCTGCATGGCGTCCCAGTACCTGTCCTTGTATATACGCTGCGCCAGATCGAGCGGCAACTCGCGCATGTCGCCACGGTAGCCCACATCGCGGGCCACGGCCTCGGTGATGCCGTAGCGGGTCTTGCCGCCTGGGTCGGCGCTGTGATCGCTGAAGCCGCCTTCGTGCTTGAGCAGCTTCTCAAAGGCGGTCAGGAAGTTCATTTGTCCGCCTTCCCATCGAGCTTGTCGAAGATTTTGCTAAGCATGTTCTTGATCTCGTTTACGTCATTGCGGTAGTCATCGCGGTTGACATAGTTGTGCGGCATCCGGCGCACATCGTTGTCGAGGCGGTCAATGGCTTGGTAGATGCGGTTGAGCGTCCAGCCGCCCAAGAACCCAGCGACGGCAACGGCGATGTTGAAAAGGGTCTGGTAGTCCATGATCAAGGTGCGAGGTTGTTGGAACGAGGGGCAGGCTCGGCGCGTCTTGACATCTCTGCACCCAATGCCCGAGTTGCGCCTAATGACAAAGCCGTACCAGTGCCCGGTGTCGCGGCAGCGCGGGATGCTTGCAATTTTAGCGCGGCTTCAATTTGCTCGGCGGCAATAGCAGGGTTTGTCAACTCTCGTGCGATCTCCAACGCAATCTTGTCATCCATTCTCAACGCTAGTCGTTTGACCAAGTTGTTAAAAATGGTGATGGGTACAGAGATGAAGTTTGGCAACGGTAGACCCATTTCTCTGCCAGCTTTGCTTGCCAAACTTTTGAGGTCAGCGCCAGCATCAGCACCCGACTTGACCAATCGTTGATAGTCACCTTCGCGGATCAAATCGTTACGGACTGCGTTGACATGACTTAGTTGGTCAGGGGTAAAACCCTTGGTCAATTCACCAATGCGTTTTTCAACTGCCAAAGAATTAGTGCCAGCAGGCAATGGAGGCCCAAGTTTGTTGCCGCTTGCTTTTGCAAGTTCGTCAATTTTGGCAAGTCGTGCTGCGTCTTTTGCAACGACACCTACGCGCTGCGTAATGTTCATGCCAGCGTCGTCAAAAATTTTCAACGGTTCTGCGTATTTCTTCATAAACGACGCGTGTGAATCTGTCGTCACTCGACCCGCTGCATCTGTCACCTCTCGACGGTACAAATCTTCAATGCCAGTTCTTGCGATCTTCATAGCATCGGCATTTTTTCCAAACAGTCGCAAAAAGTCCTTGGCTTCGCTTTCACCCTTTGGTTGGAAATATTTGCTGACCACATCCTCGGGCTTAATTTTTGTTTCTTTCAAACTTGTTTGTTTGAACAAGTTGGCGTTGATGCCTTCCTTAAACCGGGGAGCGTATTGTGTGCGATATGTGTCAAGGGCGTTTTGATACAAGCCCTTGGCGTCATCGGACAGGGTGTCGCTTGCTTTGACAGCATCGTCAATCGCACGGTGCAAGTCACGCAGGTTTTTCAGCGTTGTCGCAGCCATTGGTGCGTTGCTGGTGCTGGCTGCTGCAATGTCCGCGTTGATTGCTTTGCGCACATCATCGAGTTGCAACAAGGTGGCTTCAGGATTTGCCCGAGGAGGTGTTGGTGGTTTTGCAGTTTTAAACCCGGCTTTACCGATCTGCACTGCTTCCGCTTCGGGCACCTTGGGTGCAAAGCTGCGCAACTTACGCACGGTGTCGGGCGCTGTTTCGGTTGCAAATTCAGACAGTTTGCGACCAAGGATGCGTTCAGCCTCGCTCACAACTTTGGACACATCGATCTTGGAGTCACCCGCTGCGTCAAACGCTGCCTTGTAAGCAGGTTGGACTACATTCGACTTAACGGCTTGTTGTTCGGCGCGGGCTGCGTCAATCAATGCGCCGCCTGCCTCACCGGGAGTGATGTTGACAAGGCCGCGATCAATTTTGCCTTGGATGCGTTGCTTTGCAGCATCAAATTTAGCAACTGCGCGGGACTCTTGCCCTCTACGCGCCGCAATATTTTGCGCTTCCATTGATGCGTATGTGTCGGCTGCACCGGGTACTTGGCGGGCACGAGCCTGCAACACCGAAAGGCCAACGCTACCAACAGGAGCCGCAACTTCACCGGCTGTCGGCGCTGTGCCGGGAACAATTTGAGTCTTCCCGCGCAGAGCGTTGACGATTTCGTCACCCTTGTCACCAATTGCTTTGAGGTACTGGTCTAGTTTGACGTTTCTCAGCTTGCTGACATACTCAGCACCTTTGCCGATTGCAGGCGCGACAACACCCCGACCAAAGGCTTCCATTGTGGCGCCTTCAAGCACGTTTTTGGCTTGTCGTGCTGCCGACTGCGGCAGTGTCTCAGCGCCAGCGTCACCAGCAGCCAGTCGCATCAATTCCTTGGCACCCGCAAATCCAGCACCAGCGCCAGCCAGTGTACCCAGCGGGCCAGCCGCAGTGCCCAAAACAGCACCGCCTGCTGTACCCAACGCTTCAACTGTTGGGGTAAGAAACTCGGCAACTTTTCGACGGGTTGGGATTTCAATTGGTTGCGCTTGGGTCGGCGCCGTTTGCTGGCCGGCAGCTTTTGCCTCTAGTTCAGCCATGCGGCGCAACGCTGCCAGTTCTTCACGAGGCGTCATGGCTTACTTCCTAAATTGTTTACGAAGTTGGTCCAGTTCGGCTTGTTCGGCTGGACTAAGACCACCACTAGCAGCAGCAGGTTTACCACCAGCAGGCGTCCGTGGCTTAAATGATGTTTTTGGGGCAGGTAAGTCAGCAAATTGAGGAAACTGCTCAAAGTCCTCACCAAACTGACGCTGGTAGCCATCTCGAATGCGCTCTAACGCGCCTTGCGCTTGCGCTTCCACCAACTCCAGTTGAGCCAACAGCGGGCCAGTGCCCTTAGTCCGATCAATTGCAGCAATTTGATCCGCAAGAATTTTCCATTCTTGGTTGGCGATAGAACCAATTGCGCCGGTTGAAGCCGCTTGAGCTTTACCAAGAGCCGTAATCTTACCCTCAAGGTTTTTCAGTCGTGTCTCAGCAGACGCAGCTTGGCCCTCAGGTATTGAAGGCAAAAGCGTTCCAATAAAACCTGTAGCCCTAGACAGCCCAGGTTCAGCTTTAACAAAATTAATTGAGTCAAGAACGTCTTGAGTTGTTTGCAATGCACTCTGCGCAGTTTTAAACTCTTTGCCCAACTTATCGCGTCTTGCCGCCGCCTGTACCTGCGTCATTGGTTTGCCCGGCGCTGCTGAAGCGCTTGGCGCTGCGCCCCGTGCTGCTGGTGCTGCTGTAGCAGGTTGTTCTTGCAATTGCGCTTGTGGCGGGGAGATAAATTTTTCATCCTGGCGGTCAAACACCAACTTACCCACAGGCACAAACCGATCCGACAGCGTAGTTCTGTTTTGACCCCCGCGCAACGCAGCTTCGTATTCTTTTGTCAACGTCTGGACCATCCGCACAGCGCGGGGATCGCTTGACATGCTCAACTGGTCAATCTCAGCGCGTATTTGCGCGGGTGTCCGACCCATGCCAGCAGGTGCCGCCATTGCATTGGTTGATGCGGGGGCTGGCGCAAGGGCGTTGGCGGGCGCAAGAGGCATTTCTGCACCCATAGCACCACCGGGCGCAATCTCGCGCATGACCCCAGCGGGTGGCGTAATTGGCGCTGCAACAAGTTCACCTAGGGGTGCGGCAGGCGCGGCGGCGCTTGGTTGCCCACCTCTAACTCTTGCCAAAAGGTCTTGGAACCCGCGCTCAGACGCTTGGCTCTTGATGAACTCAGCCGCGCCCATCGCCTCGCGCTGACGCCAGCTTTCAAAGCCTGTCGGATCGTCTGGAATGTCAGCCAAGTCTTGGTCAAGCGATCCAAGCTGTTGCATCACGGGCCCAAGGTCAGGGTCTGAATGCTGCATTCGAACTAGCTCACGCGCAGCCTGCGGCGTAGGCGCTCTAAGTATCCGGTCACGAAACATGGCCGTTTTTTCAACCGTCGCCTTGCGCCTGCGCTCCGCTTGCGAGGACTCAAGATTTGCCTGAAATTCTTGCCGACGCATGGACATCATCTCACCCTCTTGCGCCAGCTTTTGCTGCGCAAGGGCGTTCTGCGCTACAGCTTGTCGGCCTTGCTCAAACCCTTCGTAAAGGTTTTTCGGGCCTTCTTGGGCTAGGAGGTTAAAGTTAAGTGCCATGATTGCTCCTAAAACTCAAGTGAGCCGTAATACTCGCCCGATGCGGGATTAATTGCGCCGCCGCCATAACCGGGCGTGTTAAACCCACCTAAATATTTACCCAACGCGCTACCAACTTGACCGTAAGCAGAGCTTCGGGCTTGCTGCCCCGCCAGCAAAGCATTGCCGGTGTTGACGCCCTGTTGATTCATAATTGAACCTGCGCCCGTGGCGTAATTTTGGCCCATGTTGCCCATAGCGTTTGCGGAAGTCGGGCCGTACCCAACAACGCCAGCAAGGGCGTTACGTTGCAGCCCTTGCGTGTCGCGGAAACGGTTATAGGCGTTGCTGTACTCTTGCGAGGCAAGGTCTTGACCGTACCGCTGAATGCCTTTTAGCGTTGCACCCGACATCAAACCGCCACGGGCCGCAGCCGACCGTTCCAGCCCTTTCATGCCCTCGGACATGCGGAAGGCGTAGCCGGGGTCGGCTTGGTAATCGGCTTGCGTAAACCCGCGCACCAACTCGCCACCTTGCCCGATGCCTTGAAGGTATCCTGGAAGCGCGTTAACGCTGGCTTGGTAAAAAGGCTGCTGTCGGGCTATGCCTTCTTCATACATGCGCTGTTGCAGCGCTAAGTTGCGGTCGCTAGCGGCATTTGCCGCTTGTGCAGCATCTGCCGCTGCACCCGACGCGCCGCCGCCCGTAGCTTCTTCAGCCGCACCGCCGAGACCCATGCCTATTGCAGCTCCAGCGGGGCCACCAACGAGAAAACCTATGCCCCCGCCGAGAAGACGACCTAAACTCATAATGTTCCCCTTATGTCACTTCGCGGCCACTGACCCGCATGTTGATAGCGCTGGCAGTCCCAGCAATTGTACTGATGAAGTCGCCAATGCCAAGCACCTGACCGACCAGTTCAGGGAACGTGTACACCTCGGACGCTTGGAGCGTCTTTGTCTTGGTAATCAAGTTGCTGTTGCCTGCCGAGCCTGACACCGTGACGAGGTTGACGCTGATCGTCGCCGCCGTGGCGCTAAAGTTGGTCGCGGTGAACTTGTCGATGATCGCCGTCACACCAGTTGCGGTGTACTGGGTGACTTGGGTGTTCTCGACCGTCTTGGCGGGAACGAGGACTTTTACTGATACGGTCATTGAAAACCTCCGATGTTGTTGCTCACTGTGAGAATAATAGACGGAATGCCTGGGACTGGCGCAGCCGCAGCAAAGGCGGCAATTTCTACGGTCAGATCGCTGACAGAAAACATCAACTCAACATAATCGTTGGCTTTAAGGTCAAAAAAGTAATTCAGCGACGAGAAAATTTCCGCGTTGTTGCCTTGAATCCTGATCTGGCTGGCGCTGTCAGGCACATCTACGCCGTTGAGCCGAAACCAAAAATAGAACTCACCTGTGCCGCCTGCGGTCTTATCCAGTTGGAACGATGTGTCAAAGTTGTAGATGCCCTCGCTGTCCACCACGATGCGCGAGGTGGGCGAGCCAATAAACACACCATTGGACAAGTCTGTTGTGTTGAAGGTGATGGCTGTCGCCGTGTTGATGACGGTAGCCGTCTGCGTTGTAGTGTCGTAGAACGAGCCGTAGCGGGATGCGGCAAACTGGCGGGGTGGTGGGGCCATCTGCAAGCCCTCAACCTGCTTTTGCAACTCGGCGATCTGCGACTCCAAGCCGGAGCAGCAGTCAGCCAGCGCGTCTGGGGCCGGTAACGCAACAACCGGAGGCAGCGTCTCCGCAAACTGCGCCAGCGCTTGCAGTTCTGCTTCAACCGACGCAATCGTTGACTCGGCGCTGAACGTAACCCCTGACTCGTCGATGACCCCTGTGACGGCTCTGTTGAGCGACAAGAAAAACAAATACCACGCCCGGTCAATCAGCCCCGTGCGCGGGTCAACCAGCGGCACCCGTGGGGGTGTGAGGATTGGCTGGGTTGGGCTAAGCATTGGTTGGACTCAGAATTAACTCTGCGCCCATGATGCTTATCTTCACAGGGTCAGTGCCCGATAGCTCATAAACGCGGTCGCGCAGCTTCACCGTCATCCCAAGCCTGCGCCAGAACACCCGGCGATAGTACTCGCCAATCTTGCCAATCTGAGCCCAGTGCTCGTTCGACCATGTGTGACCACCATCGTCCGACCAGCGCAGCATGACCTCGGGGTCGCTGCCTTGGGTGATTACGGTTTGCTGCTCTGCAATTAGTCGATCACCCGACTCCGTGACCAAATAATTGCCATCTTCCGTTTGAAGGTATATGGCCTCAAGAACCATTGAGCCGTTCAGGCCGGTGCCCGACTCGATGTCCAATTGCAGACTGTGCTGCGCGGTGCGCTTCAAGTTGTTCTGGCCGGTGGGCAGCGCTCGCCACGACCGCAGCCACTTCTGGATGCTGCCGTTGTCCGAGTAGTCTTCCAAGTCGAAAGCGTAGATGTTGCCGTTCTGGTAGTCGCCCACGATGGTATTGTTGCCAAATGACATCTGGCAGTTGCTGCGGTGCCGGGTGAACTCGCCGTTGTCCCAGCCAGCACGCTCATGCCACGCTTGGGTGGCAACGTCATACACCCAAGTCGTGTTGGCCGTGGGGAAGATCAGCACGTAGAAGCTGTGACCGTCTTGCTGGTACGTGTACGCCACCGCGTCTGACAAGTCGCTGTACTGCTGAATCTGCCACTCGACGGCGTGGGTGCTGATGCGCTGGCCCGCGTAGCCGTTGGCCCGGTAGACGATGCCCTGGCCGCGCCGGTCACGCCCGAGCCAGAACAGACCGTTGTCCATCTTGGCAATCGAGTAGGGGGCAGCGCAGCCCAACTCGTTAAACGCGCCAGGAATGCGCTGAAGCGGGAAGTCAGTCGCGCCTGTGTCAGACCAAACCTCGATCGAGTTGGTGCCAAAGGCCCACACCTCGCGGAAGTTGGCGATAACGGCCACCAGACCGTCAGGCGAGCCCTCGGTGCTAGCGAACTCCAACGGGTCAATCGAGGTGCCGTCCAGCAGCGCCGTGATCCACATCTTTTGGCTGTTGGGCTCGTTGAAGACGAAGTAGCCGTCAAGGTACGCCACGGTTACAGCGCCGGGGAAGTCCGGGTCAGTGATCGGCCCGAAGGCGTTGGTCGAGTTGTTGTAGATGTAGCTCGGGCCGTCAGCCGCAATGAACAACTGGGTGCCGTTGTCGGCCATGCTGACCGGGCCAGTGCCCGCTACAGTGCCAATCAGCGTGGGCACGTAGGCGGTAGTGATCCTAAACAACTGGTTGCCCGACACCACAAAGGCGTGATCGTCGTTGGACGAGAACGCCCACAGGCCACGAATCGGGCCGGTGCCGATGGTGTTGAGCAACAGCAAGCCGGGGGCGCGGTTCAGGAACGCGGGCTCTTTGCCCGCCTCGGGCACGATCTCGGGGAACAGGTTGACCATGCGGGCATCCGCAGCGTTGATGCTGCGGGCCACATAGCTTGAACCTAAGATCGGCGTCTTCATCAATAGTTACCCGCGTAGACGTTGAAGCGCTGCCGCGTAGCCACGATGGCGTAGGGCATGGACATTACATCGTCTGGGTTGTTGATGCGCTTCAAGTTGCGCTTGCTGTACATTGCAATGCGCTGCACCTGGGGGCTGGGCTCAACGCCAAACTCAGGCGCGATCTCGCAGGCCAAGTTATAGGTGAACGCCCGCAAGTACCCTGGCGGGAACAAGATGTCCGTGGACAGGTTTGCAGGCTGCGTCAACTCTTGGACGCTGATGAAGTGCCACTCCAGCAGCCGCGTGGGGCGCGGGTAGATGAAGATGTCAATGTCCGGGTACGTCATGTTGACGAACACGACTTGCGGGAAGGTCGAGGTCACGGTCTTGACCGCGATGCCGTTGTACTGCTGCTGGTTGATCAGCTTGACGCCGTAGGACACGCCTGTGCCGGGGTCTTTGAAGTAAGTGGAGTCGTCCACCAGAACGGGCCGCACAGCCGTGCCGTTCAAGCGCACCAGCGAGCCGCTAGGGCCAAGAGTCTCGTTGATCGAGCCGACCGGCCAGTTGACGATCTGGTCGATGGTCGAGAAGACAGACAGACGCTCGGTGTTCCACGAGTCGATCATCTGGTTGAGCGCCATCAGGGAGTCTTGCGCCGTCGCTGCCGATGGCGTTTCACCCTCGGCCAGCATACCTATCAGCCGCAATGCCCGATTAATCTGTTCGCCTGCGGTGTAGGTCGTCATGTCATTGCCCTTCGGTTAAAGCGTCCTTGTTGCGACGGGCACGCCGTGCTACAGGCTCGGGGCTGACTTCTTCAGCCGCTGGCTCGGGATTGTACCGCGACCAGCCATTTTGAACATCCAAATCGGCCTCTAGGTCCATCGTAGCGACCTTGGCCCCGTGGATGGGGTGCGTGAGGTAGATTACGGGCATTGTTCCTCATCCAATTTACGAACAAGCATTTGGTACGCAGTCAGAACCGCTTGAGCTTGAGTCAAGAAGGTTTTTGCCTTCTCAACTTCTTGCTCAAGCGATTGAATTTCCCCGACGAGAAACTCTTTGGTGATCACCATTAGGCAACCGTGCTGACCATGATGTAGTAGGTCGTGCCGCCGCTAACCACCGGGATGGTATGCGTGACCACAGGTGATCCCACCGCAGCGCGGAACACGCCGGTTGCACTGACCGCAGGCATTAGGGCAAAGTTACCCACCTCGCCCGTGCCGGAGTTGGTCACGCGCAGGAAGGACGCATTGCTCCAAGTGCCGCCAGAGGCAAAGTCAGAGTCCAGTTGCAAAGCCGCCAAAGTGCCGCCTGGGTTGGTGGAAGTGCCACCAATGGTTGCACGAATGGCGTTGGCCGCGCCGCTGATGGTGCCACCAGTGTTGACGGCTGTGCTGATGTGTGCGCCGTTGATCGTTCCCGCCGTAGCGCCGTTAGCGCCAGTTACGCGGGTCAAGAAACGAGCAGTTTCACCAGAGCCAGTCGAAGTAAAGGTCAACCGGTTAAAGTTAAGGCGAGTGTCACCCGACGTTGCCGAAGTGGTGGCATACGCGCCATTCAATACGCCTGACGTATTGATTTCAATTGGCGCATTGGAAGTACCAACTTGGAACGAATCCAGTTGGGGGTCGGCATACGCGACACCAATAGGCTTGTTATTTGCCATGATCAAAATCCTTTATTAATTCCAAAAGGGGAAAAACGGGGGCCGAAGCCCCCATTGGGTTTACGCAGTGCGGTACAAGGTCCAGGTCGTGTCGCTGGTTTTACGAGCGATAAACGAGGCCGAAGTACCATCGCTGATGATCAACGCGCCGACAATTGTCCAACCAGTACCAGTGCCAGCGGCCATCGTAATGTCGCCAGTGCTGGTGCCAATGTTGACCACCACCCATTCAAAGGTGCTGCCAACTTTAGCACTGGAGACCAGATCGTTAACGCCAGTGGTAGCGCCCGACGTAACCACGATAGGCATCGTGTAAGTCGTAGCGGTAGTGCCGGGGTTAGCAACCAAAATACCGCCGGTTACTTCAGCAGCAGTCAGAGTGACGGCGGTTACGCCAATTTCAGAAGATGGGACGGGCAAATAGCCGATGACCGGCTCGTTAAGATTGCCATCGCCAACTTGATAACCACCTGCGCCATTAGGGAGAGCCATGATAATTTCCTTTGAAAGATGTTACGGAATAACGCCCCCGAAGGGGCGCTAGATCAACCCCACATGCGAACGGCCATTTGAGGACGAATCACACTGTAGCCGTACAAAACGTCGATACGGCAGGGCATACGGTCGTTGTTGATGTCGTACTGGCGCACGATACGCAGGCTGATGCCGTTGTGAACAGCACGAGCAGCCATGTCAACGCCTTGGGGCAGCAACAGGTCGGCGGTTGCGAAGGTGATCGCATCCTTGTGGTACACCAAGTTCTGAGCGTACTGGCTGGAAGCCGCACCCACGAACACCACGGCTTTGCCGTTTTGCGGCAGAACGTCCACGGTAGCCAGGGCGTGGTTGGCCGAGTACATCGGAGCCACGGTGATGTTGCCAGCGCCGCCAGCCGACAGAGTTACGTCAGCCACAGCCACGAACTGGAACAGCGAGCCGGTGGACTCACGGGTCTGGGGGTTCACAGCAAAGCAGTCAGCCACGGTGAACACATCGCCAATCTTGACGGTGGTGGATGTACCAGCGCCAGTGATGGCGATGGTTGTAGCGCCTTCAGCGGTCACAGCAGCGGACAAGGTGCCGCCAGTAGCGGTACGCGAGCCGGTGGTGAACTGCTTGATCGACTGAGACATGTTGATCTCGTCGTAGCCCAGCACGCCAGTGCCCATCATGCCGTTCTTGAACTGCTTGCTGATGGTGTCGGTGGGGTTGAACAGACCTTTCATGCCTTCAACCAAACCAGCGTTGGCCGCAGGGTTGACGGTGGCGTAGCGAGGCGACATCACAGCGGCGTTCTCGTTGAGCTTCTGCTGGGCTTGCAACAGCACCAAAGAAGTCGAAGGAGTGGTGCCGGGGGTGCCAACGGTGTTGCCGATGGACTTGTAGCTGTTTGCCACATCAGCGTCGATGCTGGATGCCAACTGGCTGATACGCGGCTTGAGCACACGCTCTGCGAAGTCGTCCAACTGCATGGTCAACTCAGCGGAGGTGAAGTTCACGCCGATGTGCTTCTGGCTGGAAACAGTCAGGGTGGTGAACTGCTCGTTGTCGTCCTGAACTTGCAGGGCGGCACCGTCAGTCACCAGAGCGCGGTCGGGCAGACGGATACGCAGGGTAGAACCAATCTTGGCACCTTCAACAGCGAAGCTGTCGTCGTACTGACGGTTCACGTTACGGGTGATCACAAGGTTGTTCTCCAGAATTTCCAGAGCTTTCCGTGTGATCATGTCAATGGTGAGAATGCTATTCGCCATGATGCGAGTCCTTTAAAAATTTAGCGGTTAAGTTGTGCTTGCAGCTTCTTCATCTGTCGGGCACGTTCAGCTTCAATCCATTCCGATGTACTCATGGCCTTCACAGAGCGAGGGTCAGTCGTGTCGTAAGACGGGTTGCCGCTGGTTCGTGCTGTCACAGGTGTGATCGGCGCAGGCGCAGACGTAGTTGGTTTCACGGTAGGATTGGAGCCAATCTTGGCCTCAATCTTTCCAATCTCTCGGGCCTGCATG
>Ga0105099_10001715_pt1 | contig 13471 bp, 8 predicted proteins | sample PPLLak3cmMay2015_2_FD_79138 | JGI IMG/M metagenome (GOLD analysis project Ga0105099, IMG submission 79138) | Freshwater sediment microbial communities from Prairie Pothole Lake near Jamestown, North Dakota, USA - PPLs Lake P8 Core (1) Depth... | ecosystem: Environmental > Aquatic > Freshwater >...
CTCAGCGAACTTTTCAAGCTGCGCTGCCTGCCACAGGGCTTTGCCGGCAAGTCCTTTGACGATGATATCGCGGTACTGCTCGTCGAACCAGATTGCCTTGCCGGTCTCGTCATTGATACTGAGGCCGAAGGTGAACGGGCCGGTAACCTGGGCTTTTACAACAGGCAGTTTCCCGCTCTGGTTTTCCAGAGACTTAATAAAAGCGTGAAAACCGGCAGCGTTTTCCGAAGAGATGGCCAGAGCATCAACCTCTTCAGCCATGATATGTTCGTAAAAAGAGGCCATATCGTTCAGCAGCGCATCGGTACGCTCGAGCCAGATCCGGCGGCCGGGTTCGTCGATGAAGATGCCGGGAAAGCCTTCGCTGTATTGGGGCATCATGCCCTCTTTGAAGGCTCTTTTCGGCAGTTGCGGCCAGACCGGGATTCCCAGCGGGAAGCGGTTGAGCGCATCGAGCGCATCGTGTGCGTTTTTGTGCGGCATGCTGCCGATCATGGTCGTGCGTCCGGTTGGTAATGTAAACATGTTATACTTGCTCCTTTTGTTCTTTTGTTCACTTCGATCTGTATACCGTTCCCTTTGTGCCTCCGATCTTATCCAGCAGCTCCTTGTGTACAAGTTTTACCAGAATCTTTCTTGCGGTACGATCAGTAAGTTTAAACATTGCGGCAACCGCTGTTGATGATATGGAGCCTTTTCCCGCAGCTTCTTGAACAATCGCCATCTCCCGGTCGGAAAGATCTTTCGGCCAGCGCCAGGGGGAAGTGACCTGAATAAAAAATCCTCTCTGTTCTATTTTCGCATTCGCAAGGTTATGGTGAGAAAGTTCCTGCTGAGCTACCTGGATGCCTGTTCCCCATCCTTCAATAAGACCGAGTTCATTAAATATACGCGCGATAAGCGGGTTGCGTATGACGGAGACACCGGTGCCGATATCTTTCAGTTCAAGTCCTTCGGGAAATGTTCCGGGATTGGTTATCTGTATTACCGTATCAAATATTGCACAGCGAACCGGCCCTGTGGTACCCTCATAATTTCGGTGGCACAACGCATTGATTAAGAACTCTCTGAAAGCGATTTCAGGATAGGCGACTGTTTCCTGGCGTGCATCGAAGGTGCGTTTTGAAGATGTCGTGACGTTACGGCGCAAAAAAATCAACGCATCATCGTACAGTTTCCACAGAGGCCCTGTAACGGTTTGCTTGTCGATAAAATCACGGCCTGTTGTTCCGGCAAAACGCGCCATCTCAATGCATACTGATGGGAAAATTTCTCCGGCGTTCTTCGAAAAAAGCGCTACCGCGCCATTCGTCGGATACATGGTTCCACCCTCAATCACTCCCAAGCGGGTTTTAAGCAGCCAGGAAGAATCGATTCTGGAGGGGCGGGCGATATTTCTTCGCTGCATGCGCAAGTCAACAAATTCTCCGATAAGCGATTTATCCAAATCAGCGACAGAAATGTTGCGGCAGGGCAAACAATCCCACGAGAGCCCATGACTGTGCAGGCGCATTGCTTCCTCCGCCGCCGAATCGGCCTGCCGTGTCGTACTCCCTATCCGGACGAATACTTTCCCCTTGTCTGGACCAACGACCACACGATAGGGCTTTTGAAATCCCATGTCGACATGCACCTGGAGGAGCATTGCTCCCCCGTACCGCTGTGTCTTGATAACAGGAAATAGAATCGGAGAGACATTCGTTGCCGCAATAGCAGCTATTTTTTCCTCCATTGCCAAGACTTCGGATTCGAGCACACCACATACATGAAGCGTCCGGTCCTCTACACCGATGATCAGATCACCGCCAAGGCTATTTGCAAATGCGCACAATAACGCGGCCAGCTTATCATTAGACGGCAAGCGCTCCTTAAACTCAAGCCGGGGGGACTCCGGTGAAGACAGGTACTCTTCAATGCCCATAGAACTCCTTCTTATCCGAACACATCCGAAAAGTTCCCAATAATATAATTCGGAACTATTCGGAATAGCAAGATTATTCCTGCCAATTAATTCATCCTACTATCCTCTTCGTACCGTTGTTAAGCAGATCTCTCTGAATCTTCACCGCCTGATGCGTTATTGAGTCCCGAAACTCTCGATCTACCGAAGTATCCGCGGTGCAGGGATAACTGCTGAGCCTGTTGTCGAGTATCAGTTCGAGAGTATCGTTGCTGTTTCTGTTTTGCAATCCCTGTGCGGTAAAATAGGTTGCGCCGCACGGCGCGCTTACCAGCACCTTCGTATCGTTGATACAACCGTTATCGATTGTGTAACGAATATCCGGCTTGCCTATTCTAAAATAATTTCTGAACTCCTTCAAAATCCCGCTCTTCGGAGAAAAAGAGCAGAACGGTTTGGGGAATGATACTTCAATGTCCTTATCCCGGCAGATTCCGGTAATTGTATGTATCGCATGGGGAGATATCCAGTTGCTTCTTTCTATGGGGATGATAATGCCTTTGGATGCAGAAAACCGCTCAATAAATGCGATAAGTATCTCTTCATTAACCGCGATAGCCAGCATAATATCATGATCCGGTACTCTGTCCGGTAAAAATTGCGCCGGTTCTTCAACAATCGCAGGTAACACGGAAGGAAAGCTGATAATGCCGGCAATATTCTTCGAAAAATCAGTGGTGTAAAACGAACGGCAGGAAACACAGGTATCTGCGCAGGCGCGGCAGAAGCCGCCTTTGTCGGTAAGATTGGCGATAACCCTGTCGGCATAATGGGTATCAATGCGGGTAGAGAAGGGATCGTTGGAGGTGGTGTTTATAACGCTTCTGAGAATCAGTAGTTTCATTGATAAATAAAATACACCAGGGTTTGCTATGAGAGGTATGGGTATTCGGTTAGGGTTACGATGCCCGTTTCGTTTTTCGGTTACGTCTTTCGTGTTTTAAAACTCGTCCATGTACGTAACCTATCTTCCTGACCAAAACGGGTTTCGTAACCCTGACTCCCTCACACACAAAACCTATAACGCACGCTTCCAGAATTAACGTCACCGATTTTCCTGACCGATACGGGCTTCGTCACCCTGACCCCCACACCTACTTTCGAAACGCCTCCACATACGAATCGGCATATATCGAACGATTCATGATAAGCTCTGCGGTCAATATGGAATTAACCAGCTCCTCGTCGAGCACATTGCAGATGACCGCGTCAAGGCCGTTTGCAATGAGCATGGCCACAAACGTCCTGTTAATCAGGGACTTGTGTTTCGCGCCGTTGGACACATTGCTCAAGCCGCACACAATATGGCACGGCGGGTCGGAAAACAGGGTGAATTGGGAGGCAGCTTTTAAAACCTGCGACGCCTGATCCTGCATGAATTTCAGCGGCATGGCGATTGGATCGAGAAACAGGTGTTCGGGCGGGATATCAAATTCCAGGACTTTCGCGAATATTTTACCGGCGACTTCTATGCGCTGATCCAGGCTCTTGGGGCTGCCGGTCTCGTCCATGACCAGACCGATGATTGAGGCGTTATGCTCTGCAACGATGGGCAAAAGCTCGTTGAGCTTCTCTTCAACCGCGGTGGTGGAGTTTACCAGGGGCGGTTTTTTACACACCGGAATCGCCTCTTTCAGCATGAGCGGTTTGTTGTTATCGATGGAAATGGGCGTGTCAACCACCGCCTGCACCTGCTCGATCATCCAGCACAGATCTTCGGGCCTGCTCGAAACTGCGCCGAGGTTCACGTCGATGTAATCTGCCTTGGCTTGAGCCTGTTTTGTCGCCCACTCTTTGATAACGTCGCCGTCTTTGTTCATAACGGCAGCTTTAATATCCTTAAAACCGGTATTTATTCTCTCGCCGATCAATAGCATGCGCGCCTCTCTGTTCAGGGTAAAAAACGTTGTATTGTCTTTCTGAGTCTTTGCATGGCGTCGGGGTGGGCCATGACCAGAATGTCAGCGCCTGCCTGCAAATATGAGGCTGCGCACACCGCTTCCCACATCGGCCCCCGTTTTTCCAGCCTGCCCCAGCCCGGCAGAATATCCTCGTCGGCAACCGCTTCCTTGACTCGCCAGGTTTCACCGCCCACGTCGCATATCTGGGGCATGGCCATCAGCTTGTCGCCTTTGAGCCCGGTGCTCCGCGCCCGCTCGAGAATCGTGTACACATAATCCAGCCCGTATCCCAGCGCCGCAGTGGTCTGGAACATGACTACGTCCTTGAGGTCGAAACCGGCGTCCTGCAGGAGGATATTCACCTGTTTTCCGATGTTGATGTCAACCGGCGCCTCGGCGATGATCTTGTGCTTGTCAGCCTTGCAGATGGCCACAACGGTGCGGTAGTTGGTCTCCTTTGCCGGGCCGATAAGGCAATTCTCTCCCCGCGCCGCCTGGGAGCATTCTGGAAGTATCAGGTTGTCCTTTTCGTCGTCGCCGCAGCCCCAGATGATAAGGGGAACTTTGACGGCTTTGAGCACATCCGCGACAACCCTTGCGCAATCGGCAGGGGAGGCGTTTTTAACCGCGGGGTCGGCGCCGATCATGGCAAGGCTTATGCAGTCGACGCCGAATTGCTCGACACATTTCTGCGCCCACTCTGCGGGCGAGTTGATCTCGTTGCCGACGGCTCTCTTCAACGGCTCCGGCCAGTCGGGAACCGTGTCCGCCACATACCCCGCGATCACCGGGGGATGAGGAAGCGCGCCTTCGAACGTGAGAAACGGCAGGGTCGTCTGACCGCCCACGGTCAGGGTCTTTGCCCTGGTGCCGCCCTGCTCCTTTGTCGCGCCGATGGTAACCTCGTTAATCGTGTTCGTCCACCGTTCCTTTACATCAGGTATTGTCATCGCCACCTCCGATAAAATCCATGATTGTATAGAGTGATTCAATTGCTTTTGTTTTCGTCATCGTCATCAGCGATCCGCCGCCAAAAACAGCCTCCTGCAGGGATTCGTCCGCCGGGATATCGCCGATGTATTCCATCTGAAGATCCGCCGTCATCTTTTGCACGGCCTGCCGATTCTTCTCCCGTACCATGTTGGTCACCACATATCCCCTGCCGATGCCGTTTTTCAAATCTTTCACTATCGATTTGATTCTTCGCGCAGTGTCAAAAGATATCGGATTATCGTTCACCACGACCAGCAACGAGTCTATATTAGACGTTGTGCGCCTGCTGATATGCTCCAGCCCGGCCTCGTTATCCAGAACGATCCAGGAGTAGGAGGGCGCCAGATCCGCCGAAAATTTGCGGATAAGGTTGTTCAGGGAGCAGTAACAGCCTGCCCCTTCTCCCCGGCCCATGGTGATAAGATCAAATCCCTGCGCCTCCTCGATAATCCGGTGCAGCCCCGCTTCAACATAGTTTGCCTTGGTCATGCCGGCAGGCAGGTTCTTCATCTCGCGTAATACCTCTTCACGCAAATCGCCGATGGTCTTTATGGTTTGTATACCAAGCAGTGTTCCGAGGTTCGCATCGGCATCGGCATCTATTGCAAGAACAGGTCCGCGCTTTTTCTCGCACAGGTGGCGCACAATAAGCGCGGCAATGGTTGTCTTGCCCGTTCCGCCTTTTCCTGCAACTGCTATTGATTTTGTCATTATATTTCCCGGTTCATTAATTTCAGGGTTAAGCCGTTATCCGAAACAACTATTCTCTTCGTGACCGTGTTCAGTCCCGCTTTAAGAGCGGGATTCTACTCTGCGGTAATCATAATCGTTTCTTATCTAAAATGATCTGAAAATTTGTCGATTACGATTACGAGCACGAGCACGAGAAAAGCTTTATCCCATAAGATATAGTCTACCTGTAATTAAGGCTGCACCATTCCTTTAAGTCTGCGAAAACTCCTCGATATCAGTATGCGGCAGGAACATCGCTTTTTTAAATTCCTGCACATAATCGTCGGCGCCCATCAGGTCATAGTACGTTGTTTTTACGCCGATTTCGGCAATAGTGTCCAGAGCATCACGGCACAGAGCCGCCAGTGTCGCGCCTTTAACCGACGTATTACCGACAAATTGCACCCGGTCGCGGGGAATCTCCGGCAATAAGCCGATGGAAACCGCGCTGTCGATATCGATAAAGTTGCCGAATGCTCCGGCAACGTAAAAATTCCTGATGTCGGTAAAATGGAGGTCGAGCCGCTTTAAAAGAATCTTCATGGCGGCATAAATCGCGGCCTTGGCCGTGATCACATTTTCGATATCCGCCTCGGTGATATACACGGATTTCCCGTGCGCGCTCTCTTTTTTATCAACCAGCACGAAGCGTTTCACCTCTTTATACGCCTCGATGCGCTCCGACGATCTGGCCGCGAATCTGCCTTTGCGGTTTATTATCTTTTCCGCAAGAAGCGTGCTGATCAGGTCGATGATTCCCGATCCGCAGATGCCGTGCGCAGCTTCGCCGCCGATAGTGCGATACCGAATCGCGTCCTGCTCCGCATATACTTTCTCGATGGCGCCGTTTCCGGCCCTGACCCCGCACTCCACGCTCGCGCCCTCAAGCGCAGGCCCGGCCGAGGCGGAGCAGGCCATGATCCACTCCCGGTTGCCGACAATCACCTCGCCGTTGGTGCCGATATCGATCAGCATGGATATTTCCTCTTTCTCGTGTATTCCGGTGGCAAGAATACCTGCGGTAAGGTCGCTGCCCACCCAGCTGCCGATGCCCGGCAAAGAATAGAGCAGACCCCGCGGATGTATCTGCAGGCCGATCTCTGCGGCGCGAACCGCGGGCGGGTTCACCGAGGTCGCCACAAACGGCGACCGCCGGATATGCTGAGTCGGAAGACCGAGCAGAAAATGCTGCATTGCCGTGTTTCCGGCGCACACGATCGCGGTGATATCGTCAAGCCGTATCGTATTTCGCTCTGCAAGGGCGTGTATCAGCCGGTTGATATCGTCAATGATACGTTTCGCGAGAATGTCGCCTCCGCGCTTCTCCGCCGATATCAGCCTGCCGGTCACTTCGCGCCCGTACATTCCCTGGGAATTAAAGCAGGCTTCCGCGTCTACTGTTTTATATGCATGCGCATCAACCAGGTGCGCCACAACCGTGGTGGTTCCTATATCGACAACTACCATATAATTCCTGCCTTCGGCAGCACCACCCTCGATATCGATGATCTCCATAACCGGGCCACGCATTGCAACCGTAGCGGTAACACAATACTCATGTTCGCGCAGAACAGCCGGAAGCATGCGGATAATCTCAAGCCCGGCCTGAACCTGCCGGACGGAGAGTTGTTTTTCTATGGCAGCGCAGACTCTCTGATGGTCGGGCAATGCATCGGTCAAAGAGGGCCTGGTGAGTTTCAGAAACACCTTTTGAACCAGCGGATGCGGCGAACATTTGCCCTCGTGAAAAATATCGTCGAAATCACGGAACCGCTGCGCATCAGCATCAGCACCTTTCTTCTCTTTCGCAAGGGCCTGATCCGGTATCTCGATGAAGCAATCGCTTTCTATATGTGCCTGGCACGCCAGAACGAAACCCTGTTTGACCTGTTCCGCGCTCAGCTTGCCGGATGTCCCGCCGGTTACCCTGCCCTCCTTCACCCGCATCAGGCATCTGCCGCAGATGCCTTCACCGCCGCACACGTTATTCATCGTAATACCCGCAGATGCAGCAGCCTCAAGCAGAGAGGTTCGCTTTTTAACGGCAACGCTGATATTGTGAGGGTAAAAAGTCACTCTGTTCATGTCTGTATGATCCTGAACGCCCCCTAAATCCCCCGAAGGGGGACTTCTATAGAATACAATTTATATATAGAATTAAAACCTTCCACGTCCCCCTTCGGGGGATTCAGGGGGCGTTTGGGTTATAAAACAGTCAATTCTCAATATACCTTATAGAACGCTTACTTCTTCCATATCTCATTCAAAAACGCCGGTATCTTGCTCGCGTTTTCCGGCCCGATGATGACCTCTTTCCATTCGGACGTATCTTCTATCTCCGCTCTGAATACCGGCAACAGTCCCGGAATAATAAGTTTTCTGTGGGTCACCTTGTCCGCAACTTTCTGGTCTTTGATTGTCTTTACTACCTTTTCCACCGATATCTTATCGCCCGCGTACGCATTCAAGACGCCAAGTCCCTCGGTGTCAACAACACAGATATAGGCCGGCATTTTGCTCCGTTCAACCTCGCCCTCTACGCTGAAATAGGTAAGCGAGAAGTTCGTGGTGAACATGACCGGTGAGTTTTCGGTCGGGCTGCCCACTTCGTAGAGTTTCGCTTCGACCGTGTTGGGCACCTGGGGATCCGTGTACACGTTCTGCACCGCGGTCATGACCGGCAGAAGCTCCCAGGGCTCGGTTCCGTTGATAATAACGATGCTTGCATATTTTATGGCAAAGGAGGTTGCCATCAGCGCTTCGTCCTCTGCTGATTCCGCCGAAATATCCACCAGAGCCGGATACCCAAGCGGTCTGAACGTCTTCTTAAGTGCAGCTCTGCGTGCCATAGTCAGGGAGCGCAGAGTCTCGCCCGGATTTTTCGTGTCAAAGGCAAGGAACATCTCTTCCACGCCTTTGGCCTTTGCTTTTTGCGTCAGCTCCGCAAGTTTTTCCAGATTCTCACCGCAAACAGCGAGCGGCAATTTTGCTGCTGCCGCTATCTCTGTGAAAGCATCGATAGTGGATGCGTCGGCTTTATACAGAAGAGGCTTCTGACCCGGCACTGCACTCACCGCTGCTTTCATGGCGTCCGCACTGCTGCCGGCAAGAATCAGCGGGACACTGCTCTTTTCCGCTACCGCTTTTGCACGCGCCGCAGGGTCTTTGCATCCGTCGATCTCCACCACGCAGAATTCCACCTTCAGCTTCTGACCGACACGGATAAACGCCGCCCTGTTTATGGCATCCACCTTTTGCAGCGCTTCAGCATCCGATAACGAGGCAGGTATGCGCACGGCAATACCCGTGGGATGATGAAACTTCTCTTCGTGCCGGAACATCACCGTCTCCTGGCCATATACCATCTGCTTTCCTTCCGGCCCGATCTTGACAAGCTTCATGGGCGGGGAGGATGCGTCGGCAAGGGTTGACTGCGCTTCCGGCGAAAGACGGGGACAATCGGTGAGAGCCTTCTGTTTCGCGGCAACCTGCATTGCAAAAGCCATACATGTCGGAAATCCGCACTCTTTGCAATTAGTCCTGGGCAGACTCTTATAAACCTGCATTCCGGTTAAAGCCATGTAAATCCCCTTTAAAAGAATAAATACGAAATTCGAAACAATATCAAATTAAGAAATTCCCAAAATTCAAACAAATAAAAATTAATTAGTATCTGTTCAATATTGATTGTCTCGTAACCTTACGCCCCCTAAATCTCCCACTATTCGTGGGATTAAAACCCCTTTGGGGAACTTGTAATGTATTACTTTTATTATAATTTCCTGCTCAATAAAAGTCCCCCTTCGGGGGATTTAGGGGGCGTAAATGTCAATTTCGAACAGAAACTAATTATATGACTTTTTGACAGTATTGTAATGAATTTTCTTTATTTCGATACTCGGATTTCGAATTTCTTAAAACAGCGCTTCCATCTCAAACACCGGATGTCCCACCTGCTGGAGATATTCCATCAGTTTCTCCGGATCGTCGGCATTCTCTTCGGTCGCGATCTTATCGAACAGTTCCGGCATCCCCGCTTTTTCGAGCAGGGGTTTCAGCCTGTCGGCGATCTCTTCTTTAAGCTGTTTCGGCATCCAGACGATCCTTTTATGGCCGCCTTCGGCAAAGATGAATTTCGGGCTGCTGATATAGAGTTTGCCGATGCCGGTGAATCCCGGAGTCTGGGTGCCGCCGCCGATCTGGCCTGCCAGCGTGGAAAAGGACATGCCGACCGGGGTCATGCCGGGAAAGTCGCGGTCGACGATCATCACGCCGTTGACTTCCGGGACAATCGCCGCGATACATTCGAAGCACCCGCACGAGGTCATCGGATCCTCCATGATGGAGTAGGCGTTGAACCGTTTCAGGTTGCCGTTTGACTTCAGCTCGACATAGTCGTTTATTTTTTTCCACTGACCTTTGACCGGGTCAAGGCACTCCCCTTTTTTAACCGGCTCGTTGGGCCCGTGCTCGTCAATCTGAAAAGAGGCCTTGCAATCGAGCCAGGTGTAGGCGCCGCACAATCCCAGCCGCTGGGGCGTGACGATGCACACGTGGTTGGGCGCGTATGACTGGCAGAGCGTGCAGGAGTAAAAGTCCTCGACGTCTTCGTCCGTCATGCCGCCGATCTTATCGTCCCTGACCGCATAGATCGCCTTTGCTGTTTCCAGAAGCTCCGCCGCTTTTTTCGCGTCGGTATAGATTTTCACCTGCACCCGGTCGACGATCTTTGAGAAATCGCTGTGCATCTTTGCCACGAGGATATCGCCGAAATGGCGTATTTTGAAGCCTTTCTCCTTTGCCATTTTACTGATTCTGACCCAGATGATGGAGCGCTGACCCATGTGGAATATGCCGTTGGCGCATGAAATGAATTCGTGAACCCTCCGTTCGAGCACCGATTCGAAATCCTCCTGAAACTCGCGCCCGGCCACTTCGACAACGATACCGAGGGGATACGCGTCACCCTGTTTCATGTCGTCAATTTCGGGGCCGACCACCTCTATTTTCCCGTCCTCGACCTCGGCAAGCGGCTTCATGCGGACAAGTTCGAATCCGTCGGTGTATTTTCCGCCGAACTGTACATACATGTCCTCTTTCCTGACGCGTTCGCCTTCAAACCCCGCGCCGAACGGCACGGGTATGGGAATCTTCTCGATTTTTATGCTGAGGCCGCGAAGCTCTATGGCGCGGCTGATGATTTCATCCATCTTTATGCCGGAAATGACGTGTTCGTAGGTGCAGATGCCCGTCGGCCGTATCTCCGGAATCGGCACATTGGAAATAACCGGGAAACCGAAATTGATGGCGCCTGCGGCTGTCGCGTACTTCTCGTCGGTGATAAGCTGCCTGGCGTCAACGTCCTCGTCCGCGCCGAGCGCCATGACAAACGCCTGGACCCGCCGTTTATTATACAGCAGTATCTCCCGCGCCGCGGAAAGATCGCCGGGCTCGAGCCCGCCGAAGGTCATTGCGGATCTGGCGGCAAAGTTAAGAGCGTGCACCGCGGCGGTTATCTCCTTGCCATAGGGAACAAGAAACGTATCCCAGCCGAGCTGTACGCGCTCCTGCGCGAGCTGTTCGGCGATGGCCGTGCCGCCGGTATGGCCCGCCATGAATACCAGAATATTCCGTTCCTGAAACCCCTGCACAAGCTTCACCGCCTGTTCATTGGTTTCGGTGTTTCCCACAATGGCAACGAATCCCGGCATTCTGCCGTCAACCAGCTTGATTCCCTGCAGGCGCAGTATCGCGTCGTCGGTGTATCCCAGCCAGATGTTGTCCTTTCGCGCGTCGTCAGTTTCCATAACATATTTGAGCGCCTCGATCGTCTCTTCGGCAAGGATCGCGGCTACGCCGGCGTCGAGCGCATCGCCCAGGTAAGGCAGCCAGACCTCGTCGGCGGGAATATCGCATAACAGCTTTTTCGCCTCCTGCAATGACTCCAGCAGGTCGCCGAGCTTCTGCACCTTCTGTCCGAGAAACAGAAGCATGATCGGCAGGTAGTAGGCGGTATTGGGATACGCCACCGGCGTATCCCTGCCTTTTTTATCCAGTGCCTCTTGCAGGGCTGTTTCAGCCTGTGTCACGAGCCGGTGAGCTCCCCGTATCGCCGCGGTGGCTATTATTTTCGACATGTCGCTACTCCTTTATATTGACGGATTTTGTATCGGGCGAATCATCGACCGGTTTATGCATCAGACGCAAACGGCTGCTTATACATCATTGGCTTCAGCTTCAGCGCCTTTCGTTTTTTATCGATATGCCGCAGCATCTTGTGCGCAGCTTCAACAGGATCGCGCTCAAAGGCCCATTTCCCACCGGTCTCTTTTTCGATGCCATCGGTAAGGTATTTGGTCAGATTCACGCTGCCCTCCACCGGGAGCGGGTGCCCTATCATGGTATAAACGCCCGACGCGACAAAATAGAATCCGATGGATACCGCCTTTTCCGACATCCACTCCGGGGCAGCGCCCGCGACCGGCAGGCTGGATATATCATCACCCAGGCCGCCTTCGGACACAATATTGGTCAGCACCCGTAAAATACGGCTGTTGTCAACACAGGAGCCTACGTGCAGCACCGGAGGCAATCCGACGGCTTCGCATATCTCCTGTAATCCTTTACCGGCAAATTTAAACGCCGATTCCGGCCGCAACAGGCCGTGCTTGGCGCAGGTGATCGCGTTACATCCGGTCGTCACCACCAGGGTGTCGTTGGCGATAAGTTCCTTGACTAATTTAATATGCGCCTCCTCAAAGTCAACATTCGGGTTGGAGCAGCCGATCACGCCCGCCGCCCCCCGGAGTCTTCCGCTTATGATGCCGTCGTTGAGGGGGCGATAGGTCGCGCGGTATTTTCCGCCCAGAAAACGAAACACCGATTCCGTGGTGAAACCTGCGACAAGGCGCTCCTTTTCATCGGGGATAAATACCCTGTCCGCTTTTCTATTCGGAAAGTTATCAATAGCGCGCTCAAGGATCCGGGTGGCGATTTCCACCGCGTTATCCTCGTGAAACTCGATATGTTCCGCGCCCTCCATTTTTGCTTTGGGCGACGTCGTTACAAGTCTGGTATGATAGCAGCCGGCAACCGTGGCCAGAGAGGGCATGACGCACTGGACATCCACGACCATCAGCTCCACCGCGCCGGTAACCACGGCAAGCTCCTGCTGCAGAAAGCTTCCGGCAACCGGTATGCCGTGGCGCATCAGGATCTCGTTGGCGGTGCAGCAGATACCCGCCACGGTAATTCCCTGGGCGCCCTTTTCGCGCGCCTTTTCAACAAGCCTCTTATCCTGTGAAACGACGGCGATCATATCGGAGAGCGACGGTTCGTGGCCGTGCACCAGAACGTTAACCGTGTCTCTTTTCAGCACGCCAAGGTTGGCGTCCGACCGCAGGGGGTTGGGCGAGCCGAACATGATGTCCGACAGTTCCGTTGCGATCATGGAGCCGCCCCATCCGTCCGCAAGAGCGGCACGCATGCCGTGCCTGATGATATTGCGATAGTCATTGTCCACTCCCATGTGGGTGCGGTGCATGATTTCGACCACTTCCCGATCTATCGCGCGCGGCATAATCCCAAGGTCGCGCCAGAGCTTGACCCGTGGAGCGGGCGCAGTCTGGGCCATTTTCAGCTCGCCTTCGTACTGGCCGAACTCGGCCAGTGCGGCTTTGGCAACCGCAGCAGCAAGGTCATTCGTTTTCTTGCCGGCAGGATCAATACCGTACACCTTTGCAACAGCCTTCAGCTTTTCTTCATCCTTGACCGTATACCCGGAACCCGGATTCTGTGCAGCCATAAGCAGGGTATGGGCAGTGTCCCTGCCATGATCCGAATGCGCAGCCACGCCCCCGGCGATCATGCGGGCCAGGTTGCGGGC
>Ga0105099_10001716_pt1 | contig 13466 bp, 21 predicted proteins | sample PPLLak3cmMay2015_2_FD_79138 | JGI IMG/M metagenome (GOLD analysis project Ga0105099, IMG submission 79138) | Freshwater sediment microbial communities from Prairie Pothole Lake near Jamestown, North Dakota, USA - PPLs Lake P8 Core (1) Depth... | ecosystem: Environmental > Aquatic > Freshwater >...
ATTCTGCTGTTGAAAGATCACCGTAGTATAGAAGAATGTTAACGCAACTACTAAGAAGAAATATAATATCCAATAGAAATAGCCATTATCCGAAAACAATTTCATGACTGAGTCAGCAAAATTAGGAGCCGCAGGATTGGCAAAAAAGCCGGCAATTATTCCGGGCATTAACAAAAAAGACATAGCGAATATGATCGGTATCATGCCTGCTGAGTTTACACGTATCGGTATATGAGTGCCACCGGATTGTCTATAAACACGGCCGCCGCGATACAGGCTTCTAGCATATTGAACAGGGATACGGCGTTGCGCCTCTGTAAAAATTATTATGGTGACAAGTACAACAAAAGATAATACAACAAAAAGAACTAAACCTAGTGGATCATGCGCCAGAGTTCCTTGACCTATCAGGTTAGGTAGAGTACAAACAATTCCAGCAAATATTATCAGAGACACACCATTCCCTATACCATATTCTGTTATCAACTCACCAAGCCATACCAAGAACATAGTTCCGGCGGTCATTGCTATTATCATTGAAATAGTAGGAAGCGCATTTTCTCCAGAGAAACCAACATTACTTATAACATCAGAAGAGCGCTGCAGTAGAACCAGCTGACTATAACCCTGAAGCATGGCTAAAGGAACAGTGAGCCAATGTGTATATACATTTATTTTAGCCCTGCCACCATCGCCCTCACGAGCCAACTCCCGCAGCTTTGGAATGACAGGCACCATAAGTTGCATGATGATTGTAGCCGTTATATAAGGATAAACACCTAATGCGGCAACGCTCATGTTTCTCATTGCGCTGCCGCTGAACAAATCCAGCATCCCAAACAAAGAGCCTGCGCTTGTGCCTCCGCCTAAAAAATCCTTCATTGCTGCGGGATCGGCACCAGGCACAGGTACATGAGCAATAAAGCGGAACAGTACCAGAATGCCTAAAGTAATCAGCATCTTTCGTCTAAGATCTGTCTGACGGAAGGCATCTATCATTGACTGGAGTAACTGAGGTCTAGAACTTTTACGCTCTTGAGTCACTGGCTGATTTCCTCTACTTTTCCTCCAGCGGACTCGATCTTCCTCTTGGCCGTTTGAGTGAACTTATTAGCTCTAACGGTTAATGGTTTCTCAAGTTCGCCATTGCCTAGAATCTTAATCGGTTTCCTTAGTGATTTTACGAGTCTCTTCTCCATCAAATCTTCTGGTTTAATTTCTTGCCCTGACTCAAAGCAATTGAGGCTTGATATGTTTATAGTTGAATATTCAGTCCTGAAGATATTATTAAACCCACGTTGTTCTGGAAGACGTTTTGTTAACGGGTTTTGTCCACCTTCAAAACCGGGACGCAACGAGAATCCCGCACGCGCTTTTTGTCCCTTCGAACCTTTACACGCAGTAGTTCCATGGCCGCTGCCGGAGCCGCGGCCTACTCTTTTCTTACTATGTTTTGACCCCTGCGGGGGGACCAGATCATTCTCCCTCAACGGTTTCCTCCACTTTGATAAGATGTCTAACCTTCAACAACATCCCGCGAATTTATGGAGAATCATCGTGTTCAACAGTTTGATTCAAACGATGAAGCCCCAAAGACTTTATGGTATTTCTCTGGTCACGTGAGAAACCTATTCCACTTTTTACCCACGTAACCACTAATTTAGCCAACTGAAACCTCCTTAGTAAGCAAAGACTTACGCCTTGAAAGAGCTTCTTCAGGAGTTTTTAACTGATGCAGTGCTTTGATTGTTGCACGCACTACGTTTACTTTATTCTCACTACCAAGAGATTTCGTAAGGATATCTTTTATCCCGGCGACTTCAAGAACAGCGCGAACACCACCACCAGCAATTAAACCAGTGCCTTGCGAAGCCGGCTTCAGAAGAACTTTTGAACCACAGTATTTGGCAGTTATCTGATATGGTATGGTCCCATCTTTCATCGTTACCTTAACCATACGTTTACGTGCGATTGCATTTCCTTTGCGAATAGCTTCAGGTATTTCTTTCGCTTTCCCCAAACCTTCACCTACTTGACCACGTCCATCACCAACCACTACCAAGGCCGTAAAGCTAAAACGCCTTCCTCCTTTGACCACTTTAGCAACCCTTTTTATATGTACAAGTTTCTCAGTTAAGGCGTCACCCTGTTTAAAATTATCCATCGTTAAAACTCCAAGCCTGCTTTTCTTGCTGCATCGGCCAGAACCTTCACTCGACCATGATACTGGTATCCTCCTCGGTCAAAAACCACTTTTTTAATACCAATTTCCGATGCACGTTTTGCTATAAGATTCCCAATAAATGCAGCTGCCTCTGCCTTCGACTTATTATTAGATTTCAACTCTTTATCCAATGTCGATGCCGATGCTAATGTATGCCCCTGACTATCATCAATAAGTTGACAATAAATATGATTCAGACTGCGGTAAACGCATAGCCTTGGCTTTTCTGCGGTACCTGAAACCGACTTACGAACGCGCCTGTGTCTTATTTCTCGTGATTTTTTTGTGTTATATATACCCATTACCGTTTGGCTCCAGCTTTACCTGCTTTTCCAGGTTTTATACGTACCTTTTCATTTGAATACCTGACACCCTTGCCCTTATAATGATCCGGCGGTCTCATCGCACGAATTTTAGCCGCCACATCGCCCACCTGCTCCTTATCAATTCCTTGCACAACTAGGCGCTGCGGCTCTTTAACGACAACCGACACTCCTGACGGTGGATTAATCTCTTTCACATGAGAAAATCCCAACTGAAATGTAACCTTTCCACCTGCCGCGACCTGTGCCCGATACCCCACACCGACGATCTCCAAGTCTTTATGATATCCTTCACTCACCCCAACAACCATGTTAGCCAATAGAGTTCTCGTTAGACCATGCAATGATCGCACTTGTTTATCATCTGATGACCTTGATACTTCAAGTACACCTTTGTCCATAGTAATTGAAATAGCAGGATTAAATGAGCGCGTTAATTCACCTTTCGGTCCTTTAACCCGCACTTCACTTCCACTGATTTTTACTTCAACACCCTTTGGTACAGAAATTGGCATCTTACCGATGCGAGACATCATCTTCCTCCATTACTACCATACAAAACAAATAAGTTCCCCACCTACACCCTCTTGCCATGCCTTCTTACCTGAAATAACGCCTTTTGGTGTAGACAGAATCGCTATTCCTAATCCGCCGTAAACACGCGGTATTTCAGATTTAGAAACATATATCCTCAGTCCAGGTTTAGAGACCCTTTGCAATCCTTCAATAATAGACTCTTTTTTATCTGTATACTTCAGATATATTTTAATCACCCTCTGTTGCTTGCCTTTGACTACGTCATATTCTTTTATAAAGCCTTCTTCACGTAATATTTTGGCAACAGCAAGCTTTATCTTCGATGATGGCACAAGTACAGAATCATGCCTAGCCATCGTAGCATTTCTAACCCTTGTTAACATATCAGCAATCGGATCTGTAACCATATTCAACCTTTACAAAAAGAATTTTACTTTATATAAGAAAAGAATATCACCAACTGGATTTCCTAACGCCAGGAATCTTTCCTTCAAGCGCCAGCGTACGAAAACATATACGGCACAGCCCAAACATACGTATATATCCTCTCGACCGGCCGCACAATTGGCATCTATTCTTCTGTCTTACCTGAAATTTCGGCGTCCTACGCGCTTTAACAATCCTTGATATTTTAGCCATATCTTATAAACACGCCTCTTTCACTATATATATCACCGGGAAAACGGCATTCCCATAAGTTCGAAAAGCCTGAGACCCTCCGCATTGTTACGTGCAGTTGTAACAATACAAATCTCCAATCCCCTCACCTTATCAACCTTATCGTATAGAATTTCAGGAAATATCGTCTGATCCTTTAGTCCAAGAGTATAATTTCCCATACCGTCAAAAGCGTTACGATTCAATCCTTGGAAGTCACGTATGCGAGGCAAAGAGACACTAATAAGCTTATCGAGGAATTCATACATCCGTTTCCCGCGTAAAGTAACCATTACCCCGATGGGCATACCCTGACGCAGTTTAAAATTTGCAATGGATTTTCGAGCCTTTGTGGTAACAGGATGTTGTCCGGAAATTGCCGCGATATCTTGTTGGGCAGCATCCAAGGCTTGAGCATGCTGTATAGCTTCCCCAAGCCCAACATTTATTACCACTTTTACTACTCTCGGCGCCTGCATTACACTGGTATATTTAAATTCTTTCATCAGAGCAGGCAATATATCCTGTTGGTATTTTTCTTTCAAACGAGACATTAGTTAATCACCTCGTCACATTTCCCACATACTCTAACCCGCTTACCATCCTCAAGTATTTTTGATTGAATACGGACTGGTTTATTGCATTTCGGACATAACAGCATAACGTTAGAAATTTGCAACGGGGCCTCACGTTCAATAATACCAGCCTGTCTGGCCTGTCCCCTTGGCTTCATATGACGTTTAATAATATTCACACCCTCAATAATCAACACATTACCTTTAGGCATGATCTGACGTACTTTCCCCTTTTTGCCTTTATCTTTTCCGGCTATTACCAGAACCGTATCCTCTTTTTTAATTTTCATATTAAAGAACCTCTGGTGCCAGTGATAAAATCTTCATAAAATTCTTCTGTCTCAACTCATGTGCTACCGGACCGAAAATACGAGTGCCCTTCGGGTTATTTTTTTCATCAAGTATCACGGCAGCGTTATCATCGAATCTGATATACGAACCATCTGGACGCCTGTATTGTGTTGCCGTTCGCACAACAACTGCTCGCACCACCTCGTGTCTTTTTACAGTTCCTCCCGTTTGTGCATCTTTAACGGCAGCAACAATTATATCGCCCACACGAGCATACCGTTTGCGAGTTCCACCAGGTACGTGTATACACATGATACTTTTAGCACCGGTGTTATCTGCAACTTTTAACCTGGTTTGAGGCATAATCATCGTGAATCACCCTTAGATAATATCTCGGCTACTTTCCAACGCTTCTCTTTCGAAAGAGGCCTTGTCTCTTCTATTGAAACTACATCGCCTATTTTACAGGCATTTTGTTCATCGTGAGCTTTGAATTTACTTAAATGTCTTACACGTTTATTGTAAAGACGATGAGGTATATAGTATTCAACTATAACAACAACGGTCTTTACCATCTTATTGCTTACGACACGCCCTATTTTCTTCTTCTTGCTATTTCTGGTCTCTGTAACCAATGTATAATTACTCCTCTACTGTAATTCCCGCTCCCTCATTATTGTCTTTATCTTAGCCACCTTTTTCCTGACATTTCGGATTTCATGATAATTACCAAGCTGCTTAGTAGCAAGACGAAATCTCAAATTGAACAGCTCTCGATATGATTCATCAAGTTTTTTCTTAAGTTCATCAGTATTTAAAGTACGAATTTCCGCAACTTTCAATCTAAGCCCCCTCTATTCCCCAATATCTGCATCCCTGTGCACAAACCTTGTGGGGATAGGCAATTTATGAGATGCTAATCGCATTGCTTCTTTAGCTGATTCCTCTTTGACACCTGCAATTTCAAATAATATCCTTCCCGGTTTAGTCACACACACCCAATGATCAACAGCGCCTTTTCCGCTTCCCATTCTGGTTTCCGCCGGTTTAGAAGTAACAGGCTTATCTGGGAATACACGGATCCATAATTTGCCGCCTCTTCGCACATACCGGATTATCGCACGTCTTGCCGCCTCTATCTGCCGCGCTGTAAGAAAACAAGCACCTTGAGCTTGAAGTCCATATTCACCAAAAGCTATGGTATTCCCCGCCATAGCCTGGCCTTTCCTTCTCCCTCGACTCTGCTTTCTATGTTTAACTCGTTTAGGCTGTAACATTATGTTTTTCCTCGCTCAGCGAATAACCGATTATGTTGCCCGGCTAATCAATCCTTACCAGATTCCTTTTCCGTATCAGCTTTAATCTTAGCCTTTGGTTTCGGCTTGCTCTCTTTTTGCTCTTTTTCAGATATCACTGCATCTGGAATCACTGCAGTTGCACCTGTATCCGAGGATTCACCAAGACTCGTCTTTGATTTATCTTTAGCTTTACCTCTGGTTTTAGGTTTCTCTTCTTTCTCTACCTTTGTCTCAGGTGTAGTACTTACAGACTTCACTCTTGTTCTTACTTTAGACCGGCTTTTTGAAGCCGATTCCGCTACTTCTGGTTTACCTGTTCCATCAACAGACACACCTTCTTTTGAACCTTCATGTTCTTCTGGTATTACTAATCCTTCAGGTTTACCTGTTGCTTCAACTGATTCAACAATTTTTCTGTTAACTACAGCCCCTTCAGCTTTTTCTTCTGGTTTTTCTTTATTACTCACGGTTACAGCAGCATCTGCATTAAATTTCTCATATTCTGGAATGATATCGCCTTTATAAATGTAAACTTTAACACCAATCGTTCCTAAAGTTGTATGTGCTGTCGCAGTGGCATAATCTATATCAGCACGCAAGGTATGAAGTGGAACTCTTCCCTCATGAAGCTGCTCTGTTCTTGCATATTCAGAACTGCCGACTCTTCCAGCACAAACTATCTTTATTCCCTGTGCCCCTCTTTCCATTGCTCGGAATATAGCTTGCTTCATCGCTCTCCTGTGAGAAATACGGCGTTCCATTTGTTGCGCTATACTCCTGGCCACAAGGCATGCATCCAGCTCCGGCTGGGACACTTCCTGTATATTAAGCCTAACACGCTTACCAGCGATCTGCTCCAATAATGACCTTGTTTCATCGACGCGCTGGCCGCCTCGACCGATCACGATACCGGGTCTAGATGTATGAACAGTAACGGTCACTTGATTAGATGCGCGTTCTATCTCAACCCGGGCAATGTCATCATCTTTATATTTCGTTGAAATAACCTTACGAATACGAAGATCTTCTTGCAACAACACAGTGTAATGCTTATCAGCATACCACCTCGACTGCCAGTCTTTTGTTATGCCTAACCTAAAGCCTATTGGATGCACCTTCTGGCCCAATCATTCCTCCTCTTTAACTATGACAGTTATATGGCTAGAACGTCTTAAGATAGGTTTTACCCTACCCCTAGGTCCTGCACGAAATCGCTTCATAGTACGCCCCTCATCGATTAGAATCTTAGTGATCTTTAAATCCGATGGGGTCATCTCATAATTGTTTTCCGCATTCGCTGCAGCAGACTTAACCGCCTTAGCTACAGACTGCGCCGATGGCGATGGTAAGAATTTTAAAATGGTTAAGGCCTGATCCACCTTTTTACCCCTTACCAAATCTGCAATTAACCTCAGTTTTCGAGGTGATGTTCCTATATTTTTTGAAATAGCTTTTACTTCCATAATACTTATTACGTCGCCTTTTTAATTACAGTTACTTTTTCGGTTTTGCCACCGTGTCCTCTGAACGTCCTAGTGAACGCAAACTCACCAAGTTTATGCCCGATCATATTCTCAGTTATAAAGACGGGTACATGTCTTCTGCCATCATGCACACCAACAGTATGGCCGATCATTTCTGGGGTTATCGTGGAAGCCCTGGCCCACGTCTTAACTACAGCCTTTTCCCCGGAAAGATTCAGCGCATCTATCTTCTTTTGTAAATTATGATCTATATATGGCCCTTTTTTTATGGATCTGGACATCTCTTTGACCTCTTCTGCGCCTCAGATACTGTTCCTATTTCTTATTCCTTCGTTTGACAATCATATTATTCGTACGTTTATTATTACGCGTCCTATATCCTAAAGTTGGTTTACCCCATGGGGTCTTGGGCCCAGGCATTCCTATCGGTGATCTGCCTTCGCCGCCACCATGGGGATGATCACGGGGAGTCATCGCAGATCCGCGGACAGTAGGGCGGATGCCCATATGTCTCTTTCTACCCGCTTTACCAAGCTTGATATGCTGATGATCTGCATTACCTATTTGTCCGATTGTAGCATAACATTCCAAACGTATCTTTCTTAATTCCGATGACGGCATACGAATCAGAGCATAGTCACCCTCTTTTGCCATGAGTTGGGCAACTGCGCCAGCGCTTCTAACAAGCTGCCCACCTTTTCCAATGGACATCTCTATATTATGTATTGAAGTGCCTGTCGGAATCGATTTGAGTGGCATACAATGCCCTACTTTGATATCCGCTTTTTCACCTGCTATGATTTTATCACCTACTTTTAATCCTATAGGCGCGAGAATATATCTACGCTCACTATCAGTATATTGTATGAGAGCAATCCTGGATGATCGATTCGGATCGTATTCGATCGCAATCACCTCACCGGACATATCGCGCTTATCACGTTTAAAGTCAATGACGCGATACATCCGCTTAGCGCCACCTCCACGATGACGAATCGTTATCCGCCCCTGGTTATTCCGTCCAGCCTTACTCTTGAGGGGCCTTACTAAAGACTTCTCAGGACTCCATTTTGTTATTTCTTCAAATGTAGAGCCTGTCCCGCCTCTGCGCCCAGGAGATGTAGGTTTATATTCTCTAATAGGCACTGACTTTCTCCTTATACTCCCTCAAAGTACTCTATCTTTTGCCCTTGCTTAATCGTTACAACCGCTTTTTTCCAGGGAGACACTTCACTTCTTCTTCTCCCGGGCCCTCTCCACTTAGCAGGCATTGTAATCACATTCACTTTTACAACATTAACTTTAAACGCTTGCTCAACCGCTTCTTTTATCTGCTGTTTACTAGCGCCTTTAGCTACTTCAAACGTATATATGAACTTTTCCTGTTGTGAAGTACTCTTCTCAGTAATAACCGGGCGTTTAAGTATTTCCAGTATTTGCATGATCTATCCCTATACCTTTGCAAGCTCTTTCGATGATGGTTTACAAATCTCATCTATTTTCTTTATTGCTGGCAATGAAATCAACATCTGACGATGAGTAAGTAAGTCCCCAACGTTCAGCATATAAGCAGGCAGCACATCCGCTCCGTTTAAATTTCTTGCCGATTTATATATATTGCTGTCCGGTTCTTCAGTGATTATCATAAGCGAAGGACCCAACTCTAAGGCCTTAACAATTTGTGCTATTTCTTTTGTATTGGGTTCACCGAATGATAGTTTATCTATGATCTTTATCTCGCCATCAGCCACTTTGCAAGATAGAACACATCTTATAGCTAGTCTTCTCATTTTTCTAGGCATTGCCTGCCGGTAGCTTCTAGCCTGTGGACCAAATACAATACCTCCACCCCTTATTAACGGAGAACGAGAGCTGCCGCGCCGCGCCCGACCAGTGCCCTTCTGTTTATAAGGCTTCTTACCGCCACCGGACACCTGCCCTCTAGTCTTAACGCCAACCGTACCTTGCCTTGCATTGGCATTCTGTCTAAGCATCGCCTGGTGCACCACAGCGGAGTTCATAGTAACACCAAAAACCTCATCGCTCAGCTCAACGTTATCGACAACCTTACCCGATGAATTGTATATCGAAACCTGTACCACCTTAAAAACCCTCCGGGCAGACATTTGAAAGTCTGCCATCACACAGATATAGTACCCTTTCGGCCTTCTCAGCTAATCGCCGATCATGAGTCACTACAATAAAAGTCTTCTTTTTCTCTTTATTCAAACGCAACATAATATCTATAATCTCTGCACTGGTCTTGGTGTCTAAATTGCCGGTTGGCTCATCAGCTAGTATCACGCTCGGATTCATTATCAGTGAACGAGCTATAGCTACTCTCTGCTGCTCTCCACCGGAAAGCTCACCAGGCTTGTGGTGCAGGCGGTCTTTCAAGCCAACTAGCTTTAAAAGACGCACAGCTTTCATATCATAACTCTTATTACCCCTGATTGGCAATACTGGACTGAGCACATTTCGCAAAGCGTCCATTGTTGGCACAAGATAATATGTCTGAAAAATGAAGCCCAGCTTCTCACGACGCACCTTATACAACTTGCTTTCTGCCATAGTACTTGTCTCTATACCACCGATCACCACCCTGCCTGTAGTCGGCCGATCTAAAGCCCCCAGCATATTGAGAAGAGTAGTCTTTCCACTTCCCGACGGCCCCAATATCGCTACGAACTCTCCATCTTTTACTTTAAGATCAACCGATTTAAGCGCAGCCACCTTTGTCCTGCCCCTGCCATATACTTTGGTAACTTTACTCGCAATAACAATATTTTTACGCGGCGCTTCATCCGCAGGACTATTCTGTTTTTCAGTTAAGGCTTGCCCTTCATTCATAGCAATAAATACCTATATAGCCCGCAAGCTCTCTATAGGACTGACCCTGGCCGCTCTAACTGCAGGGTACAATCCCCCTATGATTCCCATCGCCACACCAAAGCTCACAATAATCAATACCAAACGCCACGTTATAATACCGATATCAACGTTCAAATATCCATTTATGGCCTGCAATGCACCGTAGCCTATAAGAAGTCCCACCGCAGCCCCTAATAAACCTACCGTGATCGACTGCCCGACCACCGAACCGACTATATTAAAATTAGACCAGCCGGACGCCTTAAAGATGCCAAATTCCTTGGTCCTCTCAATGACCGATATAAGCATTACTATGAAGATAGAAAATCCTCCGGCTACCGCAGCCACCAACGAAACTATCCAGAGAAAACTGCGAAACGTATCCATCATGGTGGCAAAGCTTTCCATCATATCAGTGGCAACTTTTGCAGTAACAGGAACCTCGCGATCCGCAAAAAGCGCCTTTGTTTCATCCGCAACACCCTGCACATACGCGATATCAGTAGCTTCTACATGAATGTAATTAACTTCACCTGCCGCCAGTGTTGGCATCAGCTTCCGCGCCGTATCGATATCAGTATATATAGTCCCATCATATAAATGATTGCCCGTCTCAAATATGCCAACCACCTTCAGAGTCACAACATCATTGCCTACAGGGAAGTTTATTTCACCACCAACTTCGGCATAATCCCCTCCCTTTGCCTTGCCGAATATAGCCAGCATATTACCTAAAATTACCTCATCCTTACCTGCCTCTGGCGCTCTGCCTGTGATTATATTGTCTTGATCAAAAGGATTATTCTCTCCGAGTAGTACAGACGCCTGTTCATCAGCGCCTCTCAAAGACGATCCCATAGGATCGCCAAAATCGGCAACTTCCATGGGAACAAAAGCCATTATGAGTGGAGATACGGCTTCTTCTTTGACATTATCGATCTGCTTGATCTCATCTACATAAGATTCCGGAAATCCGATCTGGCTCGGCATGATATACCCTAACGGCGCGGATTCGGGATACACCGCTATCCAACCGGCCACCTCGTTCATCGTCGAGGTCATCTGAGCATCCATGCCGTCAGAAATAGAGAGGAGCACTGTCATTAAGGCAACGCCTAACGCAGTGCCGATAATAGCTATGATAGCTATCCCCTTCCGCCTGAAAGCATTGAGGATGGAAAACTTAAGCACTTGCTGCCTTATTCTTATCGGCACTTGCTGCCTTATTCTTATCGGCAGAAGGAGTGGCAGAAGTTGCAGCACCACGAGCTGCTATCCTTGATTTCTTCACAAGGAGAATGCCATCATTTGCACCAGGTACCGCTCCACGCAATAACAATATATTCTTCTCTGCATTCGCCTCTACTACCATAAGGCCACGCACTGTAGCACGCGCATCCCCCATGTGGCCTGCCATACGTAAACCTTTCCAAACCCTTCCCGGAAAGGTTGTAGAGCCTATAGCTCCCGGTGCACGATGACGATCTGATTGACCGTGAGTTTTAAGACCACCACTGAAATGATGCCGTTTTACACCTCCGGCAAAACCCTTTCCCTTGGATATTCCAATTACATCGACAATATCTCCTGGTTTGAAGATACTCACGTCTACCTTTTGACCCACCTCTAGAGAAGCAACATCGTCCAAGCGAAACTCCCTGAGATATTTTAGATTTCCAGTCTTTTTTAAATGCCCCTTCTCCGGCTGAGTAAGTCGTTTGGTATCACCAAATCCCAATTGAATGGCATTATATCCCTCTTTTTCAGCTCGCTTAACTTGAGTTATAAAGCAAGGACCAGCCTCAATAGCAGTTATCTGCACTATGTTTCTGTTCTCATTGAACAACTGATCCATGCCTTTTTTCCGTCCGATAATTCCGTTTATCATATCTTTACACTTCTTCTTTAATATTATTTATACAGCTATATTCCTAACTGTATTATTCCCAACTTTGAATAAACGTAATGAATATTTAGAGTTTAATTTCAATATCAACGCCAGCTGGTAAATCCAGCTTCGTTAACGTGTCGATTGTTCTTGATGACGGTTCCTCGATATCTATCAAACGCTTATGCGTACGAATCTCAAACTGCTCACGAGAATCCTTATCAATATTTGCTCCTCGGTTGACACAAAACTTCTTTATGTGAGTCGGCAAAGGTACCGGGCCAACTACTTTGGCGCCAGTCTGTTCCGCAGCCTCAACTATTTGCGCTGCTGATTGATCGAGAATCCTGTGATCGAAAGCCTTAAGTTTTATACGGATTTTTTGCTTTGGCATAAAACCGGTCCTCCCCCTTTAAAATGAAGTTGCTCAGTTAAATTAAGGGGCATTTCTTCATATCTATAGAATTCCATAGTATATGTAGCCCTGCCTTGACTCATAGACCTGAGGTTAGTTGCATATCCGAAAGTCTCAGACAAGGGAATTACGCATCGGATACTGCGCGCGTTGCCACGGCTATCAATACTGCCTATCTGAGCTCTCCTGGAATTTAAGTCTCCCAATATGTCACCAATAGATTCATCCGGTGTCACTATCTCCATTTTCATTACAGGTTCGAGCATTATTGGCTTAGCTTTCTTTACGCCTTCCTTTAATGCTATTGACCCAGCTATTTTAAATGCCATATCAGACGAGTCAACTTCATGATAACTACCATCATATAGAGTAGCTTTAATATCCGTTAGTGGATACCCCAGCAGGGCTCCACCCTCCATCGCCTCTTTAATGCCAATTTCCACATGACGTATAAATTGTTTAGGAATTGTGCCGCCTCTTACTTTGTCAGCAAACTCAAATCCGCTGCCCCGTTCGCCAGGCTGAAGCTCCACCATCACGTGCCCATACTGGCCGTGCCCTCCCGACTGTTTGACAAATCTTCCTTCAGCTTTCACAGAAACCGATATGGTCTCTTTATAAGCGACTCTCGGTTTTCCTACATTAGCATCAACCTGGAACTCCCGCATTAAGCGGTCGATAATGATATCCAGATGCAGCTCACCCATTCCTGATATGATTGTTTGTCCTGTCTCATCATCATAGCGTGTAACGAAAGTAGGATCTTCCTGAACTAACTTCGCAAGCGATTCATCAAGCCTCTCTTGATCAGCCCTGGATTTCGGCTCTATAGTTACAAATATCACCGGCTCGGGGAATCGAATAGTCTCGAGGACAATAAGAGCATTGGGATTGCATAGTGTA
>Ga0105099_10001717_pt1 | contig 13461 bp, 13 predicted proteins | sample PPLLak3cmMay2015_2_FD_79138 | JGI IMG/M metagenome (GOLD analysis project Ga0105099, IMG submission 79138) | Freshwater sediment microbial communities from Prairie Pothole Lake near Jamestown, North Dakota, USA - PPLs Lake P8 Core (1) Depth... | ecosystem: Environmental > Aquatic > Freshwater >...
AAGGTAGAACACGGCTTTTTAATTTGTAAATTCTTGACAATATTACCTCTAACATTATGATATCAATATGTGATTAATTAGTTTCTATCACGAATTCGAATTATCAAAAAGGCTGCATTTTACTGAGAGGGGGGAATTATGAAAGCGTGTGCTTTGGTCGTTCTTTCATTGTTTCTGCACATTCTCCTGTCAACTTCAGTTTTCGCGGCGGACAATGATTTCATTAAATTTCCAAAAAATGAATACTCCCTTATTACCGGTTACGGCACGACCTTTGATGGCGTGGGCAAGAATTCCCACACTAGGGTGCAGACCTTTGACGTTATCGGCCGCTATGGACGGTTCCTCTCCGACGAACTGGGAAACGGATGGTACAAAGGGAAACCCGAACTTCTGGTGGAGTTGCCCTTTTCCCTAACAGTAGACCCTAAGGTCTCGCCCATGGTGGGAGTGTCTGTGCTGGGTTGCTGGAAACTGACTTCCTCAAAAGAATTTGTCCCGTATATTTTCTTTGGTGTTGGTGTGGTCTACGTCGATCTCGACCTGGAATGCATGGGCAGCGAGATAAATTTTGTGTATCAGGGAGGAGCGGGAATTCAGTATTTCCTTGGCGAGATGATCGCATTGAACCTGGAATTCCGCTACCATCATATTTCAAACGCAGGGCTTGCAGAACCCAACGCGCCGATCAATTCAGGAAAGGTATTAGTTGGCGTCAGTTTCTACAGATGAGCTGGATGCTTTCTAGCCCTCTGTGGATATACATGTTAAGTAAAGTCAAGCAGAATTGGGGGTCAGACAGAATCTGAGGGAGACAGCCACCATTTCATGAGGGAGCCTGTCTCGTGCCGGCTAATGCTCACAATCTCCAGAACCGTATTCCTTCGGCTTCCATGTCAGATGCCTGAAAAATCCCCTTCACATCCACCAAAACACTTCCATTCAGCAAGCCTTTATACAGTCCAACACCCATCTCCCGATACTGCCGATGCGCAACCGCCACAACCACAGCCGCTGCGGGCTGCAACTCCTCAAAGGGGACCACTTTCAGATCATATTCGTGTGCAACCTCAACCGGATCGGCCAGGGGATCATTGACTTGGACATTGATTCCATACTCCTGAAGCTCCCGAATTATGTCGATTACCTTGGAATTACGGATATCGGGACAATCTTCCTTGAAGGTGAGGCCGAGGACCGTAACCGTTGAAGCGAGGATATTCTGACCGGCGTGGATCATCTCGCGGATGGTGCGCTGGGCAATGAATTTGCCGACACCGTCGTTAATGCGGCGACCTGCCAGGATAACCTGGGGGATGTAGCCGATCTTCTCCGCCTTGTGGGTCAGGTAGTAGGGATCAACGCCGATGCAGTGCCCACCAACCAGGCCCGGCCTGAAGGGCAGGAAGTTCCACTTGGTCCCGGCAGCTTCCAGGACATCGAGAGTGTCGATGCCGAGCCGGTCGAAGATCAGCGCCAGTTCGTTCATCAGGGCAATGTTCAGGTCGCGCTGGGTGTTTTCGATAACCTTGGCTGCTTCGGCCACCTTGATGCTTGCCGCTTTATGAACCCCAGCCGTCACAACCGAGGCATAGACCGAGGCAACTGTTTCCAAGGTCGCCGGGTCTGAGCCGGAGACGACTTTTTTGATTTTGGTAAAGGTATGCTCTTTGTCACCGGGGTTGATCCGTTCGGGGCTGTAGCCCACGGTAAAGTCGCTGCCGAAGGTCAGCCCGGAGACCCGCTCCAGAACGGGAATACAATCCTCCTCGGTGGCACCGGGGTAGACCGTGGACTCATAGACGACAATATCCCCTTTTTTTAGTGCCTTGCCAACTGTCTCCGAAGCCTTTATCAAAATTGCAAGATCCGGCCGTTTAGCATCGTCCACCGGTGTGGGAACAGCAACGATGTGGAAGTCTGCGGTTCGCAAATCGTCAATGGAGTTGCTAAAAAGAAGGTTAGTATCGGTAAGTTCCCCGGAGGTGACCTCGCCGGTCCGGTCATAACCTTCCTGCAACTCGCGAATTCGCTCCGCGTTCACGTCAAAACCGATGGTTCTGCTTTTCTTGCCAAATGCCACTGCCACGGGGAGTCCCACATAGCCGAGGCCGATAACGGAAATTTTTCGAGTCATTAGTTGCTCCGGAGTTACGGGTAAGAGAAAATAAGAATCATATCTATTTGTCAATGGGGTCAAAATGTAATTCAAGCATGAAATCCAGGGAGAACTTTCAAAGTACTTCAAAATTCTGTTCGTGAAAACACGGAGGTATTCGTGGCAAAATAGTCTTACTTTGCTGCTGCGAGTTTCTTCTCAGCGGCTCTTGATGAAGTTGCAGGCCCTGTAAGGAGTGCCGAAAGTCCCTCCGCACCGACATGGCTTTCTACTTCGCGCAGTCCCCGCCTCAGCCAGTCGGCCAATCCCTGAGAGGCGTGGGCATCGCTGCCGAGGCAGTCGTACAGGCCGCTCTGGAGGTTTTTGATGGCGGCTTTTCTGACCTGTTCGCCGTAGATGCCGGCGAAGCTTCCCAGGTTTCCCTGGAAGCGGCAACCCAAAGATCGTAACAGCGAGCTAAGATCGTGGTCACTATTCGCGGTTTCCAGTTCAAGGTTCGAAGCGGGGAGCTGATTTCTAAACTTCCTGTTGGCAAATCTCAGCACTGACCCCAGAAGTGATGGTGATTTGGCCTTTTCAGTGGTTTGGAACAGTGAACTGCGTTCAGGGTGAGCGAAGAGAGGGGTGTAGCCGCGGAGTGTCACCTGGTAGGCGATGGAGCTGAGGAGGGTCGGGGTGGCCCGGAGAGGGGCCTCCATCAGCAGAATGTTCGAGTCTCCGAGGGAGAGCGGGTCGTCAAGCTGTGCGGGGAGGAATTCGTCACAGTAATATTCGCTTCCCGCAAAAACGCGCAACGGGATGCCGGCCCTGTTAATTGCCTCCTGCAGGTCCCGGGTCGCCTGGCGGATACGGATAGCTGAGGCCTCGTAGACACCTGGTATTGAGTGCGGGGTGCAGTGGATCTGCGTGAAGCCGGCCTCGGCAAGGATTTCTGCCATGGTCAGCGACTCGGCGAGATCGTTGGCGCCGTCATCCAGAGTGGGCAGTAAATGGCAGTGCCAGTCTGTCCAATGGCGAGTGTTGCGTGTGGCGTGTGGAGTTATCGTCATTTTTATTGGCAAAAACCGCTATGGGTGGTGAATTTTCAGCTGTAGCTTCAAGGGACATTTATGCCAGGATTTTCTATCGAATCTACTAAGCATTTGAAGTTAAAGATTTTTACCGCTATTGAAAAATTAGTCAAGTATTTTAATGCTCAAGTTCCGGACAAAACCGGGGGGTGCTAGACATTATGTCTAGGAAGGTGAACGGGACGGGTAGTTGAAGTTATCGGGTCAAACATTGAACCTTCGACGTTGAATTTTTTCAGGTTAACGTCTACCATGTGCACTGGAAATGATGGAGAGAAGGGGATGGGCATGATCTTGAAGGAAACGGTGGCCGCGGAACAGGCCGGGATGCGGTTGGATGATGGTGCGGCGCTGCTTTTTGAAGCGCTGTCAAAGACCAGAGTACGGAGGATTGTCGACCTGGGGGGCTGCGCGGTGAACGGTACCATGGTGAGAGTTGCCTCCCGGACCTTGCGGCAGGGAGACGAGATTGTCCTGGGGGTGATGGAGCCGGAACGGTTCAAGGAGCTTGTCTATACCGCCGAGACGGTTATCTATGAAGACAAGGATCTGGTGGGAGTCTGCAAGCCGGCCGGGTTCAACTCCCAGCGGACACCGTACCAGTTGAAGGGTACCGTGGAGTATGCCATCGGCGTGTATATGAAGTGCAGTGCGAGCGGCGAGCCGGTGCGAATTATCCACCGCCTGGACCGTGGCACCTCCGGGGTGATGCTGTTTCCGAAGAATCGCACTGCCGCGGCACGGTTGTCGCAGCTTTTGAAAGAGGGTCGGGTGGAGAAGCGCTACCTGGCCCTGGTAACCGGCACTCCTCCGGCCGGGGAGTGGCTGGTGGACCAGCCCATTGCGAAGGTAGGCTCGGCGCGCTACGGGGTTGCCAGGCCGGGCAAGGAGGCACAGACCGGTTTCCGGGTCGTGGCGCAGGGGGATGGCGCGGCCCTGCTGGAAGCGCAGCCTTTCACCGGACGGACCCATCAGATTCGCGTGCACCTGAACCACTGTGGACTGCCGATCGTTGGCGACTCCACCTATGGCGGGGTTGCTGCAGCACGCATGATGCTGCACTGCCGGTCCATGGCTTTTGAGGGGCAGGACGGTCAGGTGGTTACTGTTACGGCCGAGCCGGATGAGGAATACCAGCAGATTTGCGGGCAGAAAGCGGTTTTTGGGTTTTAGTTGTGGGGAGCGCCCGTGAGTCGAAGCTTTTGCGAAGGCGTAAGGCAGGAATCTTTTTTAGCCACGGATGCACACGGATGCACACAGATGAAAATCAACCCCCCGAAAGGCAATGTAGCCGCGATGAAGAGGCTGGAGGGGATACATCAATTTTCTGGTGTTCTGTAGTAATCTTCAGCTTTTTTGGTAAGCAATATGGTAACAGTTTTGTCGCAAGAAAAATATTCAGGGGTTTATAGGAAAAAAGCTTTTTGTGCTTTTGCCGTTTGCCCCTTCATCCCTAGAGAGAAAAGGCCATGTAAGGTTCTATCCGTGTGTATCTGTGGTAAATAAATGTCTTTGAGTCTTTTATCTCAACTTCCATACCTCAAAACTGAAATTGCCTTATCGCAGTTTGAGTCGTGTGAAAAGTTTGCCAAGCATGTGGTTGAAGGGATGTTCACGGGGCAGGGAGGCGATGACCGGGTATTTGCGAGAGCCGAGTCGGGACAGTTCTTCCTTGATGCGGGGATTGTTCTCGTGGAGCAGTCCGTCGCGGAAAGTGCGGATGGCGTTATTTCTTCGCCCGGCGAGGAGATAGATCCTGCCGAGATTCAGGTAGTGGATGGAATTCCATGATTCATCCCTGAATGCGCTCCTGCAGAGGGAAATTGCCTGCTCGAAGTCTTGGTTCTCCTTTGCCAGGCAGTAGGCCAGGTTGGAGATGAGTTCGGGGGTTTCGTCCAGTTCCGCGGCTTCCTCAAAATGTTTGAGGGCCAGGGCGGTGTTTCCTGCGGATAGTGCCGTAATTCCGTGTTGCAGCAACTGCTGAAACTGATCTTCCATAACTTCTTTCCTCTCCTGGTCTGCTGCCCGTTGTGATGTATCTTTTCGGCAAACGGAGAAAAAACTTTATTGAATCAGTAGCCCACTATTCACAATCGTTTTTTCTTTTGTCTCAACTCTGCAAAGAATGTGCTGAGCAGGCCGGAACACTCTTCTCCGCGGACTCCGGAAGTGAGGGCGACGCGGTGATTGAGGCGTGAGTCGTCCGACAGGTCGTAAAGGGAGCCGGCGGCTCCGGCCTTCGGATCGTGGCAGCCGAACACCACCCTTTCCAGACGGGCGAGGATGATGGCGCCCATGCACATGGGGCAGGGTTCGAGAGTGACATAAAGGGTAGCGCCGAGCAACCGCCAGTTGGCCGCCTTCTTTGCCGCCCTGCGGATGGCCGTCATTTCCGCGTGGGAGGTGGGGTCGAGACTTTTCTCCCTGAGGTTGTAGCCACGGCCGAGCACCACTCCGTCCCGTACCACCACTGCGCCAATGGGAACTTCGCCCCGGGCCCCGGCCTTGTTCGCTTCGCGGATCGCCAGGCCCATCCAGTACTTGTCGTCTTTTTCCAGTTTCATTTGTCCGGGCGGGTCAGGCGCCCTATTCCTCTTCTCATGAATATTTGTCGTCTGCTGTGGTACTATCCAGAATTATCGGGTGATTGTCAATTTATTTGTATTAGAAAATATTTATTTTAGAAAGTCATTTTAGCCACGAATTCCACGAATAAAGGCGAATGAAAACAAACCCTAAAATCTTCTAAAGGTTTAAAAGCATCTGCTGTGCAAGGTCGTATTCGTGCAAATTTATGTATATTCGTGGCTCAAGGATGTTTGTTTTTTAAAATTCTATCCGTGAAAATCCACTCCTTCGCTGAAGCTTCGGCGCGCAAGCGTGTGCATCCGTGGCAAAAAATGTTTTTTATCTTTTCCAGCCTTGAACATTGAACAGTTTTTTGGAGGTTTCATGCGTATTTTTGATATTTCCGTGCCACTTGCCGCTGGTCTGCCGACCTGGCCGGGGGATCCGTGTCTGTTGCTGGAGCCGGTGCTGCTGTTAGAAAATGGGGATGGGGCACAGGTTTCCCGTATCACCCTCGGTGACCATTCCGGAACCCACGTGGATACTCCGGCGCACATGCTGGAAAACGGAGCAACCTTGGATAGTATTCCACTTTCCCTGCTGATGGGAAGGGCCCTGGTGGTTGACCTGCGTGGCTGTCGAACGATCGGCCTGCGTGAGCTGGAGGTGTTGCCGCTGGCGGGAGAGGAACGACTGCTGCTTCGGACCGACAATTCATCACTCTGGACAACGCCGGATTTTTGTCCGGATTTCGTTGCGCTGAATACTGAAGGAGCAGAGTATCTGTTGAGCAAAGGCATTCGACTGGTGGGAATAGACTATCTCTCCATTGAAAGTTTCAGCGGAGACGGTTCGGTTCACCGGACCCTGCTGGGGAATGGTGTCGTGATCCTGGAGGGGCTTAATTTGTCGCAGGTTCCGGCCGGTGCCTATGAACTGCTTTGTCTGCCGTTACGAATTAGCGGTGGCGCGGGTGTTCCGGCGAGAGCCGTATTACGGCAGTTTTGAGTTGAAAGCAAAAAAAGTAAGACGTGAGATGGGAGACGTTAGAAGTAGTTTTGTCTTACCTCGTACCCCGTAATCCGTACCCCGCACTTTGTACCCCGTAATCCCGATTTCCCGCTTTTCCCAACTCAACATTCAAAACTCAAAACTCAAAACTGCTTTTCCAAGCAAGGCTGTTATACTTAAATCAGGAACACAGCAATTTCCCTGCTGAAAGGAGAACAACCATGACACAACCTTCCCGGAAAAGAGGCGTTGAAGAGAAGGGTCAGCGGACTGCCCGGAGTACCGATGTCTATATGTCGGGGGACGGGATGGAGGTTTGCTATTGTACGAAATGCGGGGTAATCAACCGGCAGAAACGCTGGTTCATGGATCCGCTCGAACTTGCCAAGCTGAAAGAGGACCCGTCGGTCGGGACGATCGTGTGCCCTGCCTGCCAGAAGATGCAGGACAAGGTTCCGGGAGGTTTCCTGACCCTGTCCGGTTCGTATCTGACCAAACATGAAACGGAGATCCTGGAGCTGATCAAGAATACCGAGGCAAAGTCACGGGGGAAAAATCCCCTCGGACGAATTATGGAGATCACTCAGGAAGGGAATGTTCTTACTCTTTTGACCACGCTGGACAAACTGGCCGAGAAACTGGGAAAGGAAATCTACAAGGCTCACAGCGGTGAGCTGAACCACCAGTGGAGCCATGGGGAAAGCTCAGTGCGGGTGAACTGGAAACGGGATCTTTGAGGCAGGCCTTTTGGTTGATGCAGGTACAAGGTGAGATAGGGGCGGCTATGCGGGCCGCCCTTTTTTTATGGGAGGTGAAATGTGGAATGCGGATTACGGATTACGGACTGCATTGAACTTCGATCTTTACTCCGTACCCCGCATTTCATACCCCGTACTCCGCCTTTTGGGTTCAAGATTTTCATTCGTGCTCATTCGTGACATTCGTGGCTAAAAACAGGTTTGTTTTTCAACTAAAAACTCAAAACCAAAAACTCAAAACTGTTTTCCAACTATCGCGTAGCTGCCCCGGAAGCTGACTGCTACCTGCGAGCCCACCATGATCTGTGCCTCGAGGGCCAGGCGTGCCCGGCCCTTGGCGCGGAGCTGTTCGAGAAAATGAGCGTATCCGGGTGCTTCGGGGAACTGACAGTGTGCCTCCCAGTGGTCTGGTACCGGCAGGGCGTAGCTGATACTGCTCTCGTGGATCATGATATCGCCGGGGATTTCTTCCTCTTTGAGCTTGAGGTGGATGAGCCCCCAGCCGGCCAGGACCAGCAGGGAGAAGAGGCTTCCGCCAAAGGCGGTCCCCTTGTCATTTACATTCGGGCCCAAGGGGGCGCCGAGCACGAGATTGGTGCCGTCATAGTGAAGGACCCGGATCCCCATTGCCAGGGTTATGGGGATCTTTGTGCGGAAGGTCTTTTCCAGATAGCGGCGAAGGGTTTCAGAATCCATGGCGTGACCCTATTCTACGGTGACGCTTTTCGCCAAGTTGCGGGGCTGGTCCACGTCGGTTCCCTTCATGACCGCCACGTGATAGGCGAGAAGCTGGAGAGGGATTGTCAGAACAACCGGGAGCAGATACTCGGAACAGGGCGGAACCTCGATGGTCGCTTCGGCTTTTTTGGCAAGTTCCGAGTCTCCGGCCGTGCAGACCGCGATGACCCGGCCACCGCGGGCGATCACCTCTTCCATGTTGGAGGCAACTTTTTCGTAGGTGTCGTTGCGAGGGACCAGGACAACCACCGGCATCGTCTCGTCGATAAGGGCGATGGGGCCGTGTTTCATCTCTCCTGCCGGATAGCCTTCGGCATGGATATAGGAGATCTCTTTCAGTTTCAGGGCTCCCTCCAGGGCGATCGGGTAATTGATCCCCCGGCCCAGGAAGAGAAAATCGCTTGCATTCATATAGGTGCGGGCCAGCTGCTCCACCTTGGGGTTCAGGAGCAGGGTTTCGTCGATCAGGGCCGGCAGATGGAGCAGGGCCTGATTCATTTCCAGCCCTTTTAGCCGGTCGAGGGTGCCGATGGTGCGTCCGAGTCTGACGGTGAAGAGATAGAGTGCGATCAGCTGGGTGATGAAGGCCTTGGTGGAGGCAACGCCGATCTCGGGGCCGGCATGGGTGTAAATAACTCCGTCCGATTCCCGTGCGATGGACGAGTCCACCACGTTGCAGATGGCGATGTTTTTCGCACTCCGGGATTTCCCTTCGCGCAGCGCCGCCAGGGTGTCGGCCGTCTCTCCCGATTGGGAGATCAGCACCATCAGGGTCTTGTCGTTGATGATCGGGTTCCGGTAGCGGAATTCCGAGGCGATATCCACCTCAACCGGGATGCGGCAATGTTCTTCGATCAGGAATTTACCCACCAGTGCGGCGTGCCAGGAGGTGCCGCAGGCAATGATGCAGATCCGTTCGATGCTGCGGAGATCCTGGTCGGAGAGCCCCAGGGTTTGCAGAAAGACATCGCCCTCTTCCTCCAGCAGGCGGCCGGTAATGGTGTCGCGAATGGCCCGGGGCTGCTCGAAGATTTCCTTGAGCATGAAGTGCTTGTAGCCACCCTTTTCGGCCATCAGGGGGGACCAGTCGATGTGGCGAGCTTTCTTTTCCAGTGCTTCACCGGCAACGGTGCTGAAGAGCGCTGTAGCGCCGCGGAAGACCACCATCTCGCCGTCTTCCATGAAGACCATCTCCCGGGTGTGGGCAAGGATGGCCGGGATATCGGAGGCAACGAAGAATTCGCCGTCGCCCAGTCCGACCACCATCGGTGATCCGAACTTGGCGGCAATGAGAATCTCCGGTTCCTTTTCACAGAGGATGCAGACGGCGTAGGCGCCCCGCAGTTGACCCAGGGAGATGCGCACGGCCTGCTCGAAATCGCCGATGCTGTGGTAATTCTCCTCCAGGAGGTGGGAGATAACCTCGGTATCGGTTTCGCTTTTAAAAGTGTGACCCTTGCCGATCAGCATCTCCTTCAAGGCCAGGTAGTTTTCGATGATACCGTTGTGCACCACGATAAAAGAGCCGCCCTTGTGGGGATGGGCATTCGTTTCTGAAGGTCTGCCATGGGTAGCCCAGCGAGTGTGGCCGATTCCGATCGTTCCCTCGAGCGGTTCCGTATGCAGCCGCTTCTCCAGGTTTACCAGTTTGCCTTGGCTTCGCCGGATGGAGGATTGGCCGTGCAGCAGGGTGCAGATTCCGGCGGAGTCGTAGCCCCGGTATTCGAGTTTTTTCAGACCGTCAAGAATAATGGGGGTCGCTTCCTGCGCCCCGATGTAACCGACTATTCCACACATGGCAATCTCCGTACAGCAGTGATGAGTGTTGAGTTATCTATTTGGAAAGGCGGATTAATAATACGGATTAGGGGATGCGGATTAAGGTTTAAGTTGTACCCCGTACTCCGCCTTTTTAATCCTTACCCCCTGTTTTTCCGCCAACCGTCCTTGTTCACCTGGCGACAACGGGCGATGGCGAGGGCGTCAGGCGGAACATCCTCGGTCACGGTGCTGCCTGCGGCGATGGTCGAGTTGCGGCCGACCGTGACCGGGGCCACGAATTGGACATCGCTGCCGACGAAGACGCCGTCTTCGATCACGGTACGGTGTTTCGATACGCCGTCGTAGTTGCAGGTGATGGTGCCGCAGCCGATGTTCACGTCGCTGCCAATGCTGGCATCGCCCAGGTAGGTAAGATGGGAGGCCTTGGAGCCTTTGCCCATGGTGATCTTCTTGGTTTCCACGAAGTTGCCGATCTTAACCTTTTCCAGCAGTTCCGTTCCGGGGCGGAGGTGGGCCATGGGTCCGATGGAGACATCGTCGTGGATGATCGATCCTTCCAGTACCGAACCGGCCTTCACTACCACCCGGTTGCCGATCCGGCAGCCGCGGATGATTGCTCCCGGTTCGATGAGGCACTCTTCGCCGATTTCGCTCCGGCCGGAGATGTGGACTCCCGGGCCGATCACCGTGTCTCTGCCGACCAGTGTTCCGCGGTCGAGGTAGCTGGCGGCGGGATCCCTGAGGGTGACGCCGTCGCGCATATGCTTTTCGTTGATCCGTTTGCGCATGACCGCTTCCGCTTCTGCAAGCTGGACCCGGTCGTTGATGCCCATCACCTCCAGCGGGTCGGCGATGGGGTGGGCGGCGCAGCTGAGGCCTTGTTCCACGGCCATGCGGATGATATCGGTCAGGTACTGTTCACCCTGGGCATTGTCTTTTCCGAGTCGGGATACGGCGTCGAAGAGGAAATTGGCTGCTACGCAGTAGATGCCGGAATTGATCTCGCGGACGGCGCGCTGGTCGGGAGTCGCATCCTTTTCTTCGACAATTGCCGTTACCTCGCCGGAGCTGTTTTTGATGATTCTGCCGTAGCCAAACGGATTGTCGAGGGAGGCGGTGAGGACCGTTACGGTTGCCCGCTGTTCTTCGTGGCGCTGCAGCAGGTCGCGCAGGGTCTCGGTTTTCGTGAGCGGCACATCGCCACAGAGAATAAGAACATTGCCGTTGAATCCCTGGAGATGCGGAGCGGCGCAGGCAACGGCGTGACCGGTGCCGTTCTGTTCTTCCTGAAGGGCGAAGGCGATATCTTTCCGGTCGGCGAAAAAGTCTCGCAGCGCGTCCGCCTGATGACCAATCACGACAATGATCTGTGAGGCGTTCGCTTCCTGTGCCGCGGTCAACGGATATTCTATCAGAGGGGCTCCGGCCAGGGGGTGCATGACCTTTACGAGCTTTGATCTCATGCGCGTTCCCTTGCCCGCCGCCAGAATGATTGCTGCGAGTGATTTCATGGGACAAACCTCCCAACTATCTGGTTTAAAAAACGTTTAACTTTAAACAACCAGACAGAGCAAGTCAAGTCGGTTCTATCGGAAAAGGAGAAATTATCCTCCTCCGAGCTGCCAATTCGGGCAAGGGCAGGCAGAAATGGAGCGATGTAAGCGGATCGAAATATTTTCCTTTACAGACCGGCCTCTGGCCATTAGGATTTCATTATTCCAGTTTTATCCGGAAACTCTGCAGGTGCAACCGATGGTTAGGGAGAGGCATGGGGATCGTAGACGATATCGAACATTTCGAGAAGGGCCTGAAAGAGCTGATCATCAAGTATGAACAGTATTTCCTTGGCTTGGAGAAGCGTGAACCCCTGAAACTGCTGGATGAGGTAGAGCGTCTGGCAAGGCGTTATAACGCGGCAGCCGTTTCCAATACCATGCTCCTGTTCCGCTACAATTCCGCTAAATCACGCCTTGTCAGCTACCGGCAGTACTGGAATCGTATCAACCGACTGATCGATGAGGGGAAATATTCCCGGGATCGCTTCAAGATGCAGAGGAACGAGGCATCCGGTCAGCAATCCGTTCCGGCCGTTGCTGAATCCCAGGTGGATCAGGTATATCGTGAATATACCGAGGCCTGTCGGTTATGCAATGTTATAACGGCGAATATCACTAAAGAGGCAATTTCTGCCACCCTGGAAAAACACCGGGCTGCCATCAGGGAGAAGTACCGCTGCAGTGATCTCGAATTCCGGGTTCTTGTGGAAGACGGGAAGCCGAAGATCAAGGTGCGTCCCAAATAATTTCCATTCGGAGTGTTCAGATGGAAACCAAATAGCATTTGTTCGTGAGAACGGCGACCAGAATCCGGGACCCATGTGAAGGTTTCGGAAAAATTGCTAAATACTTCGGAAAAACTGCCGATAGAAGATGAAGCAACAGAGGGGTGTGACGATATGGCAACGTGCCGTATCGGTCAGATAGTGGAAATACCCAGCCCTCTTACTTCCTGCGGTTTCCCTCCGGAGTTTTCATGGATACACGACCTCTCAAGGCTGGAATGACACCTCTCTTTCTCCCGGTGCCCCCGATGTTTGAAAGATGTTTGGGGTATAAGGGGGAAGGTCGCTTTGTAGTCTTTTTTTGGGAACATTTCGATGAATTGTGTTTCCGTGATGATTTTCTTAATTCCGGCACGCTCGATTCCGCGAGCTGGCTGCTCTTTATGCAACATCCTTTCGTCAGACGTCATGTGAGTTCCTTCGACTTCGGTTCGGCCGATTTCCCCGCACGACATTGGCTGCTGCTGGACAGGGACGCCCGGAGGTTCTTTGTGGGTGACAGGGAAACCGTCGAATCCTTTCTCGATGCGACAGGATGCCCTGCTACGAAAATTGCGGGCATGCCGGGTCGGGAGACGACCATTACCCTTGACGAGTTTATCTCCATGGCGGGAAACATCGAAGAGGTTCTCGGCCAGGAGTTGTACCCGGCAGAGATGATGAAGAGGTTACAGGAGCAGCAGGCCGTGTGCTCCGAATTGCGTGAGTGGTTAAAGCGGTTGGGGCATTAATCCGGGGTACGGGGTACGGTGTAAAACGTAATCCGATTTCATAATCCGAATCCTCAATCCTTTCCTGAACGGCAAAGCCGAATGGATTTACCTTTATTGAACGGACATGCCTGCTCCAGGCATTCCCGGTTCAGGTGGCTGAAGGTACAGCAGGGTTCATTTTTAACGGGAAGCAGGATACCGAATTCATCTTGCAGAAATCGCACGGCAGCGAAGATTGCCAGTAGTGAATCGCGTTTGCAGCAGCGAGCCCCCCCGGTTTGTGCAATTGACAGCAGGCTTTCCGCTGTCATCCGGTTGCTCAGTCCTCTTGCGCAGGTTGACAGGGGGGTGGCACCGGTTA
>Ga0105099_10001718_pt1 | contig 13459 bp, 12 predicted proteins | sample PPLLak3cmMay2015_2_FD_79138 | JGI IMG/M metagenome (GOLD analysis project Ga0105099, IMG submission 79138) | Freshwater sediment microbial communities from Prairie Pothole Lake near Jamestown, North Dakota, USA - PPLs Lake P8 Core (1) Depth... | ecosystem: Environmental > Aquatic > Freshwater >...
ATTATGGATTCGCTGTCGCTGGCTCTCCGGCCGCTGTCTGGGCGTTATTCAGCTTGTATGGCATCTTCATGGGGCTGACGGAAGGTGTGCAGAAGGCATTCCTGACAACCATCATCCCTCCCGATTTTAAGGCGACGGCATTCGGCGTTTACAATACAGCTATCGGCCTGGCTCTGTTTCCGGCAAGTCTCATCGGTGGCTGGTTGTGGGATAGAGTTTCACCGGCTGCTACCTTCTACTTTGGTTCGGCAATGGCAGCTGTTTCTACCTTATTGTTTATCGTCTTCATCGCCGTGATAGGCAGGATGACTCCTGATCAAGGCAACCGGTAATGGCGACCCTTTTTGCCGTAAAACGCCCTTACCCATCCCGAACGGGAAATCGTGCAGCGGACAGAATACATACTTCGGCAAGTCTTTTATATGGGAAGCATCAGACATACAGCGTGTCAGTTTCATGGCCCTATAGCTATGATTAATATATTATTTTGAGGAGGACTCTATGGAAAGCGCTTTCACAACAGCAGCAATCTGGCTCGCACTCGCCGTTTTATCCACAATTCTTGCAAGTCACCTGCGCATATCTATGGCCCTTGTTGAAATCTGTGTCGGCGTTGTTGCCGCCGCAATCATCGGGCGATTCTTCGGTCCCGATGCGCTCGGCTCAAATCTCGAATGGCTGAAATTCATAGCAGCATCAGGAGCCGTTCTCCTGACCTTCCTTGCGGGTGCCGAGCTGGAACCGTCGGTCATGCGGACAAAGATCAAAGAAGTAACAGTTGTCGGCCTTATTGGTTTTTTTGCGCCCTTTCTCGGCTGTGCCGCACTGGCAAAATACCTGCTTGGCTGGAGCACACAGCAGAGCCTTCTCGCCGGAGTGGCTCTCTCGACAACCTCAATGGCAGTGGTTTACACCGTAATGCTCGAATCCGGATTCAACAAGACCGAATTCGGCAAAGGAATACTCGGATCATGTTTTATCAATGACTTAGGGACTGTAATTATGCTCGGCCTTCTTTTCGCGCCTTTTAATTACAGAACGTTTGTCTTCATAGGAGTATGCACGGCCTCTTTCTTTGCGCTCCCGTTTATCACTGCACGAATCACTGACCTTTACGCGCACAAAACTGCCGCAATAAGAACAAAGTGGATACTTTTTGTCCTTTTCGGACTCGGGGCACTTGCTTTGTGGTCCGGAAGCGAAGCCGTTCTCCCCGCATACATAGCCGGTATGATACTTGCGGGCTCGGCTGCAAAGGATGCCTTCTTTATAAGACGCATCCGAACCCTGACAATAGGATTTCTGACGCCCTTTTATTTTCTGCGCGCCGGCTCTCTGGTCTCTCTTTCCGCGCTTGTCTCCGCTCCGTTCATACTTATTGCCCTTCTTGCAGGAAAGGTTGTTTCCAAGATATTCGGCCTCTATCCTGTAATAGGCATGTTCCGGAAAGAGAAAAATGAAAAATGGTATTATACCCTCCTGATGTCGACCGGCCTTACATTCGGGACCATTTCGGCCCTCTACGGATATTCTCACGGAATCGTGAGCCGGGAACAATACTCATTTCTTGTGACGGCGGTTATCGCAAGCGCCGTAATTCCGACGATGATAGCAAACTTCGCTTTCATGCCGAAGCATCTTCTCGGCAAAACTGAGGAGACGGATAAAGTTCTGCGTGCTGATTATGCGCCTGTCTGCACGGATAATAACGGAGCAAGCGGCTTGAATGAAGAATAATGCTGATGGAGTTGATTAACCGGCTTACTTTATATTTTGTAATAATATATGTAATCAGTATAAAAATAGATGCGGCGGCAAGATCCTTTTGGCCGGGGATTGAAGCCTCTGTTTTAAGCTGAACAGTCTCAGCAGAAGAATCGCCGGCCTCAGGTATATCTTTGTAATAATAGTTGCCATCCTTGTCTTTCAAGCGGTAGATTTTAGCAAAAGCAGCATCTGAGACAAAAATTACGATAAAAGCACAAATCATTATTCGGATTGTTTTCATAACCCGCCTCCTCCGCTCTTTAAATAGATTACATACTACAATTTACGATGCGTAACTGCCGGAATCAATAATTTATCGTAAGGATACGGTATGCTTCTCCTTGAATCCGTCTGAATAATGCTTAATATCTCTGAAAAGGGAACAGAAATATACGTTTACATACGGAAAACAGCGTTAAATACATATGGATCATCTCCATATTATAGTTGGTGATCCTGTAGGATTCGAGGGTTCAAGGGTTCAAGGGGTCAAGTGAAAAAGGAATTGAGCGCCATAAAGTAATGCATGGATGCGGACAGATGCTTAAGAATTGCAAGGAATTAAAAGTTTGGCAAAAATCCTATCAGTTATGTTTGGTGATTTATAAGTAAACTACCACCCGCATGGCGAGTGGCTTTGAATTGCAATTATAGGCCGTGGTTCAAAGTGTGCCTTCGAGCACGTTTGTTTAAGTTTTAACCCTATGCAAAGCATAGGGTTTGCTTAAAACAATCAATGATTGCTTTACCCAAAAATGAGGGATTCGGGTTAAATTCCAAATTATCTGATAAAATCATTATAGAACAAACACTTGAACCCTTGACCCCTCGAATCCTGGAACCCTTTCTCCCAACTAATTGGGAGGAGAATCATATATATTTTATTCGGCATAAGGAGTTAAACGCAATGAAGACTATTTATTTAGCCGTATCGGCTTTTTTTATAATATCAGGATATTTGTTTCTTAACGGCAATGAAAGCAAGGCGGGCAGAGACATGACAAAACAAAACAACAATTTTAAGACAGCAACTTTTGCAGGAGGCTGTTTCTGGTGCACTGAATCTGATTTTGAAAAGGTGAAGGGAGTAAAGGAAGTTGTATCAGGTTACACGGGAGGTAAAAAAGAAAATCCGGCTTACAAGGAAGTTTCAGCCGGAACGACAGGTCATCTTGAAGCGATACAGGTCATCTATGACCCTGCTCAGGTTACATATAAAGAACTACTTCGGGTATTCTGGCGTCACATCGATCCTACTGATTCGGGCGGCCAGTTTGTTGACAGAGGCTCTCAGTACAGGACCGCCATTTTTCATCACGATGAGGAACAGAAAAAGCTTGCTGAGGAGTCAAAAGCGGAGCTTGCGAAATCAGGCCGCTTCAAAAAACCAATTGTAACGGAGATTATTCCTTTTAGCAGATTTTACAGCGCTGAAGATTATCACCAGGGCTACTATAAGAAAAATTCTTCTCACTATAATTCTTACAGATCACACTCGGGGCGGGATCAGTTTGCAGATAAAATCTGGGGCGATTACAAGGGAGTCTCCTGCCCTTTGCCGCCGGCAAAAAACGTAAAACCTGCTCCGGAAGAACTGCAAACCAGGCTGACACCGCTTCAATACAGGGTAACCCGTGAAGAAGGCACTGAACCGCCTTTTAATAATGAATACTGGGATAACAAAAGGCACGGCCTTTATGTTGATATTGTTTCCGGAGAGCCCCTGTTCAGTTCGCTTGACAAGTATGACTCGGGAACTGGTTGGCCAAGTTTCACAAAACCAATTGCTCCGGAAAACATTGTTGAAAAAATAGACAAGGGCCTCTTTATGACCCGTACCGAGGTGAGAAGTAAAAACGGAGATTCGCATCTGGGACACCTGTTCCCGGATGGCCCGAAACCAACAGGCATGAGGTACTGTATCAATTCGGCATCCCTGAGGTTTATACCGAAGGAGGCTCTCGAAAAGGAGGGATACGGCCGGTATATCGACCTGTTCAAAGGGGTAAAATAAGGGTTTACCTGGTTATTCCACTACCCAGACGGTACAGTTGCGGGCGGTTCTTACAATCTTGCCGGAGATGCTCCCGAAGAGGAACTCCTCCTTGCGCGAAAGGCCTTTTCTTCCAACAACCAGAGTGCCGTATTCAAGGCTGTTTCTCTCCGCCAGGATACATTCAGCCATGGATGGACAGTAGCGCAGTGTCTTGCGGGTTGAAACATCTTCATTGGCAAAGCCTGCATTGACAAGCAGCAGGCTGTATTCTTCAAACATCCGGTCGGTTTTACGCCCGTAATCCTGATACCATTTCTCTTTTTCATTTTCGGCAGGGAAAAAGTCTTCCTCCGGCTCGCGTATGACATGAAGGACTGTGACCTTAAATCCTTTAACTCCTCCCAGAATGTTTGCAACATACTGCACGGCTCTCTTCGAGTTATCGGACTCATCCACAGCGATCAGTATGTTTCTGTTGACGTCATGTTTCATTTCGAATTCCTCCCTGCCCGCCGGCAAAACCGGATCTGAATTCATTAAGGTCATCAAGCAACTGTACCGTGTTGTCGTAAAATATGTTAGCGCCCCTCGAGAAATGCATCAGTATCCGGTTGAGGCTGTCAGGAATATACGGATATATTTTTTTGAGATTGGCTACCCTGTTGTTGAATACAATATTCATATCTTCATCTCTCAATTCCGAGGCGGCCGGGTTGTTTGCCTTTTTAATGTCGGCGATCAGGACATCTCCCATTCCGGCCAGGTACATAAAGACGTTTCCCAGCCCGAACAGGTCATAACCGTACATATTTTCCCTGTGACGGAAATTGTAATCAAAATCAATCCAGCGGCACCGACCCGTTTCCCTGTCCGCAATAATGTGATCCCTGCGGACATCCCCGTGCTTTTCTCCGTGCTCATGCAGAAAACGAATAGCTTCAACGCATTCCATAAAACCGTCCAGAATCCCCGGGAAGTGCCTGTAAAAATAAGTTTCATGATTTATCCCGGATGAAATATCTCTGACTTGATCGGCAAGTGTATTGCCGTAAATTAAATCGATTATCCGTACTATGTTGCCCTTATCATCCGGAACCGAAAAGCCGTGCATGAAATTAGCATGATTTCCGACCAGATCCAGGATACGCGCCTCTTTGCGCGGGCTCCTGAAGCATTCGAACTCAATGCCGCCGACGCGGGCCAAAAATTTCTCGTAAAAGACCAGTTTGATTATTTTTGTTTTCCCTGTCTTAAGGTCTATTGCGCGCTTTACCCAGAACTTAACCTCATCATCAAGACCGAAACGGCCCTCTTTGGTGTTATGGCGAACCAGATATGGCATATTGTTTAAGATGACGATATCTCCGTATTCGATACGGTAAAAATCACTTGTATCAGTGAAGATATTAAACCGGTGGCCGGATCTTTGAGAAGCCAGCCAGGGAAGGGCAAGCTGATGAAGCGATTCCTGGGAAAAATCCTCACGCATGCGCGCATTCCTTCAATTCAGCCGGAACAGCGTTTCCAGTGCCATAACACAATTAAGAGTCTGATTATCAGCCTTTTTTACACTTTTTTGAACCCGACCGGGTTTATGAATAACTCACCTTTATTCTTATTCTTCAGAAAGGCTTTCTTAAGTTTATTCCGGTCTATAATATTTTTGTCCACCATATCCGTGTTCAGCGTTTTTATCTCAAGCTCGCCTTTTACAAACTGATACGAAATCACATGATACTTTCTATCCGCAGTTTTAATGCCGCCTTTCGAATCTCCTATAAGCCGGATCTGGACACATGAAATTTCTCCGATTCTTATCGGATAGCCCCTGAAATAAAACCCTTCGTCTCCTGTCGGGTAATGGATAAGATATTCGGTATCCGTGTACTTCAGAACCATCATTTTTTCTTTGGAGCCTGAATCACCGGTTTTTTCCGGAATGGCTTCCCACAGCCCGAGTACAGCTTTATCGACAGGAATTACGTGCTCGTCTGTAAGAGAAGTTTCATACTCACATCCCGCTATCAGGAAGATAAGAGCGATTATAAAAATAATTTTAAGTTTCATCTGTTTTCTTCCTTTCTCCCTCCCCTTAAAGAACAAGAGGGCCTTTCCCCCCACGCAGTCTGGCCCAGTTGATGGATCGAAGCACCGGCTGCCGTGATACGATCCACCTCTCAAGCCTGTATTTGCCTGGAAAGTTTAAAAGCATCATACCGGCGACGATCGTCAGTATGCCCTGACCGGGCAGCACCAGCATCACGATCCCAACCGCAACCAGGATGTATCCGAGCAGGTTCTTTGCCAGCACCAGAATCCATCTTACTGCCACATTCCGGTCAACCCACATCCCCCCGGTACGCTTTCCATGCGCAAAATAGTCGGAAGGGATTTTAATCACCAGCAGAGGCACAACTACCAGGGTTGAAACAAATGTAACTACAGATATCACAGCCATCGACCATAGAATCATTTCGTGGCTTTGAATCCACTGGACCATATATTTCACCTCACAACCTGTTCGTGCTTCGAATATCGTACTTCGAATATCGAATATCGAATATCGGAAATCGGACTCCTACATTCTATATTCGACCTTCGCCTCACGCCTTACTGCTTTCGTCTTTCCTGGCCCCTGACAGCTGATCCCCGATCCCTGACCTTCGATATTGAAGCTCCCCGCCGCAAGCGGCGGGGAATGCGCTCGAGTTTCGGTTCAATGTCCGATATCCGATATTCGGCCCCTATTTATCAAGCGCTTCGCGCACCTTGAATGCCATATCATTCATGATGAACGGCTTCTGGAGAAAGTTGACACCTTCATCGAGGATGCCGCGATGGGCTATAACATTGGCTGTATAGCCGGACATGAAAAGGCATTTCGTATCCGGACGAAGCGCATTCAACCGCTTTTGAAGATCACGACCGCTCATCTCAGGCATGACAACATCTGTCATAAGCAAATGGATCTCACCGGTGTATTTTACGGCCAGTTGAACCGCTTCATTCGGACTGCCGGCGCTGAGAACCTCGTAACCCAATTCTTTCAGCATCATTTCAGCCATTTTCAGGAGTATCTCATCATCCTCAACCAGCAATACAGTTTCAGTGCCGGTCAAATGCTCAGCCTCCGGGCGTGGTTCGTCTATCGCCAGATCTTCATCACCGCACCGGGGCACATAGATTTTGAAAGTTGTGCCCTTTCCGGGCTCGCTGTAGACATTGATAAAACCGTTGTTTTGCTTCACGATGCCGTACACCGTGGCAAGCCCCATCCCGGTACCCTTTCCAACCTCCTTGGTGGTGAAAAAGGGCTCAAAGATCTGCTCACAGGTCTCCTTGTCCATGCCGCAGCCGTTGTCGCTGACCGCAAGCATGGCATAATGCCCGGGGACAGAACCCTCGTGCTGAATGCAATATGCCTCATCAAACTCCGCATTGCCGGTCTCAATTGTAATTTTACCGACGCCTGAGATTGAATCACGGGCATTAACCGCAAGATTGGCCATGAGCTGGTCGACCTGGGCGGGATCCATTTTCACCGGCCACAGTTTAGCGGCAGGTATCCAGATCAGGTCGATATTCTCACCTATCAGCTTCCGAAGCATATTGAGCATGCCGGTGACAGCATCATTCAGGTTCAGCTCTTTCGGGGCAATGGTCTGCTTACGCGCAAAAGCAAGGAGCTGCCGCACTATATCAGCTGAACGTCGTGCCGCGTTCATTATTTCCCGGATGGTGGCATTGAGCTGGTCGGATGGGTCTATCTTCATAAGAGCCATCTGGGAATAGCCGAGAATAATGTTCAGCATATTATTGAAATCATGCGCGATACCGCCGGCAAGCTGGCCGATGGCCTCCATTTTCTGCGCCTGCCTGTATTGCTCTTCGAGCTTTTTCTTCTCCGCCTCGGCCTTCCTGATTCCGGTGATATCGCGCAAATTAATAACACTTGCTTCTATCTTTCCCTCCTGATTCCGATAACATGATCCACTTATAATTACAGGAATCATTTTACCATCTCTCGTTAAACGGCTGGTTTCAATTCCGGAAAAATTTTCCCCGGCAATCATCCTGCCGATCATCATCCGGGTTTCCGGCCAGTTCTCATCAGGAACAAAATCATCCATTTTCTTCCCGATCCGTTCTTCCAGCGACCATCCGAAAAGACCCGCAAAAGCTGGATTAAGATAGATGACCTTCCCCTCAATATCATAAACAATCACCGGATCAGGATTTGCTTCCAGAACCAGCCGGTATTTCTTTTCACTCTCCCTCAGTGCGTTCTCCGCACTTTTGCGGTCGGTGATGTCTTCGATAATTCCCACACCTCCGAAAATAAGCCCGTCTCCGCCTATCATCGGTGCAAACAGAGCCCTCACCGGTGTAATCTTGTCAGCAGTTACGGAATGATATGCGTCTTCATACAATCCGGTCTCCCCGCCAAGCGCTTTCCGGACAGCAGAAACTATTTTTTTATCCGGCAGGTTGAGCATATTTAGGCCGACAAGCGCTTCCTGCGAAGAACCGATAATACGGACGAAATTCTCATTGCACGCAACAATAACGCCCTTTTCATCAAAGGATAAAAGGCCCAGAGGTGAATATTCGAAAATCAGACGGTATTTTTCCTCGCTCTTCCGCAGGGCTGTTTCCGATTGTTTTTTCTCTTCGATCTGTTCAAGCAGAACCTGATTGGTATTATATAATGTATTATGTGTATCTGTAAGCTGCCAGGTTGATGCCTCCAGCTTTTCGATCATCCCGTTTATTTCACTTCCCAGCATGGTCAGCTCATCTTCTCCGTCAACTCTTATGCGGGCTGCAAAATCAGCGTCAATACCGATCTTGTTAACATCCCGCCCTATACTTACAATTCTTGTAATAATCGATTTTTTCAGCAGCCATACAATCGCAAGCGCAAAAAGCAGGAATACCACCGAAGTAACAATCGCCAGATACCGCATGGTTCTCTGCGCCTGCAGATGAACGTGCCGGGGCATGCGTACACCCAGCACATAAGCGGGTTTGCCATACACATCAGGAATCTGAGTTCGGCCCTCAATTATGCCTGAGCTGACGTTCTCAACTTCAATCCCTGATGGCGCAGGCAGAGCTTCCTTTTTATCCCAAAGAGGTTTGAGAGAAAGCTCGGTCCTTGTCAATTTTGCCCACCTTCCGAGAACCTCTTCGTCAAGATCACGTCCTATTATCAGGGTCCCCATTATCGGTCCTGAATACTCACTTGTTATAATAGGGCGTGAAGCAAGAATGACTCCGCCGTTCTTAAGGGATAGAATACCTTTTTTATAGCTTTTGATGTTTTCATGGCGGGCAAGAAAACTCCCGGCACGGACATGTTCCGCGATCTCCGCTGAAAGAGGAACCTGTTTATCCTCCCTGCGATCATAACCCATTGAATATGCAACTTCTCCTTTTGTATTCAGTATTATAACCGCATTCAGCTTCAACTGGGCAAAAGTGGAATCGGTCATGTTCGATTTGATATACTTTTCATTTTTATTCTGAACAAAGGCATAGGTATCATCCCAGCCCGCATAATCGCCGGCAGTTGTTACAAGGGTTTCATATTCATAATCAATCATGTTCAGAACCCGCGAAACATGATTTTTAATGCTGTTCTCCTCAATAACATCAAAATCCTTCCACAGGGCCTTCGAGGCAACGAAAGACAAAACAGAGACCAGCCCTATGAAGGCTGCACAAACAATAAGGTATGTTTTTTTTGACAGGGTCATTCCGATTCCTTTTATTACTTTTTAGTCAACCCATTATCATCCTTAAAATATGAAAATTACGACGCTGCGGGAATCTGATTCCAGTCTGTAGTATAAGAAGGAGAGCGTTTTTTAAAGACCATATGCCATGACCTGGTTCCTGCAAGCCCTGTCGCCGCATAAGCAAGGGTGCCTGAACCCATTTTAAGATTGACAGCATCGAGGGTTTTCATAAGCTTCTCCGAGCGTCTCCTGTTTATGCAATCAAAAAGCCCCATCTGGATACGGGTATCAGGCAGCAAATCCCTGAACATAACCCCCGCTCTTTTATACATGCAGCCTTTTCTGTAAATTTCCTCAAGACCCTCTCCTGCATACCGGATAAGTTCACCGGTATCCATTGTTGTAACGGGAAGATCCACTGTTTTAATCCTGTAGTAAAAGTCCTCTTTTTTAAAACGGCTTGTATGGAGAAAAACTGAAAGTGTGCGGGTTGCCGCATTCTCTCTTCGCAGCTTTTCAGCGCCCATCGACACATAGGTTGCCATGGCTTCTTTCAGCTCCGAAAGGCTTTCTATTGGCTGCCTGAATGTTCTTGAAACCGTAATTCCCTTTTTAGGCTGAGGGCAGGTTTCAACCGAATAACAGGGAACCCCTTTCAGTTCCTGTATTATCCTTGCGCCATTGATTCCCATTTTGTGCTTGATCCGGTTTGTAAGGGCGCTGCCGGCATCCCTTAGCTGAAGGGCGTTTTTTACACCGTTTTTTTCAAGGTATCCGGAGTAGCTGCTTCCTATTCCCCAGATATCCGCAACATCCGTCATGGCAAGCGCCCTCTCTCTGGCGGATAAAACAGTAAGATCCAGGACTCCTTCTGTTTCCGGAATTTTTTTCGCCATTTTATTCGCGATTTTGGCAAGGGTTTTTGTTTCGGCTATGCCTATCGATACGGGAATGCCCGTCCACTGTTTTACATCTGAACGGATCCTGCGCATGTAATCGGTGAGATTTTCATGTCTAAATCCGGATAAATCAAGAAAGGCCTCATCAATGGAGTAGATTTCGATATCCTCCGCAAACCCGGAAAGGGTTTCCATGACCCGCTGCGACATGTCGCCGTAAAGCGCGTAATTGGACGAGAAGACCTTTACTCCGTGCCTCTTGATCATGCCGGACAATTCAAATACGGGAGCACCCATCTTTATGCCGAGCGCTTTTGCTTCGTTCGATCTTGAAACAACACAACCGTCGTTGTTTGAAAGCACGACAACAGGCTTTCCTTCAAGCTTCGGGTTGAAAACCCGCTCGCAGGAAACGTAAAAGTTGTTGCAGTCAGCCAATGCGAAAACAGGAGGCATAGGTATCCGTCACTTTTTATCGGGCAAACATAACGGCTTCGTAAAAAAATACGAAATCCCGGCACTCCCGTGAAAACGGGAGTCCAGAAGTATATGAAAAGACTGGATTCCCGCTTTCGCGGGAATGACATAAAAAAGAAAAACGACTTTTTACAGACACATCAAATATGATGAACTCGTAAAAAAATCAGAATTCAGACGACAAAGTAAAAAGTTCAAGTTCAAGGCGTCGAGAATCCCGTGTGATGAGGCGTACTTATCGTACGCCGCAATCGCAACGGGATGAAGCGCAACGAAGAAATCGGACTTTTTACGAAGCCGTCAAATATGATATCATAGCGCATGGATGACATTCGTCACAACACCCCAGATATCGAATTTCATCTCATTTTCTATCTCTATCGGCTTGTACTTCTCATTTTCCGGCACAAGGCAAATCCTGCCTCTTTTCATTCTGATTCTTTTGACTGTAAGTTCGCCGTTAATAACAGCTATTACCACCTTCTTATCTGCCGGTTCAAGGGAGCGGTCCACTATCAGAATATCTCCCGGATGTATCCCGGCATCAATCATTGAATCGCCCGCAACCCTTACAAAAAATGTCGCGGCCGGATGTTTTATAAGATGCCTGTTTAAATCAAGTTTTCCCTCGATATAATCTTCGGCAGGAGACGGGAAACCAGCCGTAACCGGCACCATGAAAAGCGGCCTCGCGCATTCCATCGTGCTGTCCGGATAATATATGGCTTCTACTTTTGTAACCATTCAAATCCTCTATCGATTCCGTAAAAAGCTAATTTTATGCCGCTTAGCTGCAATCTACATTTCACGAACTCGTTGGAAGTCTGAATATGCTCTCTTAGCCCCGATAAACGGGACTCTTTTTAAGTACCCCCTTGAGGGGTACAAATCCGTTCGCATATGACTTCCAACCGGTTCATTATAATCGCTGAGTTCGTTGGAAGAAAGAAGGAGCCGATCAGTTTTTGTTGATGATATCACGCGGAAAATAAAAATTCAAACAATCACGACCTGAGCCGGCATTAAAAATAAAAAAAGGCGGCGTTCGTTCCGAAAAAGCCGGTTGCCGATTTGCAGTAAAAGACATATTAAAGCTGAAATTATGCAAATTATGTACACGGTTCATGTAGCCGGAAGCAACACCAAACCAACCCCATAATTTTATTAAATATATACCGGTTTATTTTCTCTGAAGCCCGCCCCGTTGTAGCCAAAGTTTTCAGCACATCACTTTTATTTAAATACCTGCATAGTGTCAAACCACCCCTTGTTTAAAATAATATTTAATAATATCAGATCTATATGTAAGACAACTATTTAATGTTTTTCTCCGTGGCATCTTACTTGCTCTTTAAGATTAACAAAAGGAAAGGTGCAAGAGAAGTATACTCAGGATTCACTGTAAACCCCGATAAACGGGACTTTTTTCAGTACCACCTTGAGGGGTGTGAGAAATTTTACAAGATACTCTCCTGCAGAAAACGCAGAAAAGACTCTCTCACTTATTAACAAAGGAGGTGCATCATGAGAAGCAAAATAATCAGGATCCGGGATGTGCGGATGAAAGTGCAGGCGCCCTATAGCCTTTGCCGCCATTTTGTAGACGGCCGTACTGTGATTCCGAAGATATGTATTTATAACTATGAATGCCCGAGATGTGCTTTTGATCAGTGGCTTGATGAGATGGAAGCCCGTCAGGGGATTCCGGCCGTTGCCGCATAGGACCGGACGGCATTTGCCGCGACAAACCATTTGAAGCTCCCCGCCGCAGAGCGGTCGGGGAATGCGCTCGCGCTTCGGTTCAATAACAATATATAGAGGAGGAATCATACTATGAATGCAAAAATTATCAACCAGGAAAAAAATGGCAGGAAACGGGTCAGGGGTTTTCAGGTTGCAGAAGATGAATGTATATGGATGAAGGCCGGCGTGGTCAATTTCAGACTCTGTGACAATGCCTATGACTGCAATACATGTCCTTTTGACCATGGCATGAGAAAAGCCATGAATATTGAATCACCCTCTGAAAAAGAGGCAAACCCCGTCTGGGTGCAATATCTCCGGGAAAGGTATAAGGGCTCCGAACGGCCCTGCCGGCACGCGTTGACCGGGCGCGTTGATGCTCCCAAAATATGCACGCTGGACTATGAGTGCTATCATTGCGCATATGATCAGCTGCTGGATGAAGAAGAATTCGCAAGACTCGCAAAGGAACCACGGTATAAGAATGTGTCGGGATTCAAAGTGGCGGACGGCTATTATTACCACATGGGACACAGCTGGGTCAGATTCGAGCACGGGGGCTTCGCGAGGGTCGGATTCGATGACTTTTTCGTAAAATTGTTCGGCGCCATCAGTGAATTAAAACTCCCGCCCTTAGGCGCAACATTGAAACAGGATGAGGTGGGCTGGACATTCGGCCGGAACGGAAATCATGCGGCGGTCTTGTCGCCGGTAACCGGAACTTTACTCTCAACCAACTACAGGGCTCTGGAACACCCTGAGATCACCAATTACGACCCCTACCATTCCGGTTGGCTTTTTATCCTGGAACCCGACATGCCCAAGCGAAATTTAAG
>Ga0105099_10001719_pt1 | contig 13456 bp, 9 predicted proteins | sample PPLLak3cmMay2015_2_FD_79138 | JGI IMG/M metagenome (GOLD analysis project Ga0105099, IMG submission 79138) | Freshwater sediment microbial communities from Prairie Pothole Lake near Jamestown, North Dakota, USA - PPLs Lake P8 Core (1) Depth... | ecosystem: Environmental > Aquatic > Freshwater >...
GCTCGAATACTCTGTGAGATAAATGGCGGTGATGGTCCCGACCGGCACACCGACGATGGACATCAGGATGACCCGGTAGAACGTGCCGATGATGGCCGGGAAGACGCCTCCGGCGGTCATTCCCTCGCGCGGCTCATCGGTCAGGAACTGCCACGTCAACGTATGCATGCCCTCCGTGACGATATCGACGATCACAAGAACGACCGCGCTGACGATCACCAGCGAAGCGAGTCCTGTCGCCGTCATGAAGGAAAAGCCGAGGTGGGGCTGCCGCGTGGCATGTCAGTTCCCTCGGAACCTCTTGACGAGGCGCTGTCGAATGAAGATCTCCGCGAAGGCGTTCAACGCAAAGGTGAAGAGGAACAACACGGAGCCGATAAGGAACAAGACGCCGTAATGCGTTCCGCCAAATACGACTTCGGCCATTTCCGCACCGATCGTCGCGGACAGTGTCCGGACCGGTTCAAACGGATTCAACGCGAGCATGGCGGCGTTCCCGGTCGCCATCAGAACGATCATCGTCTCGCCACACGCGCGACCGACGCCGAGGAGAACGGCGGCGAATACGCCGGGTGTCGCTGCGGGGAGCACCACATACAGGATCGTTTGCCACTTTGTTGCGCCAAGGGCAAGGCTCGCTTCCGTAATGGACTTCGGGACGGTCGCGAGGGCATCCTCAGAAATGGTGTAGACGATGGGGATGACGGCGAGGGAAAGCGCGAGTCCGCCGACAAACGCATTCAGCCGATATTGAAGGCCGAACAGATCCTGAACGATCGTCGCCATCACGATGAGCGCGAAGAAGCCGATCACCACCGACGGAAATCCCGCGAGGAGCTCGATGACCGGTTTGAGGATCTCCTTCGCCCATTTCGGAGCGAACGCCGCAGTGAACAACGCGGCAAGAATTCCCAAAGGAGCCGCGATGAAGATCGAGATAAAGGAGATCTTCAGGCTCCCCATGATGAGCGGGATCAAGCCATACTTGGGAACACTGGAAACCGGCTGCCACTCAGGACCGAGGAGGTTCGAGAGCGATGCTTCCCCCTCATGCCCGGAGGTCTCCAGCGAATTCCCTTCCCTGGTGAGATCTACGGTCTCCCCGGTTGACGGTTCCTCGCCGTAGGTTTCTTGTTGTTCCGTCGGATCGAAGGTGACCGTGGATTCCGAAGGGAAAAAGAGCGGTACTGTTTCCCGGAAGACGAACACGAAGATGAGAATGATGAATGCGAACGACAGGAATGACACGGACTTGATGACCTTCTCTGCGAGAAAATCGTCAAGACGAAATCGCTTCCGGAGACTCAATGGAGGTTTTTTCCCTGGTTCGCTCATTCAATCCGCGGTGAATAAGAGATATAATGTACTGATTGGTCGACTCTGTTAGAAGCCAGCCTCTATTAAGGAATTGTTAATCCTTCCCGGGACGGTCAGCGGACCGGGAAATATCCCACCTTCGAGACAAGCGCCTGCCCTTCGGGGCTGAGGATCCAGTCGATATACTCCTTCATTGCACCGCTCGGCCTGTTCCGAACATACATGTAGAGAAAGCGCGATATGGGATAATCTCCACTCTTGACATTCGCCTCCGTCGGTCCAAAGGCCGGGGAATCGGCGTCCTTCTTGACCATGACCTCACGAATGCCTTTGCCATAGGCGGCGCCGCCATACCCGATCCCGAACTTATCCTTGGAGACCGCGTTCACCACGGCTGCTGTTCCGGGGAGGCTCTGCATTGTCGGCGCATAGTCTTCACCGTTCAGTACGTTGTCCTTGAAATAGACATACGTCCCCGAGTTGTTCTCGCGTCCATAGAGAATGATCTTGGCATCCGGGCCGCCGACCTGCTTCCAGTTCGTGGTCTTCATCGTGTAGATGTCTTTGATCTGCTGGACCGAAAGCTCCTTCACGGGATTGGATTCATTGACATAGACCGCGAGGCCGTCCTTCGCGACCTTGATCTCCACACCCAAGGTGCTGTACCGAAGCTTCAGCGATGTCTTCTCGCTTTGTTTCATGGGGCGGGAAGCATTGCAGATATCGGTCGTTCCGTTGATGAGCGCTGAGATACCCGTCCCCGATCCGCCGCCAGTGACTTGCACCGTAACCTCAGGCTGTTTGGCCATGTAGGCTTCCGCCCACCGTTGGGCAAGAATGACCATCGTGTCGGAACCCTTGACCGTGATGGTCGTTGCTTGGCGATAGAACCCGAACGCGCTGATCGCTGCCACGAGAAGCAACAATATCTTTTTCATGCCATTCTCCTGTCAATTCGTTTCGTGTCGTTGTTAGAACTTGTACTGGACGCGGAATGTGAAGACATTGTCGTGAATGTCCTCGACGTACGGCTTCAGTGAATTCGACGTCGTTCCGGCAAACACCTTGTCGTTCGAGATCATCTCATAATACGCCACGAACTTCACATTCGCATCCCAGTGGTGGATCCACCCAAGGCCGAATGTGGTGAACTTGATGTCGCCCAGGTTCATGAAGCTTCCCGGTGCACCGACGTTGGCTGAAGAGGCGTTGGCGTTCGGCTCGAAGACGTCGTATTTCAGCATGAACTGGTTCGACAGTCCGATGTTCTGGATGTAGGCCACATAGTAACCGAGGAACTCACGTTCATACAGCGGCGTCACGGTCGTGCCGGGGCTGTAGAAGGCGTTCGTCGTTTGCGTAGCCGGCTGTGTTCCCTGGATCACTTCCGCGCGTATCGAGAGCCCGCCGAGGAACGAGACCGGGAGGTCATAGAACAGCTGGAGATCCGCACCGAGGTACTGCCGGTCAAAGTACTTGCCGACATTGGCACCGGAAGAATCGCGATCCGTCGCCTTCCGATACACGATGGGGGAATTGCTGCGCACCGATCCTGAATACAGCGAGACGCCGCCATCGACAGAGAGATTGATCTCCTGGAACGGGATCGTGAAGCCAGCCCGGCCGATGAAGTCCTTCGCGTTGTCGTTCTCGTTCGCGGTCGGACCGGTACCGTTGAACAACCCCGCCTTAAGGTTGACGTAGCTGAAGAACCCTTCCAACGCGTTGACCTCCAACTTCATCCCAAGATCCCGTTCGCCCGGGAACAAGGTCTGGAACATGCGTGAACGCTCGGGCGTCTCGCGGGCGCTGGATGAATGGGAGATCTCGAAGCCGAACGGACGGTCGAAGACACCGGCGGTCAGGCTCAGCGTTCGCATCCATGGCTCCCGCACCATCACATAGGCATCCTTGATGCCCACGCCCCCCTGCGTTACGTCGATCTGGAGGACGTACTGCGTGAGATCGTTGTCGTAGGCGACTTTGAGTCGTCCGCGCCGAACGGAGAATCGCGAGGCGACATCCTTCGGAAGACTTCCCCCTGCAAAGCCTCCGATGCTGGCAGGCCCGCTGGTCGCAGCGCCATTCCAACCACCGGCACCTTCTCCAGACTGAAATTGCGCCTGAATGTATCCCGAGACCTTGATCTTGCGCAGGGCATCGAGCGCGGGTTTCATTTCCGCGAGGACCTCGTTAATCCCCTCGACGCTTCCTTTGACTTCTTCGAGTTTTTCCCGCAGGTCAAGTGCGGATGTATCTTGAGCGGCAGCGATGCCAGCCGCGATGGACAATGCGACGAATACCGGCACGACGGTACGCATCTGTAGGAACCTCCAGTGATGGTGAGTTGGACTGAGTCACAGCTATGGAATCGCAGACAGCAAGAGGGCGGCAGGGGGATGTATTCCCTCACCAGGATCGCATCGCAAGATAAAAAAAAGCCGTAACCAGAAGGTTACGGCAATGTTACCGAATTGTTAAGGGGGGGGGGATTAGAGCATCAGAAACCCGAACAACGCAAATGCGACCGCAAGCATTGAAAGCACGGTTCCGAACTCATCGCGCAAGACCGGTGATTGCTCTTCGTATCGGCTGTTGTCCGGTGCGATAATGCTCACCAACAGGGCCAGCAGGTCATTCCGTCCGAGCAGTCGTTCCATGGGCTTCTCCTCTTCGTCTTCTGTTTATTCACTTCACGGGAAAATATCCAACTTCTGACACGATCTTCTGTCCATCCGCACTCAGGATCCAGTCGATGAAGTCCTTTGTGGCTCCTGCAGGACGCACACGGAGATACAGGTATAAGTAACGCGAGATGGGATACTCTCCTTTGTTGATGCTTTCCAGCGAGGGGGTATACGCCTTCGATTCCGCATTCTGCTTCACGGCGACTTCGCGGATGCCCTTGCCATACGCCGCTCCACCGTAACCGATGCCGTTGACATCCTTCGCGATGGCGTTCACAACGGCCGCCGTGCCCGGCATGTTCTGCGCACTTGTGTGAAAGTCCTCATTCATCAGGACTTCCTCTTTGAAGTACACATACGTACCCGAGTTGTTCTCACGACTGTAGAGGATGATCGGCGCGTCACTTCCGCCGACCTCTTTCCAATTCTTCACTTTGCCCGTGTAGATATCCTTGATCTGCGCAAGCGACAACTCCTTGATGGGATTCTTCTCATTCACATACAGCGCGATCCCGTCGCGGGCCACTTTCACTTCGATTCCGAGCGTATTGTAGCGCTCCTTCAGCTTTTCCATCTCGCTTCGCTTCATTGGACGCGAGGAATTGCAGATGTCGGTCGTCCCGTTGATGAGCGCCGAGATGCCGGTTCCGGAACCGCCGCCGGTGACCTGGATGGAAACGTCCTTCCGCTGCTTCATGAAATTCTCGGCCCATCGCTGGCCCAGGAGCACCATCGTGTCCGACCCCTTCACCGTGATTGTCGTGCGCTCTTGAGCAACCCCGAGAGCAAACAGACTCAACAATAGCACAAGCAGTTTCTTCATCGAGCAATCCTTTCAAGAGATTTTCAGTTTATCTACTGGTGCAAGTTACAGAAAGGACATTAGCATACTGTAACCGCGATGTTAACAATATGTTAACCCGACGGCCATTGCAGAAACAGACTTCTCACGGTAGATTGCCCCCCGAAAACGAGCACAATTGCATGAATCTCACCGCCTACATTCTTGACCAAGCACTGAAGCAACTCCGCGTCCCTGCGCCCTCCCGCGATCAATTCCACATCGCGAGCGCCCTCAGCGACGTCGGCGGACAGGGATTCCCGAAGGAGCTCTTTGCCCTGAGCGCCCCGGTGATCTTGCGAGGCTTGCTGAACTACGCCATCTTGCAGATGAAGCGGGACTGGGTCTTCCCGTACTGGGTCCATCGGCAGCTTGACCCGGCCGATGTATCATTCCAACCCCGGGCGCAGAATCCCCTCCTGGTCAACGCCACCCATCGCAACTGGACGCTTATCGGGAGTCCGCATGGACGCCACGAAGCAATCGTTGATCCGCGAGGATTGGTCACACCGCTTCCGCGCGAATGGTCACTCGATCACTGGCTCGTCGTCGGAGATCGGGTCTTCTTTCCGTCCCTCATGGCATCGGTGGAGCAATCGCTCGACTCCGAGCGGCCTGCGGTGCACACCTCGTGTGAATGCGGACCGGTCTCGCTCACGCTCTTCAGTTTCGTCGAGCCAACACAACGCTCGCTGGATGTGTTGTTCACAGAGGCGAGGGTGCAGAACCGCGCTGACCAAGAGGTCCGGGGAACGATCTTTGCCGCCATTCGCCCGTTCAATCCGGAAGGGATCTCCCCCATACGAAACGTCGCGTTCCCCACGCGCCGGCATATCGATGTCAATGGAACACTCGCCGTCGTCTTCGCCCAGGATCCTCATTGGACGGCCGTGGGAGACGAGCACGAGGATCTGGCCGATCGGATCGGCCGTGTGATCGGATCAACGGGACGGTGGGAACCGTTCGATGCCCCTTCGGAAACGCGCTGCAAGACCGGGCTCGGTCATGCGATCGCAGCGTTCGACTTCGTTCTTTCCCCGGGTTCCGAGCATTCCATCCACTCCAGCATCGCACTCGGCCATGAACAAGCCCTCCGCTCCCTTCCGGCACGACGTCAGTGGCGCATCTCATTTGACCGGAGGAACCAGGAGCACATACGTCGGTGGCGCACGGAGCGCGGTCTCGGAGGCTTTATTCGCCTTCCGGATGCAACTGTTCAGCGGCTTCTCGATTCAAGCGTGCTTGCCCTGTTGCAGCTCCACGACCACGATTTCGTTTCCCCCGGGCCATGGATCTACCACCAATTTTGGTTCCGAGATGCTGCTCCGCTGCTTGAAGCGCTCGACTGCCTCTCGTATCACAAGCGCGTGCGCGAAACGATCGGCAAGTTCACGTCCTACCAGACGGGCGAAGGGTTCTTTCGCGGACCCGAGGGAGAATGGGATTCCAACGGTGAGGCCATCTGGCTCGTCGTTCGTCATGCGGTCCGAACGCAATCGTCGCTCTGGCTCCGGAGCATGTACAATTCCCTGCGAGCTGGTGCCGAGTGGATCATTCGCAAGCGTGGCGAGACCGACCGGACGCGGCCGAGTCAACCCGGACTTCTCCCTCCAAGCCTGAGCGCCGAGCATCTCGGAACGGTCGATCAGTATTATTGGGACAGTCTGTGGGGGTTGGCAGGATTGGAGTCGATGGCGACGGCGGCAGGGATCCTCGGGAAAGCGCTGGACGCGGAGCGCTTTCGCAAGCAAGCGCAGTCCTTCGCCGCAGATATCGATGGTTCCCTGGCGATGGTCGTTGACCGGATCGGGGCGGAACTGATTCCGGCGACCCCGACGCGGAGCTTTGATGAATCAGCCATTGGTTCGCTTTGCGCCGCCTATCCCCTCGATCTCACGTCGATCCGTCAGAGCGCCGTACGCGGCACCACGCGTGCGTTAGCAGAGCGGTTCGTCGACGGACATGGCTTCTACCATCCCTTCATTCATTCCGGCTACAACGTTTATCTCACGCTCCAGATCGCCCACGCTCTGCTCTGGGAAGGCGAACGGGATGCCGCATGGCGCATCGCGCAAAACGTCTTTGCCCTCGCGATGCCGACCGGCACGTTTCCCGAAGCCGTGCATCCAAGGACCTTCGGAGGCGCGATGGGAGATGGCCATCATGGATGGGCGGCGGCGGAGGTCGTGCTCTTCATCCGCGATGCGCTGATCGATGACCGGACATCCTCGCTGAAACTGCTCGGCGGAATTCCGGGCACGTGGCAGATCGAGCAGACGGGATTGTCGTTCCGCGGATTGGCGACACGGTTCGGCCCGTGTTCCTTCGAATTGAAGAATGAAGGACTCAATCGAGCGACCTTGAACATTACGCTATCGCTGAATGAATCGCTTCAGCCGCAGGCGATCGTGATCGATCTCCCGTTCGAGGCCGTTCGGGTGGTGTCCGGGAAAAGCGGGCAGCTGCGCGGATTCAGGAATGCGGATGGACGGACGCTTGTGGAGTGTGCACCAGCGACGGCTCAATTGCTGGTGGAATGGTAGCGCCGCCTCGCCAGATGCGAAGGCCTTCCGGGTGAAGCAAGCGCAACATCGGAACGTCCGAGAGTGAATTGCCTGCCGCGACGACAGGCTGGACGGCGCCGATGAACTGGTGATAGACCTCAACCTTCCCCGCTCCCACGGGAGCAGGTTCGACCAACTCATCCGTCAGGATCTCGTTGACGACGTTCGTCCGAATTCCGAATGCGTGAGTGGGCTCGATTCCGAAGAACCGCTCGGCGACGACTTGGACGGCGATCGCACTGCTCGCCGATAAGACATAGACCTCCACGCCATACTTCTGCAACAAGCGCACCAATGCATGCATCCAGGGATCCGGCGCCAACAACGGCATACTGAGCAGGGAATCCACCGCATTGCGAACCGTCTTCTCGGGGAGTCCTGCCATCGCTCGCACGGCATTGCGGTAGGCGGAATCGGGGTCCGTACTGCACTCCATCCGATACTGTTCCCAGGAGAACCGTCGGACCAGACCGCGATGGATGAGAAGTGAAAGGAGCTCATCGCCGACATCGCCGTTGATGAGGGTATCATCCAGGTCGAAGACGGCAACACGGCGTTCCGGTGGGTCAAGCAGGAAGCGCCGACGCAGAGCGCGCCAGGCCTCGCGCAGGTGGTCAGGGAGCAGGTCTTCTTCGGATGTGCGGAGAGCGAACATGGATTTTCAGGTGTGATTGGGAGGATTCTTTAGGTCATCCCGGGAAGCCTTCCCGGGTTGACCTATTTTTGCGTCACAGTTCTACGCGGAAAGCCGGAACGGGATCACCCGCGCCGGCAAGGGCCTCCGCCTCGCCGCGATCGGCTGATCGACCGTCGAAACCTGATACGGAACCGGGAGAATGCACGTCTTCATGCGCAACGCGCCCGCTTCCGCTGTGAGCAAATTGTACTTCAACCGCCGCACCGGATCATCGCAGACAGCTCCGGCGCCGTTTGCCACCTGCAATCCATCCCACGAGTAGATCTCGTTTCTGTGCACATGGCCGTGAAGCGCTGCCGTCACGCCTATGCCGCGCAATGCTTTTATCAGGCGCCGCCGCTTCCGCATCCGCATCGTCTTCGATTCGACCGACTTCCAGAATGAGCTTTGGATCGCATCGTCCGTGATGAGGTCATGCAAATGATGATGGAAGACCGCGACTCGATGGATGCCTTCGTCCGGTTTCGCGCCGAATGAGGCGAGCACAAGCAATTGCTCCTCATCGACGAGACCATTCGTTCCAAGCGGGTTCTTGCGCATCGACCACTCCGGAACGGAATTCAGCCCGACCACGTCGACCGGTCCCACACGCTTGAGATACGGGAATACAGAATCCCCCGACCCACCCTCGACCCCCTCAAACGTCTCGGCGAACGCCTGCTCAAACAGCGCGAGATGTCGTTGATAGTCGACGGATCGGATGTGGTCGGGAAAGCTGAGCACGTCGATCGCACGATGCGGTCCGCCGAAGATGTCGTGGTTCCCGGGAACGACTGTCAACCGGTCCGCTCGCAGAAGTCCCATGGAGGCAAAGATCTCTCGAGCAAGGTAGTAATCGCTCTCGTCCGCCGTGCTGACAATATCGCCGCTGACGATGATATGGTCAATCCCCGCATCGACGATCGTCCGCAGTAGGATCTTGAACGACTTCAGATGCTCGCGATAGTACTTGCGGCTGAGATGGGGATCGGAGAGATGAGCGATCGTGTAGGCCATAGGCTGTTCGGCACGCGTCATGCAGCGCGATGGGTTCGTCGTGCTTTCCGTTCGTGAATGACCTCAACGTACGATTCAAACAGCCGGTCCAGGATCCGCTCCCAGCGGTATTCCTGGGCGCGGCGCACCGCCTGTTCCCGGATGCCGCTGCGCAAGGCCGGTTTGGCGATAAGCAACTCAACATTCTGCGCCATCTGTTGCGCGTCGTGCGCTCCTGCGAACAATCCGGAACAGCCTTCCTCGATGATCTCCACGGCACCGCCGACGCGGGCGGCTACCGGCGCAAGCCCGGAAGCCATCGCTTCGAGGGTGACGAGCCCGAATGTTTCGGTCGTCGAGGGGAACACGAAGATGTCCGCGGATGCAAAGCTCTCCGCAAGCGTGAAGCCGGATTGATATCCCAGGAAATGCGCACCCGGCATCATCTGCGCGAACTCCTCGCGTGCATGCCCGTCCCCCACCACGACCATCTCGAACTCGAGACCCCGGGATCGGAGGAGCCGATACGCTTCTGCGAGATCCCGAAGGTCCTTCTCCCACACAAGCCTGCTGACGAACAGCACAATGGGCTTTGTTCCATTCCCGAATCGGCGACGCCATTCCTCGGAGCGGCGCTCAGGGGTGAACAATCCCGTGTCCACACCGTTCGGAAGGTACTGGAGATTGCGGACGTTATTCTGCTCCAACTCTGTAAGGATCGGACGCGTGGGGACAAACGTTCGATCCATCCCATTATAGAGACTGCGTGTGATCTTCCAGGTCAATTCTTCGAATTGACCAAGACGATAGTAGCGTGGATATGTCGGGAAATGCGTGTGATACGTCGCTACGACCGGTACGCCGAACTGCTGACCATATTTCAGCGCGCCGAATCCAAGCGTGCACGGGCTGTTGATGTGCAGGACGTCAGGTCGAAATTCCTGCAGGATGCGGGCGAAACTTTGGTACCCGGGAAGCGCGATGCGATAGTTCTTCTGAAGAGGGAGCACGACCGAGGGAACCCGATGCATTGGGATCACGTGGTGTCCCGGCTCCGGGAGAGTCGAGGTGATGCCGATCGCTTGAACTCCCCGGGCAATCGCTCCCTCGAACATCTTGTACATGACGCGCGTGACGCCATCCTGGCCCACCCGCAAGTTCGCATTGAAATAGGCAACGCGCATCGCATTCTCCTCCGAAAGGATGCACAAAAATAGTCATCACGCTTTAGGAATCTGTGTCCCCTGCGTTATGAATGTGTTAAGCAAAATAAAGAAGGCGCAAACCCGTACCGGCATTTGCGCCTCTGCGATCCCCGATGAGGTTGGGGAATATCGATGACTCGTCAGCTACTTGAGAAGGACCATCCGCTTCACGATCTGCGTCTCACCGGCAGACAGCCTGTAGAAATACACGCCGCTCGGCATTCCCGCGGCATTCCACGAGACCCGGTATGATCCTGCCGGCTTCACTTCGTTGACCAGTGTAGCCACCTCGCGTCCGAGCAGGTCAAACACGCGCAGATTCACACCACTGACCACCGACAACTGATAACTGATGACTGTATTCGGATTGAACGGATTCGGATAGTTCTGCGCCAACGCGATGCTCGTCGGGATCGCATTCGGCTCATCCTCCACTCCGGTCACCGGAGAACTGACGACTTGGTTCGGATTGTATTCCGTCCATCCGGCATCCCACTGCGACGACCGACTGACAGACGGATCGAATGCTCCGCGATAAGAAACCGCCGTGAAGAATGGGTCGGTCAGCGTCGCAAAGCTCACTCCCGCTGTCGCGAGTTCGGACGACGGGCTCGGCCGCGGGTCCGGATTGTTCAGGTCGGACATGTCGACCAACCCGAGAGAACTCGCCGCACGCGAGGTTGAACCGTTGTTCCCTGCACCACCATTGAACCACGTGGCCACATCGAAACCGCTGACTCCCTTCGTCGGCGTCGCACCCGCATGCTGGATGCTCACGTTGTTGAGGACCAGATTTCCTCCCGTCGCCTGCGCCTGCGTCGCAGCGTCGGGGATATTCAACCCGCTGGTCGGGAACCCCATGACGACCGAGTTGTGGATCTTCAACGCCGTGTTCCGACGGAGCCGGAGGCCGTCCTGATGATTGCTTCCCGCGGGAAGCGTTGCCCCGTCGACGCGCAGCGGACCGACGACCGTGACATTCGAGAACGCCGCGGAAGTGTACGGAAGCGCTGCCGTGCCGGAGCCGTCGTTATCCGATTCGAATCCGTTCGAAGCGTCGGAATCCCACTTGTTCGGATCCTTCAAGGAAAAGAGGAACTGGAGATTGCCCCGGAACCCGAAGTCTGTATCGAAGTCGTCGTCCTGCGAGCCGATGGCAACGAGATACTTCGCGTTGACCGTTCCGCCAAACCATTCGAATGCATCGTCGAGCGAATAGCTGACCTGGACATATTCAATGACCGTTCCGCGTCCGACGCCCCCCATGGTGAGACCGTTGATCTCGTTATTCGGGGAGAACCGGTAGCCGGGATATTCGAGGCGCACGTAGCGGAAGACACCGCTGGTATCATTCGGATTTTCCCCGCCATATCCGCTCTTGTCGCCGACGGATGCACCCAGACCGCCGACACCTCCTTCGATGACCGGCTCAGTGGCACGGTTCGTCGGAGCGGCGCCAAGGATGATCACGCCGCCCCAATCACCGGCGGCGCGCTGTCCAACAGGCTTGCGCGATGACATGACGATCGGCTCTTCCTTGGTCCCGTTCGCATACACGCGTCCTCCGCGCGCAACGAAAAGCGTTGCGACCGTGTCACCCTCGATGCGGGTTCCTGCGGGGATGGTCAGGGAATACGTTGAGTCAATGATGTAAATGCCCGTCAGAAGGTACAGCGTGTCCTTGGAGAGTGTGCGATTGTAGTTCTGCAGAAAGCTTGTGCGACCCGCACCCAATCCCGGACCAAGAACGACGACCGGTTGATTGTACTTCGTTGTCTGCGGCGCATAGTTCGTCCATCCAAAATCCCACTGCTGCGAACGTCCCTTGCTCGGATCGAACGCGCCCCGATAGCCAACGCTCGTGAAGAACGGGTCGGTCAGCGCTGCGAAGCTCGTCCCTGCCGTTGCCGCTTCTGAGCCGGCTTTCGGCCGTGCATCGAGCGCCGAGAGCGAAGTCAGATCGGTCAGGCCAAGCGCATCGGGCTGGCGTGCTGCCGCGCCAAGGTTGTTCTTTGCTGCTTCTCCGTACCAGGCCGCGATGTCAAACCCGGCGACGGCCTTCAGAGGGGTCGCACCAGCATGCTGGATGCTCGTGTGACTGATGACCAGGTTCCCCGCGACCGCTTGGGCCTGCGTTGCTGCATCAGGGACGTTGATCGCGCTCGTCGGGAATCCCATCACGATCGAGTTGTAGATCTTCAGCGCCGTGTTGCGACGGAGCCGAAGTCCATCCTGATGATTGCTGCCGACAGGGAGTGTTGCACCATCGTAGCGCAGCGGTCCGACGACCGTGACATTTGAGAATGCCGCGGAAGTGTACGGAAGTGCCGCCGTCCCTGATCCGTCATTGTCCGACTCGAATCCATTCGAGGCATCGGAATCCCACACGTTCGGGTCCTTCACGGAATAGAGAAACTGCAGATTTCCGCGGTAGCCGAAGTCGGTGTCGAAGTCATCATCCTTGGAGCCAAGCGCAACGAGGTACTTTCCATTGACCGTGCCCCCGAACCATTCGAACGCGTCGTCGAGCGAATAGCTGACCTGAATATTCTCGACCACCGTCTTCCGTCCGACTCCCCCCATCGTCAGACCGTTGATCTCGTTGTTGGGCGAGAACCGATATCCTGGATACTCAATGCGGACATAGCGCAGGACGCCGCTGCTATCGTCCGGATTTGTTCCGCCGTAGCCGCTCTTGTCTCCGACCGATGCGCCCAAGCCACCGACGCCACCCTCAATGACGGGTTCCGTAGCTCGATTTGTCGGGGCAGAACCGAGGATGATCACACCCCCCCAGTCCCCCGCTGCACGCTGACCCGCCGGACGACGCGACGTCATGATGATGGGCTCATCCTTCGTGCCGTCGGCGATGAGCTTCCCACCCCTGGCAACGAAGATCGTTGCAACCGTGTCACCCATGATGGTCGTTCCCGCCGGGATCGTCAACGTGTACGTCGAGTCAATGATATAGATGCCGGTGAGTATGTAGACCACATCTTTCGACAACGTCAGGTTGTAGTTCTTGATAAAACTTGTCCGGCCTGCACCGAGACCCGGACCAAGGATTTGTGTCGGCTTCTGCGCGAATATGGACCCTCCCGTCAGGGCGAGCCCGCACATCAGCATGAGTATCGCTTTGCGCATCGTGTCTTCCTTCTGTTGGTAATGAA
>Ga0105099_10001720_pt1 | contig 13451 bp, 9 predicted proteins | sample PPLLak3cmMay2015_2_FD_79138 | JGI IMG/M metagenome (GOLD analysis project Ga0105099, IMG submission 79138) | Freshwater sediment microbial communities from Prairie Pothole Lake near Jamestown, North Dakota, USA - PPLs Lake P8 Core (1) Depth... | ecosystem: Environmental > Aquatic > Freshwater >...
GATAGAGACAACGCTCAAGCTGAACTAAAGGATATTGCGGTTGTTCCCAATCCTTATGTAGGTGCGGCATCGTGGGAGCCTCTCTCTAGTGAAGTTGGTAGAGGTGAAAGACGAATATTTTTTATTCATTTGCCGAGCGAATGTACGATTAGAATTTACACTATTAGTGGAAAGCTCGTTGATACAATTGAACATTCCAGTACAATTTCGGATGGACAGGAAAGCTGGGATCTTATTTCAAAAGACGGTATGGATATAGCCTTCGGTGTATATGTCTTTCATGTTCAGGCACCGGGAATTGGTGAACAAATAGGCAAGTTTGCGATAGTTAAATAATGTAATTCTTAATTTTATTGCAAGAGGACGTTATGCATATTATAACTCGTGCAAAAATATTTTTATTGCTGCTGTTTTTTCTCTTGGGTAACCAAAATTTCTATTCTCAAAACGTCTCAAAGACTGGTACAACTGCTGCATCCTTCTTAGAAATTGGAGTTGGCGCAGCTGCAAATGGAATGGGAGGAGCATTTGTTGGTCTTGTAAATGATGCTTCAGCTTTATACTGGAATGTTGGGGGGATTGCAACTCGTACTCAATATGAAGTGATTTTAACCCATACAGATTGGATAGCAGACACAAAATTTGATTACGCAGGATTGATTTTAACCTTAGGAGATTTTGGAAATATAGGATTAAGTTTTACTTCTCTTTCAATGGGTGATATGAAAGTCAGAACTGTTGAACAACCGGAAGGAACAGGTGAAAATTTTAGTGCGGGCGATATTGCTATTGGTATTTCATACGCGAGATTCTTGACGGATAGATTTTCCGTAGGCTTAACTGTTAAATATATCAAACAATCTATTTGGCATATGAGCTCGTCTGCATTCGCGATAGATGCTGGTACTGTTTTCAGGACTGATCTTCTGGGGGGAATGACTATAGGTGCTGTATTAGCAAACTTCGGAACACCTATGCGCCTTGAAGGCAGGGATGCAAGATATTTTATTCGGGTAGATGAAACCAAACAAGGCTCAAACGAGAATATACCTGTTAACATTGAATTAGATTCGTGGGATTTACCTCTTTATTTCCAGATGGGTGTTTCATCCCCTGTTGTTAATTATGATGATTATAAGCTCACTGTTTCTGCTGATGCATTAGTACCGAATAATGATTACCAGAGTTTAAATATCGGTGCCGAATTTTCATTTATGGGTTATTTATCACTCAGAGGAGGATATAATTCGTTATTTCTTCAGGATGCTGAAGGTGGGTTATCATTTGGCGTGGGAGTAAATTCGCAAATGCTCTTGAGTACAGCTGCTGTTTATTTTGATTATGCTTTTAGAGACTTCGGACGATTAATAAATGTTCATAACTTTTCATTAGGGATAAGGTTTTGATATTTACTTATTGAAATTTTTCCTCACAGTTTCTATGATATAATGTTGAAGACATTCGTATTCCTATTATTGCTTAATAATTTAAGTGATAGCTTTTCGCAGGACCTGTTCTCTGAAACAAATCAGAATAATATTAATAAAGAAGATATAGTCGCCCAGGTTGACACAATTAAAATTACTGCGGAAGAATTTTATTATAGCTATGAATTCGGACCTGCATTTCCAAAAAGGAAGAGTAATTCGAAAGAAACACATTTAAACTATATCATCAATGAAAAACTTCTTGCACTGGACGGATATAATGAAGGTATTATAGAACAGGATTATGCGAAGGGAATATTTAGCGATATACAATCCGATTTAGCTACAGAAGAACTATTCAGGGAAGAGATATTACCAAAAGTAGAGATAAGCGAAATTGAAATTGATAAAGTAATTGAAAAGAAACTCATTGAATATGAAATTAGATGGTTGTACAATGAAAACCAGAAGCCTATTGAGCATTATCTCGTCGAGTTAAGAAATGCGGCTTTATTTGATTCTCTTTTTCATGCTCAATTAAATGATTCCGTTTTTGCTGATGACAGGCAGATGAAAAGCAGTTTATATAACATCTATATAAAAAATCCCGTCTTCGCGCAAATTCTCGATACTTTAAAAGCAGGAAATATATCAGCCCCCATTCATACCGATGATGGCTGGTATATAATTAAAATTGATAATGTTTGGAAAAGTTTAATTACCAATGAAATTGAAAGAAATAAACTCAGGTCTGAATCTATTGAGGCTTTGAATACGAGTAAAATGGCGGTTTTATCGGATCAGTATATAAAAAGTTTATTTGAAGATGAAAAACCCATCATTAAACGTGAAGAGTTTAATATTCTCAGATCATATTTAGGAAAATTCGTCCTTACACCTGAAAAATACTCTGACTGGGAATTAGAAATGAAATTAGATTCAGCGTTAGCTAATTTGGGATTGAATCGAGGAGACAAATATCCCGGTATTTTTTTGGTAGTTGGTACTAATTATAACTATTCATTGGACGAGTTTATCATCTGGTACAGGAATCGGGAACAATATGTTAAATTTTTAAAAAATGATTTGACGGAATATTCAAAATCTTTAGAAAATTTAATCTGGATTATGGTCAGGGATAAACTGCTGATGGAGATTGCAACTCAGAAAGGATATAATGAAGTTCCCTGGGTAAAAAAACAATCCGATTGGTGGAGAGATAAAATAGTTTACAGTGTTTATAGAAATGAATTAGCGAAATCTATTACTTTGAATTCAAATGAAATAAATCTGGTGCAAAATAAAAAGGATTCTCAGTCGGAAATGATGAGTGAAAAACTTTCTGAAAAGATTCTTCATAATATTCTCGAATTGAAGAAAAAATATAAAATCAGCATTGATAAGGATGTACTCAATAGAATAAAAGTATCATCTGAAAATGATAAAAAAGCCATTGATATGTATATCGTCAAGAGAGGTAATCTGATCCCGCGATTAGCATACCCTTCGATCGATAATGACTGGGCCAGTTGGGAATGAAAAGACATGACAAATTCATTAAATATGATAATTGTAGTTTTACTTACTTACCTTTTAAACTGTTGCAGTAGCAGTAATAAAGATTCCCGTGATGAAATATTGTACTGGTGTTCTAATAATAACGATGAAATAAAGTTTGCGAAATTAAGCACAGATGAATGGAACAAAAATAATCCGAATGATCAGGTTAAATATCAAGCCGTTCCTGAAGGACGATCAAGTGAGGAAATTATACTTGCTGCTGTTGTGGGAAATACTACCCCGGATATCTATTCCAATATGTGGCAGGGAGATGTTGAAGCTTATGCTCAGGCTGGTGTTTTAGTTGCGCTTGATTCACTTAATGGATTTCTTGATTTTCTTTATGAACGATGCGATAGTTCTGTTGTTGAAGAAATAAAATCTCTTGATGGTCACATATACCAAATACCGTGGAAAATTAATCCGATTATGCTGATTTATAATGTAAATCTTATAAATGAATTGGAATTAAATGGTCCACCCAAAACCTACAGTGAGGTTTTCAATGCGTCACAAAAATTTCAAAAAGATTTTGATAACGATGGATATGTTGATAGATGGTTCGGTTATAGTGAAGTCGAAGTAACGTGGTGGCAAAGATTTTTTGATTTCTATCCTTTATATCTTGCAGCTTCAGGTGGAGCGCCATTAGTTAAAAATAATCGTGCGGCTTTTAACAATAAATATGCTATTGAGGTTTTTTCATTTCTTCAGGAAATGTACAACAAAAATTATTTTTCTAAAGAAAAACTTTCAGCGCGTCAAGATGTTTTTTTAGCTGGAGTTACAGCAACAAGATTTGTAGGTCCCTGGGAAATTGCGCACGCTGAAAAATTTAAACCAAAAGGGTTTGAATATGAATATAATTTTATGCCTGTGCCTGATGATCATATTGGACCGGTTTATACTTACGGTGATCCAAAAAATATTGTAATCTTTAAAACCTGTAAAGATCCACAAGCAGCATGGAATTATGTTAAAACAATGATCAGTGATGAAGGTGATTTGAAACTTTTATCTTTAACAAATCAATTGCCGAGAAGAAAAAAACTAAATACTAATCCATTCTTTAGTGATTATTTCTTAAAAAATCCAAAGATGAAAATCTTTGCTGATCAGTCTGAATATGTTAAAGGTACTGATGCATCACCTGTGTTAAAAGAAATATTTGATTTAATTTCTCAACAATACGAGGCTTGTGTTGTTTACGGAATGAAAACTCCAGAACAGGCTATAAATGATGCTGCGGATGCGGTTAATTTATTGTTTCTTGAATAGAATCATTCAAATTGATTAATAGAAAAAAAATACTACCCTACTTGCTTGTTTCTCCTTATTTAGTACATTTTTTTCTTTTCGTTGCATTTCCTGTTGCCTTCTCTATCGTTCTAACATTCCATAAATGGAATATAATTTCACCGATGGAATACACAGGCCTTAATAATTATATAAGACTATTTAATGATAAAACTTTTTTTAAATCTATTGGTAACACTTTAATATTTTTAGTAATTCATATTCCTCTTCAGATAATCGTTGCACTGTTTCTTGCAGAAATATTAAATCAAAAAATCAAATTAAGAGGAGCTTTCAGAGGAGCATTTTTTCTGCCTGTAATTGTTTCCGGAGTTGTGGTTACGATTTTATGGCAGCAGTTATATGGATATGATACAGGTTTGTTAAATAGATTACTTACGGGAATTGGGATAGCTAAAGTCGGATGGTTAACAGATCCTAATATAGCAATGTCATCAATTGCATTAATGGCTACCTGGAAAAATGTCGGACTTTATATTATTCTCTTCTTAGTTGGTCTCCAAACTGTTCCGACACAATATTATGAGGCTGCTGATCTCGAAGGTGCAACCCATATGCAAAAATTTTTCAAAATTACATTACCAATGATAAACCCAACAATTTTTATGGTAGTGATTCTTTCGACAATAGGAGGATTCTCATTATTTATCGAACCATATATTATGACAGGCGGAGGACCATTGAATAGTACGGTGTCTGCTGTACTTTATATCTATAAACAAGGCTTTTTCTATTATCATATGGGATATGCAGCAACTTTAGGTTTGTTTTTTGCCTTCATCATTTTAGCTGTGGTAGTGATTCAGAAAAAATTCATTGAGAAAGACCATTGAAAAAATTTAAATCAACATTGTTTTATGTCTCTCTTACGGTCAGTGCTTTAATATTTGTGTATCCGTTTTATTGGATGATAATCGGATCGATTGCACCGGAAAATGAAATTGGTAATCTAACACTTATGCCCAAATCCCTGACCCTAAGCAGTTATTCTCAGATGCTTGATAAGATACCTATAGGTGGAGCATTTATTAATAGCCTCATTGTTGCTTCTTCTATCACGATCGGTGTTTTGATTTTTGGTTCCATGATCGGATATGCTTTATCTAAACTTGTATTCAAAGGCAGAGATTTAATTTTTTACATAATTATTTTCACTATGACATTGCCATTTCAGATTACTCTTATTCCGCAATACATAATTATGGTAAAGTTTGGTTGGATTGATACTTATTTAGCTTTGATAGTACCTTATCTGATAAACGCTTTAAGTATAATTATGTTTAGACAATATTTTAAATCCATTCCCGATAGTCTGATTGATGCGGCAAGAATTGATGGATGTAATGAGCTGCAGATAATATTCAGGATTCTTTGGCCAAACTCAATGCCTGCTATAATAACAATTGGAATAATAACTTTCATGGCTTCTTGGAACGAAGTACTTTGGCCATTGATTGTAATCCGTGATGAAAGTTTAATGACAATGCCGCAACTTGTTACATTATTTGCAGTAGGTGGAAGAGCGGAATCTCAATTAGGCGTGAAGCTTGCTTCGGCAGTAATGTTAGCGTTGCCTATTGTGGTGGCTTATCTATTCTTCCAGAAATATTTTATACAGAGTATGGCATCTACAGGAATTAAAGAATAAATAAAATAATATTAGTTTCAACAAATGAAAGAAATAAATAAATACAGTAAAAATCCTATAATAACAAAGGACAAAGTACCTTTTCAAGTGAATAGTATTTTTAATGCCGGCGCAGTTAGAATTAATGACAAATATTTATTACTCTGTAGAACTGAGATGCCTAATGGCAGATCAAGTTTTACCCTTGCTGAATCTATAGATGGAATTGACTTTAATGTTGCTGCTCAACCTTGTTTAACTCCGAAGGATCATACAGAATGTTTTGATTACGTGGAATGGGGTATTGAAGATCCGAGGATAACACAAATTGCTGAAAAATATTATTTAACTTATACCGGATATTCAAAATATGAACCTTTAGTTATTCTAACAGAAACTTCAGATTTTAAAAAGTTTACGATTCATGGCCCTATTTGTGAACCTTCCAATAAAGATTGCTCGCTTTTTCCCGAAAAAATTAACGGCTACTATTGGAAAGTAGATAGACCTTCAGCGCAAGAGAGAAGAGATATCTGGATAAGTAAAAGTCCCGATTTAATTCATTGGGGTTCGTACAGAGTTTTAATGGAACCAACGCCGGGTACTTGGGAACAAGGTAAAATTGGTTCTTCCAGCAATCCTATTAAGACTAAAGAAGGTTGGTTAATGCTTTATCACGGAGTAAGGGAATTCACATTCAGCGCAATATACAAGATAGGTGTTGTACTACTTGACCTTGAGAAACCATGGATAGTAAAAGGGAAAACTACAGAACCAATAATTGTTCCCGATTATAATTATGAAAGAATTGGCGATGTGGGAAATGTTGTATTTGCTAATGGATGGATTTTAGAACCCAATGGAGAAATAAAAATTTATTATTCCGGTGCCGATCTAAATATTTGTCTGGCTACCACTGCAATAGATTATTTACTATCTCTCTGCGTACAGAAATGACAATAATGATAGCAAAGCTCATAATTGTTACGGTAATTTTATTTCTTCCCTTTTGTCGGGAGGCTGACGAACAACAGATTTCAAAACCAAATTTCTTAGTAAACAGTTCTCATCTCGATGCCCTTTATGAGGAATTTAATATTGATGAAGATTCGATGGGAATCATACATATTTATAGTGATTACCCTGATTACAACTGGATAGGAGATGATGATGAGGGAATAGCTTGTGTGGATGATGCTTCTCGTGCTGCTATATTTTACTTAAGAAATTATCAATCAAATAAGGATATCAAAAGTTTAACAAAATCTGAGAGACTAATTGAGTTCCTACTCTTCATGCAGTCTGAAAACGGTTTTTTCTACAATTTTATTTTTGAAGATCATTCAATCAATAAAACACATAAAAACAGCATTGATGAAGCCAATTGGTGGAGCTGGAGAGCAATGTGGGCATTATCGGAAAGCTATAAAATAATTAAGGAAGTGAATCCGGAATTAACCAAACAAATTTTATCCGGTTTAGTAAAATCAGTTGAAGCGACAAAAAAATCATTTCCAGAAGAAAAAACAATTATAAAAGTAAATGGAATTGAATTTCCAGCGTGGTTGCCGGCTGAAACTGCAAGTGATCAGGCTGCGGTTCTAGTGCTTGCTCTTTTAAACTATTTCGAAGAAATAAAGGATACGAGTATTATTAATTACATAAACAATTTATGTGATGGTATCCTAACGATGCAAAAAGGGAACTCATCAAAAATTCCGTTCTACGCATTTCTTAGCTGGCAGAACACTTGGCACGCTTACGGCAACAGTCAGTCATACGCATTATTAAAAGCATCAAAAATTTTACAGAGAGATGATCTGCAAACGGCTGCATTGAATGAAATAAATGTCTTTTATGAGTATTTACTGGACGAGAATTTTTTAAGCAGTTTTACAATTGAAAAAGATGATGACTCATTAAAGTTTTCTAAGAAAAATAATTTTCCCCAGATTGCGTACAACTTCAGACCGATGATTTTTGCTTGTCTCGAAGCATTTGCGTTAACGCGTGATTCTGTTTATGTATCGAAAGCTGTGGAAATCTCTGAATGGTTTTTTGGTCAGAATGTTTCTGGTAAGCAAATGTATGATCCTTCAAACGGTAGATGTTTCGATGGTATAAACTCGGAAGACGACGTTAATTTGAACTCCGGTGCAGAATCTACTATTGAAGCTCTATTATCTATTCAGGTATTAGTACAATTTGAGATTTCTAAAGAAGATTTGCTGAAAAATATTTCTAATTATAAAAAATAATTTCTGAATATGAAGATAGAAAAAACACATTTTATATTAAAACCGGATCCTAAAAAAGTACTGTTGCGATCCTTCGAACCTGCCACTGAAAATCAACTAATTAATATTATTGCCAGGATTATAAATCTATCTGAAGACGAAGTAATAAAGGAAATTGAAAAGATTAATAAAGAATTCAAAAGCAGACACAGGAACATTACAGAATTCTTTTTAAAGAGATTTCACCAAGTATCTGAATATGTAGACGGCAGTTTAAAATTGAGTAAAGTCAGGCAGATGCTGATAGGTGCCTCATTTTGTATGGAATATTCATTCGAGTCATCCGCATTATTTAATCCGGCTATGGTATGGCATCCTGATCAATCGAATCTTCCGGCAGGAAGTAAAAGATTTATTATGAGTTTGCGGGCTACAGGTGAAGGTCATATATCTTCTATTGTTTTCCGGGCAGGTGTTTTGGATGCTATAAATAATGTTATAATTGAAGAATCTGGAAGTTTCGTCACTTCTCCCGAAGTAGCTGTCTATCCAAGCTACGACAAATTAACACTCCAAAAAAACATAATTGAATCAGATTTAGTATGCGATTTTGCTGATAAAGTATTATCACAATTAGGTGATACTTTTACACTTAATGAACTCAAACAACTTTTGAACAGTACACTTACACAATCACAATTTCGTAATGAGAAGAATAAACTAATAGCCCACTTGATTCTTTCATTATTCGGTTCAGAATATGAAATTTTCTATGATGCAGAACTGCCTCTATCTGAACGAATTATCTTTCCGCGAAGTTTTGCTGAATCTAATGGAATTGAAGATGCACGTTTTGTACAATTCCAGGGTGAGGATGGAAGTGAACAGTATTATGCAACTTATACAGCTTATAACGGGATGAGAATCCAATCTCAATTATTGGAGACTAAAGACTTTCTTCATTTTAAGATCGACAAACTATCCGGTTCGGAAGCTAAGAATAAAGGAATGGCATTGTTCCCCCGGAAGATAAACGGAATGTATGCTATGCTTTCAAGACAGGATAATGAAAATAATTTTATAATGTTTTCAGATGACATACATTTTTGGAATACTAAAAAGTTACTATTCAAACCGACTTTCAATTGGGAAATGGTACAATCCGGTAACTGTGGTTCACCGATTGAAACTGAACTAGGCTGGCTTGTTCTGACTCATGGTGTCGGACCTGTCAGGAAGTATTGCATCGGTGCTACTCTTCTTGATATTAAAGATCCAACAAAAGTTATAGGAAGGCTCAAAGAACCTCTGCTTAGTGCGGATGAAAATGAACGTGAAGGCTACGTCCCAAATGTGGTATATACCTGCGGTAGTTTAATACATAATAATGCATTAATTATTCCTTACGCAATGTCTGATTATGCGACCAATTTTGCCAAAGTTAATTTGCAGGATCTATTAAAAGAACTTACTTCAGATTGAGGATATTATGATAAAGTCGTTTGTAAAGTTCACCATATTTTTTGTGTTTGGTATAATAATAATTTTATCTTCATCTTGCAATTCTCAGAAAGAAGAAAAGTTTTCTGATATGGCGTTGAAAATTAATTTCAAAGGGGACGCGAAAATCGAAGTGGGAGGACCTTTTGTTGGAATTGAAATGCACCATAGTTATCCTTTGCTCCAAAGGATCAGCTTTTTTTATCCCGTGGCCAACAGTCTTGATGAGAGTACTGATTATTGGAAGCGGGATTCTTCATTTATTATGCAGCTTGGATTGAAAATAGGAGATAGAGAAAAGGAAATAGTCGGTCTGGAACCGTTCAAGTTTGATTTGACTCCTTATTCTGTAGAATTTCATAAAAGTGATCGTGATAAATCAATAGATATTTCATACAGATTCACTAAAACAAAACCGGCTATGGTTATCCGGTACGAAATAAAAAATGAAGGTAACGAGAAAACTTCATTCGAATTTTATACTCATTTAGAAACTGGGATACGAACAAGTCATTCCTTCAACTTAATTGATAAAGCCTGGACTGACTATGACAATAATAATTCGGTTATTTATACAAATTTTGATGATCCTCAAACTCAGTCTGCTCAAATCTTCATTGCAAACGTCGGTGAAAAGCCATCGAGTTTTAGTACAATCAGTCAATTATCGGGTTTGATGAATCCGAATAATGAATGGTGGAAGCAAAGCAAATCTGAGCTTCAAAATGATTTGATGACCAAAGATAAACCAGGAAGACCAGCTGCTAAGTCTCTATATAGAAAAATCCTTAAGCCACAGGAATCAATGATAGTGATCCAGATAGTAGGATCTTGCAAACAGGAAGAAGGAAAAAATATTGTAAGCTATTTAATCAATAATTATAATGACGAGATAAGAGCATATGAGCAGTCGGTATTGAAAAAAGTTTATGGGGAAACTGAAATTATTTCAGGTGATTCTATAATCGATCAATCGGTTTACTGGGCGAAAGCAATTCTTGAAGCAAATACCCATTATCTCGATGGTGAGTTTGTTCCTATGCCTTGTCCTGCAGAATATAACTTCTATTTTACACATGATGTTTTAAAGACAGATCTTGCAGCAGTTAATTTTAATACGAGTAGAGTTAAAAGAGATTTAGATTTTATTGTACGGCATGCAAATGAAGATAAAATAATACCTCACGCTTATTACTGGAAGGATAATAATTATCAAACAGAATTAGCCGCGCATGATAACTGGAATAACTTCTGGTTTATAATTGTATCGGGAAGTTATCTTCGCCACTCTGCAGACATCGCATTCCTGAAGACTTTATATCCGTATATTCAAAAAAGTCTTGAACAGGCTTTAATCACAAAAGGTAACGACGACCTTATGTGGTCTAACATGCCGGACTGGTGGGATATCGGAGAAGTTTATGGTCCGAGATCTTATATGACTATTCTGGCGGTTAAAGCTATAAGAGAGTACATATTTATTTCTACAATGCTGGGAAGTAATTTAGGAAAGCTTTCTGCTTACGAGAAAGTTGCTGATAGAATGCAGCAACAATTGAATGCAAAACTATGGGATGATAATCTAAAGTATTTGATTAATTATTATGAACCGGGGAAGCGCGATGATCATTACTATATAGGTTCGCTTCTTGCAGCGCATTACGAATTGCTTGATAAAACAAGGTTAGCAGAGTTAATAGGCACGGCAAAAGAAAAATTGTTGGATGAAAAAGTAGGAATTTATAATGTATTCCCGATGGATTTTGACCAGTTACGTGATTATCTAAAGTTTTCAGGTAATGAAGCCGGTGATAAATTCCTTTATGCTAATGGAGGTATCTGGCCGCACGGGAATGCATGGTATGCGCTTGCCTTGATGGCAGATGGGAAAAAGGATGAAGCGTTCGTTTTTATGAAAAATGTTATGACCCTGAAAGGTATTATTGCAGGACCTAACGGTCAGCCTGCAATGTATGAAGTTCGCAATGGAAATTTTAACGATCCCACCATTTATGGTACTGTTGATAAGCCGCAATTTCTATGGGCCGCAGGATGGTATTTATATACACTTTATCATCTTTTTGCAGTTGAAGAAAACGAATGGAATATTACTCTTGATCCCTTCAATTTTGATGATCAGAACCAAATATTACTCGATCTATATAATTCAGGAAAATTATCGAAAGTCTCTATTAATGGGAAAGGCAACTATATTAATAGGATTTTATATGATGGAAACAATTTACCCACTGCAGTTATTCCTTATGAAGGTAGGTATGATAAGATTGAAATATATTCAGGTACCCCTATAAATCCATACTTGAAAAGCTCTAAATCGATGCTAAAGACCTGCCGGTATGATGCGATCACTAAAGTTTTATCAGTAGGTTTGAAAAGTTTTCCCGGTCATAATGATGAAATTATAATCGTATCTCAGACAGAGATATCAAAATTATTTATTGATGATAATCCTTACGTTGATCAACTAAATATTGAAACTAAGGATGGAGTAAAAATCATAAAATTTGGATTTACTCATAATTCATATTCAACCGCACTCAAACTTGAGTTTAAGTAATAACCTATTATGAATAAAAGATTCTTTCTGAACAATAATTGGAAATTTAAGATAACTAATTATCCTGTTGATCAAGTTACTATTCCCCTTAAAAGAATTAATAAGTGGATACCGGCAAGTGTTCCGGGAACTATTCACACCGATCTGTTACAAGCCGGATTAATCGAAGATCCGTTCAAAGAAAGAAATGAATACAAGCTAGAATGGATTTCCAAAAGTAATTGTGTATATAGAACAGAATTTGATTACCCGGGTAATACTGATAGAAGTTCCAATATAAAATTAGTTTTTGAAGGAATAGATACAGTTGCGGATATTTATCTAAATACTAAATTCCTCGGCAGGTCCGAGAATATGTTTTTAAGATATGAATTTAATGTTGTTCAGTTATTAAATTCTGAGAAGAATATTTTAGAACTCCGTTTTGAATCGCCTGTTGCTTTTAGCATAAAAAGTGAGGAAAAGTATGGGAAATTATCTGCCGCATTAAATTCATATCGTGTTCATATAAGAAAAGCACAATACTCATTTGGATGGGATTGGGGACCAGCATATCCAACTACAGGGATTTGGCGCCCGGTTTATCTTTTAACAGAAGATAAAGCAGCCATTCAGACAATTAAATATGATACCGAAAAGTTAACTAAGACGAGAGCCCTCCTTAAAATAAATTTTACCGTTCTCCTTCATACAAAACAACAATTGAAAGCAGTTATCTCACTAAGCAATGAGGATGAACGTTTCAGAAAAGAAGTAATTGCTGGAAATCAGAATCAATATAGCATCGGATTGAATATAACTAATCCTAAGCTATGGTGGCCTAACGGACAAGGTAAACAGAATTTATACGATTTAAACATTTGTATAGTTGATAACTCAGGCAAAATTCTGGATGAAAAAAATAAAAAAGTCGGAATAAGGAAAATTGAGCTTCAACTTAAAGAAAAAGACAAGCCGACTTTTCGTTTTAGAGTCAACAACAAACTAATTTATGTCAAGGGGATGAATTGGATTCCTGCCGATTCATTTCTTCCAAGGGTGAATGAAAAAAAATACAGGACACTTTTAACTCTTGCTAAAAATGCAAATGCAAATATGATCAGGGTATGGGGTGGTGGTATTTATGAAGCTGATGAATTTTATGATTTATGTGACGAGCTTGGATTGCTCGTATGGCAGGATTTTATGTTCGCCTGTGGAGCTTA
>Ga0105099_10001721_pt1 | contig 13450 bp, 12 predicted proteins | sample PPLLak3cmMay2015_2_FD_79138 | JGI IMG/M metagenome (GOLD analysis project Ga0105099, IMG submission 79138) | Freshwater sediment microbial communities from Prairie Pothole Lake near Jamestown, North Dakota, USA - PPLs Lake P8 Core (1) Depth... | ecosystem: Environmental > Aquatic > Freshwater >...
CGTCGTCGCCAAAGTCATGAAGATCAGGAAAAATACCCACAGCGCCCTTTTGACCAGCTTTCATTATGTCATTATTACTGCCGAGCGTAGAGTTTCTGTTCGGGTTCGCGTCTCCGAGAAGTACGATGCTGCGTTTCACTATAACAACCAGCTTATTCAGGGAATTATCGAAGATATTTCTTTTAGCGGCCTTTCCATCAATACACTGAAGGGAATTTCCCTTGAAGATAACAGCACTGGTACGGTTACCATTGCCCTTCCTGCGACCATGCTTGAAGTAACCGGTAAACTTCTGAAAGTGGACCACGACGATTCTTCCGCCAAATTCATCATTGAACTTGAACTGGACACTAAAAGCGAACAATGTATTTCCAAGTTTATTTTCGCCCAGCAAAGCGGAATCATCCGGGAGTTAAAGGATCTTTTCAACAGCGGTCCAGACACCATTATTGTCTGAATTATTCAGGAATCCCCTTATCAACAAAAAAGGGGCCGGAATTGCTTCCCGGTCCCTTTTTTGTTTTGTCTTTCTAACACGGCCTGCTCCCGGACGCAAAAGCGGGCAGGCAATCAGACGTTAAAACGGAAATGGCAGATGTCGCCATCCTCCATGATGTAATCCTTCCCCTTCAGCATGGCTTTGCCCTGTGCCTTGGCAGACGCTTCACTCCCCACCGCAACCAGATCATCGTATTTAATCACCTCTACCCTGATAAAGCCCCGCTCGATATCGCTATGGATTTTACCGCCTGCAGCCGGTGCCGAACTCCCTTTTCTGATAGTCCAGGCCCGCACCTCGTCCTTGCCCACCGTATAGAAAGACATGAGACCGAGAGCATCATATGCTGCGGCATTGAGCCGGTCGAGCCCTGCTGATTCCAGGCCCAGGGCAGCCAGGTACTCACTGCGTTCCTCGGGATCATCGATGCCCATAATCTCCTTTTCGATCAGGGCGGAGATGAGAAAGACATCCTTTTCCGCAGGCTCCGAGGTCCCCAACCGCTCCTCCTCCACATTGAGAATCCAGAGGATCGGCATCAGGGTCGCGAGATTCAGACTCCTGATGGCAGCCAATTCTTCTTCGCCGAAACCGAGCGTGCTGACCCTCTTTTCATTCTCCACAGCCTCCCGGCAGACCAGCAGAACCTCTTCTTCCTTTTGCTGTCCGGGGGTAAGCCCGCTTCTCTTTTCCTTGGCAAGCCGTTCCAACCTCTTTTCGATCAGCTCCAGGTCGGCCAGCAGCAGCTCCGTCTCCAGGGTGCGTCGATCGCGGGATGCATCAACCGAGCCGCTTGGATGATAGACGCTCTCGGAGGCAAAGTCCCGCACCACGAGACAGAGAAGATCGCAGCGCCGGGCTGCATCGAGCCAGTCGCGTTTCCCCGTCCCCTCGGACATGTCAGGACAAAGAACGACCTTGTTTTCCGCATACTTGGTCTTTTCCGGCTGGGCCATTTCCGTCAGCACATCGACACGTGGGTCACGGATCTGCGCTACCCCTTCGAGAGATTCGCCCTCATTCCGGTGTTCCGGAACGTCCCGACCGGTCAAAAGAGTAAAAAGTGTCTTCTTCCCTGATTGCGGAAGACCCAAAAGCGCAATTTTCATGCTATTCCTCCGTGTGCAAATGTTGTGGTTTGCAGTCCTCACCCTGTTGGAACGAAGTCGCGGAACGCAACGCAGTTCTCAACACAAGGAAGCAATTTCACTACAGGTTGATCAATTTGTCAATAAACCTTACGCGTAGAAACAGGGTGATATTTCACTAAGGGCTAAACTTCTGAGCAAAACGTACGATAAGGACAGAAAGCACATTACCTGGCCAGGAGGAGCACACGTGAGCGGGATCACCTTTGAAGAAATCATGTTCACCATAATGTCGGCAGCGCAGGATACCTTTATGACCTATATGGGCATGGAAATCCTTGCGGGCAAGATAGAAAAAAAGATCGAGCCGGTGGAATCGGATGTTGTGGGAATCGTCGGCGTGGCAGGCGAGCGTGTCGGATACATCATGTATGCCACCGACAAGAATAGCGCTCTGCATGTGGCAAAGGAACTCCTCATGATGGAAGATGCGGACGAGGAGGCTGTTCGCGACGCCATCGGAGAGTTAACAAACAATATCGCCGGGGTATTCAAAAGCAAGTACCATGAACAGTACGGCAGCGTGGCCTTGGGGCTGCCGCTGGTTGTTTCCGGCAAGATCCGTCCGGTCAGCGAACCGCCGGAACCCGCGGAAAAATCCACCATGAATATTCAATGCAAGGGCGTGACGATTCCATTCAAGTCATTGGACGGGGCTGTCTCGTTTCGCATCATGGTCTACATGTAAGAGGCAGTGTTGAGTTATAAATTTCGAGTTTTGAGTTGGCAGGATGAGCCGTCAGGACCGCATTCCGTGCCGGTGTCAGTCAATCCGGGGCACTGAAAGTTTACGGAAAACTTCAGTGCCCCGACCGAAAACACTCACAGGTAATCCGTCAGCCCCCGCCTCTCCAACTCATCGACCACCTTCCTGACCTCCTGGGCCCGCTCTCTGGGGCAGACCAAAAGGGCGTCCCCGCTGTCGACCACGATCAGGTCATGCACTCCCACCAAGGCAACGACCTTGTTGCCCCCCCGGACCAGGCAGCCGCTGGAATAAAGGCTCACCAATAAACTTTCGCCCATAACGATATTTCCATCCGTCCCCACTTCCAAGATCTCCGGCACAGCACTCCAACTCCCCACATCGCTCCAGCCGAATGAGGAAGGCAGAACCACCACCCCCTCCGCCTTTTCCATCACGCCATAGTCAATCGACTGGGACTCGATCCGGCCATAAAGGTCTGTTACCTGATCTTTCATGGAATGCAGGCGACTCAGGCAACTCGGCACATCAAGGACGGTGAGACCGGCCCAGAGGTCTGGCATATGGGTCCTGATGCGGTCAAGGATAACATCTGTTCTCCAGGCGAACATTCCGCTATTCCAGAAAAAATTGCCGGAAGCAACGAACTCGCAAGCCTTTTCCCTGGGAGGCTTTTCAACGAAGCGCTTCACCGGAAGCACACTCTGGGCTCCCTGCGACAGATCGGCTTCAATATAGCCGTACCCGGTCTCCGGCCCCGTTGGAATAATGCCGAGTGTGACGAGCTTCCAATCTGCGGCAGCAGCCTCGGCTCGGAGCAAGGCCGCCCGAAACGCCTCTACGTCCCGAATGAAATGGTCAGCCGGGAGAACCACCATGACGGAGGTCGGGTCACTGCGTTCAATAATTGCAGCGGCAAGACCGATTGCCGGGGCAGTATTTCTCGCCAGCGGTTCCTCGACAACGAATATGACATCACTGTTGAAACTTGCCAACTGGCGCTTGGTTTCCTCTGCCTGAACAGCATTGGTAACCACGAAAATTCGCTCCGGGTCAAGGGGAAGGACGCGCTCCACGGTTCGCTGAAGCATGGATTTATCGCCGAAAACCGACATGAGCTGTTTGGGGGTCTCATTCCTGGAAAGCGGCCAGAATCTGGTGCCTGATCCTCCTGCAAGTATGACGATATTCATTATGGATCCTTTCAAATGGAGCAGGCTTGCGGGATGATCCGGAAAAAGCAGGGATCTGCCACAAGGCCGTGCGTCTCTGAGTTTTCCTAGCCCAGCGTCACGCAGTTACGACCCGCCAGTTTGCTTTGGTACATCAATCCGTCGGCCCTTTTCACCAGGGAATCCAGGGTATCACCCTGACAGGCCAGAGTGGCACCGAGGGACACCGTCATCCTGATGTCCGCACCTCCGGTTATCACCGTGGAGTTCTCTATCATTCGTCGATACCTTTCGGCAATATGACCAAGTTTTTCGCAGTCAACGTTGACAACCGCAACGACAAATTCCTCGCCTCCCCAACGGCCAACGGTATCAAAGGATCGGGAACTGTGCGCAAGGGTTTGTGCCATCATCTTCAGCGCCTCGTCACCCACATCGTGACCATAGGTGTCATTGATTGCCTTGAAGTGGTCAATATCCAGAAAAATCAGACCAAAGGTCCAATTGTACCGGGCACTTTCATCAAGCTTCGAGATCAGGTACCTGCCCAGATAAGCCCGGTTTGGAAGGCTCGTCAGGGAGTCCTGAAAGGCCTTTTCCTGCAGTTCCTCAATAAGGGAGATGGATGCAAGTTTTTCACTGTTGTCCCGGAAAACTTCTACGATACCGACAATGGCGCCAGTCTCATCATGAATGGGTGTAACCCTGACATTCACCGGTATACGATGACCATTTTTATGATGGAGGAACACCTCTGCCTCAGCAGGAATTCCATCTTCCAAGGTTTTCCAGGCCGGGCACCCGTTTTCACAGAGGCTCTTACCCTCCGCATCAACATGCATGAGGATATTGTCCCAGCAATGGGACCCCTCGACCTCGCTGCGGGAATAGCCGGTAATCCGTTCCGCACCATTATTCCAGTACAGAATGGAACGCTCCCGATCCAGGAAGTAGATACCATCGTACAGATTATCCAGAAGTTTTTTATAGAACTCAAGAGTAATTTCTAAAATAACGGCTCCTGTGTGCAGGGGATTATTCAAAAAATGACCTGGAAGGTGCTGAAATACTACCAGAGGTCAATACATTCGTAAAGCAGTGACAGGATCGTCCCTCTTCAGTACCGAATCTGCCGGGTTTCTGGCCCTCAGTCAGGGACAGGTAAAGACAGAGCGCCTTCAGGAAAATGAACGGGCAGTGGAAACATAAGAAAATCAACTGTCAGGGATTATCTTTACTACTACCTTTCGGGAACGCGGCCCGTCGAACTCACAAAAGTACACGGCCTGCCAGGTTCCAAGCAACAGTCGACCATTTTCGATGAGCAGGGTTTCTGACACCCCGACCAGAGAGGATTTCACATGGGCGTCGGAGTTGCCCTCACTATGGTCAAAAGGCGCATCGACAGGCACCAGTTTTTCGAGAAAGCGGGAAATATCGCGCCGGACATCCGGGTCGGCACCTTCATTGACGGTGATGCCAGCCGTAGTATGGGGGCAACACAGGTACAGCACAGCGCTTGAGACCCCGGAATTTTTCACTATCTCCACGATACGCGGTGTGATGTCGATTAGCTCGTTTCTCGAGCGGCTGGAAAGCTGAATATAGTGCAGCATGGCTCATCTCCTGAAAGTATCCTGCCCGTCACCAGTACAAGTGTTAAAGGGAGTGCTCAAACAGCACTGCCGCGGCGGCAAGCTGTTCCGAGGTACCCATAATCAGCACCACGTCTCCCTCACGAAGCTCCCAAACAGGATCGGGGTTAGGAATCACGGTATCGCCGCGCTTGATCATCAACAGGGTGGCACCCGAGCGATCCCGGAGAATTCCTTCCCGCAGGCTCTTCCCTGCCAGGGGGGATGCCGCACCCAGGCGAAAAGTTGCAATTTCCGCCCCGGAAAGGAACCCGGAAATTCCGACCGCGTGGCTATGCCTGCGGCTCATACTCCGGAACATATCATAGGAATCGCTCCGCACTTCAGAAACGTAACGTTCGATCTCGTCGTGGGTCAGGAGATACCTCCGCAAGACACGGGAAAGTATTTCGATGGAGGTCTCGAATTCTTCCGGGACAACCTCGTTTACCCCCAACCCATACAACGGTTCCATCTCGGCAATATAGCGGGTCCGGACAATAATGTGCACCCCGGGATTCTGCCGTCGCGCCTGGTCGGCAATGCGGCGGCTCGAAGCGGCATCCGAAATTGCTATCACGATAATCCGGGCCCGGTCGATCCCGGCATGGGCGAGAATCTCGGCATTGGAGCCATCGCCGAAAATAATCTGATTGCCCTTTTTTTTCTCCGCCTTGACGGTAAAGGGATTGGTCTCAATAACAAGATGGACAATCTGCAGATGCTTCAGCACCTTGGAGAGATTGCGACCGTTCACTCCGTAGCCGACGATGATCACATGATCGGTCAGTGACGTCTTGCGCTCAGTTTTCGCCAGCGCCCCCCTGCCCCGGGTAAGGGAATGGGGAAAAAGGGCCACGATCCTGTCGGCTGCCGCCGGAGCGATTTTCATGCAGAACGGGGTCAATCCCATGGTGGCAACCGATGAGGCGAGGAAGATCTGATAGAGATCCGCTGTCAACAACCCGAATTTAAGTCCTGATTGGCAGAGAACAAAGGAGAACTCCCCGACCTGGGCAAGGCAGAGTCCCGACATGATGGCGATACGCATCGGCACGCCGAGAGAAAACACCGCACCGGTAGTTATCAGGGTCTTGACGAGAATGAGAGTAAGTACAAGCGAGGCAATCAGCACAGGGTATTTGACGATAATGGCGGGATCCAGCAACATCCCCACGGAAATGAAAAACAGCGAAATAAAGGCATCACGAAAGGGAATGATATCGCCCAAGGCCTGATGACTGTATTCAGATTCGGAAATGGCAAGACCGGCAATAAATGCACCCAGTGCCAGAGAAAGGCCAACCTGTGCAGTGAGCCAGGCTGTACCGAAACCGATGAAGATGATCGTCAGAATAAATAATTCCCGACTCCGGCTCTTGACCACCTGGCTGAATATCCAGGGGATCAGAAAACGGGCGCCATAGTGGGCTGCCAGGACGACCGCGGCCGCCTTTGCGGCAACAGCCAGGACACCCGTGAACCCTTCTCCCGCTCCGGCAAGAAAGGGAGTAAAGAGCATGAGCGGTACTACACAAAGGTCCTGGAATATCAAAACACCCATCGACATTTTGCCGTGGGGCGTGTCCATCTCGCCGGCATCCATGAGTAACTTCATCAGGATCGCGGTACTGGACAGAGCCACCAGAAAACCGAAGAACACCGCTTGGCCCAACGGATAACCGAAAGCTGCACCCAGAAGGGCAACAACCAGAATTGTCAGTCCAACCTGAAGCCCTCCCCCCATGAGCACCATATGGCGGATGCGCATCAACTCCTTGAGGGAAAATTCAATACCGATAGTAAAGAGCAGCAGCACCACGCCAAGCTCGGCCATCTGCTCTACCTGGTGAGTATTGCTGATCAGTCCCAAGACATGCGGCCCGGCCAGGATGCCGGAAACCAGGAAGCCGATAATGGACGGCAACCGGAAGCGCCGGAACAGCACAACAATTATCACTGCCAGGCCAAAAAGGATTTCAAGTTCTTTGAGTGCTTCGAGACTCATCGACTCTCCCTGCTAACGAATTTCCCGACCTGGAGTGACGAAAGAAATCCCCAGGCCGGAGTAAGCACCGATATTGACACACTCAATGATGGGCGCGGAAACCTCCTTATCAGCCCCCCATCGGACCAGGAAACTGGTGCTGAAGCCGCCACTGGTGTCCTTTTCCTTGATAAAAATGCTCGTGGATGCCAGCGGCCCCAGAACAACGGTTTTTGGAAGCATGCGCCTGATCAGTCGGCCTGTCGATGCATAGTAATCGGCAGCGACAATCCTGATCGAATTTCTCAGGTCGGTGTTGCGAATACTCAGGGTACTGGCGAGGTTCACCGGAACCGCCCGATCACCGGTATAGGCCATGGAATAGACCGGCACATAAAGTGTACCGCCTCGAGAAGGCGCATCCAGGCAAAATCCGGGCCTCGAAAACATGGACAGTACAACGAAACAGGTCAGTCCCGCTGCAACCATGAACAGCATCGACTTGATTCTCAGCATGGCTTCTCCTCCTTTCGGTAATTCAAGAACGCGGCTTTCTACTCCCTACTCTAAGGGATAGCTGCTGGTGCGTCAAACCGAATATTGAAGTAACGTGTCACTTTACGGCTATTTTCGGCTCATTCTCAAAAAAAAGACACCCAGGTGGGTGTCTTTTCAATAAAGCCCCTGAACAAATGAGGGCGTAAATTACTCTCAGATCACAGTACGATCAGGCAAGTTCGAATCGGTCAAGATTCATAACCTTGTTCCACACAGCTACAAAATCGTGCAGGAACTTCTCCGGGGAGTCCTGACAACCGTAAACTTCCGCGACGGCCCGAAGCTGGGAGTTTGAGCCGAAGATAAGGTCTATCCGGCTGCCGGTCCACTTGAGTTCGCCGCTTTTGCGATCACGCCCTTCGAACACATCATCAGCTTCTGAGGCAGCCTTCCAGGTCGTGCCCATATCGAGCAGATTCACGAAGAAGTCATTGGTGAGCGTCTCGGGCCGCTTGGTGAAAACGCCGTGTTGTGACTGTCCGTAGTTGGCATTGAGGACGCGCATGCCGCCAACGAGAACCGTCATCTCGGGTGCGGTCAGGGTCAGCAACTGGGCCCGATCAAGGAGCAGTTCCTCCGCCGACACGCTGTACTTGGCTTTGAGGTAGTTGCGGAAACCGTCCGCGGCCGGTTCGAGTACGGAAAATGACGCCGCGTCGGTTTGCTCCTGGGACGCATCCGTACGTCCCGGTGTAAAGGGAACGATGACCGTGTGCCCGGCATTTTTTGCTGCCTGCTCGACAGCGGCGCAGCCGCCCAGAACGATCAGATCAGCAAGGGAAACCATCTTCCCGCCGGACTGGGCACTGTTGAACTGCTTCTGGATCCCCTCAAGGGTCTGCAGCACGGTCTGCAGCTTGGCCGGTTCGTTGACCTGCCAATCCTTCTGGGGAGCGAGACGGATGCGCGCGCCGTTTGCGCCGCCGCGCATGTCGGAGCCGCGGAAGGTGGAGGCAGATGCCCAGGCGGTGGAGACCAACTGAGAGACGGAAAGCCCAGAGGCAAGGATTGCGGCCTTGAGGGCAGCGATGTCTTGGGCATCAATCAGTGGGTGATTGACGACCGGAACGGGGTCCTGCCAGATGAGCTCTTCGGCCGGAACCTCCGGGCCGAGGTAGCGAGAACGGGGACCCATGTCGCGGTGGGTCAGCTTGAACCAGGCGCGGGCAAAGGCATCGGCGAATTCTTCAGGGTTCTGCTGGTAGCGCCGCGCGATCGGCCCATAGATCGGGTCGAAACGCAGCGAGAGATCCGCCGTGGTCATCATCGGCCGGAATTTCTTTGACGGGTCGTGGGCGCCAACAATCATATCCTCATCATCCACGTCCTTGGCCAGCCACTGGTTAGCCCCGGCTGGGCTCTTGACCAGTTCCCACTCGTACTTGAACAGCACCTTCAGATAGCCCATGTCCCATTTAATCGGGTTCGGCTTCCAGGCGCCCTCAATGCCGCTGCTGATGGTATCGCCGCCTTTGCCGCTGCCGAAGCTGCTCTTCCAGCCGAGCCCCTGCTCTTCGATACCGGCCGCTTCGGGCTCAGGCCCTACATGGGTCGCCGGTCCGGCGCCGTGGCATTTGCCAAAGGTGTGCCCGCCGGCGACGAGCGCGACGGTCTCTTCGTCGTTCATTGCCATACGGGCAAAGGTTTCGCGGACATCACGGCCCGAGGCAACCGGATCCGGATTACCGTCCGGCCCTTCCGGATTCACGTAGATCAGGCCCATCTGCACAGCGGCGAGGGGATTATCCAGATCCCGGTCACCGGAGTAGCGGCTCTTGGGCTTGTCGCTCGTAGCCAGCCATTCCTCTTCGGCTCCCCAGTAAATGTCCTGTTCCGGTTCCCAGACGTCTACGCGCCCGCCGGCAAAACCGAAGGTCTTGAAACCCATGGACTCCAGCGCGCAGTTGCCGGCGAGGATCATCAGGTCGGCCCAGGAAATTCTCTTGCCGTATTTCTGCTTGATCGGCCAAAGCAGGCGGCGTGCCTTGTCCAGGTTCACGTTGTCCGGCCAGCTATTGAGGGGCGCCAGGCGCTGGTTGCCGGTCCCGGCGCCGCCGCGGCCATCGCCCATGCGGTAGGTGCCGGCGCTGTGCCAGGCCATGCGGATGAAGAGCCCGCCGTAGTGACCGTAGTCGGCCGGCCACCAGTCCTGCGAATCGGTCATCAACGCAAAAAGGTCATGCTTCACTGCATTGAGATCGAGTTTTTTGAACTCTTCAGCATAGTCAAAAGACTCTCCCATGGGATTGGACAGGGAAGAATGCTGGTGCAGAATATTCAGGTTCAGCTGGTTCGGCCACCAATCACGGTTCGACGTGCCTCTGCCTGTCATGGGTATGGCAGTTTTGCCCGTCACCGGGCACTTTTTCTCATTACTCATGCAATTGTCTCCTTTCGTTGTATGAATGTATGTACCGGTAATGATGACGTACTGGTTGTCGCACCGTTTCTGCTTGTGAGTTTCTTTTCCTTGCTTATGCGTTCCTCATTTCTCAACGTGCTCGTTTCGTCGTTTCGTAGCGTCTGCCAGTCTGGCCTCCGTGTTAACAATACTTGGGTGTTTCACAAATCTTCCCGGTACCATCCCGACAGTTGGGGCTGGAAGACATTGTCAATGATATGAATGAGGCCGTTGCTGCACTCAATGTCGGTAGTGACGAATTTGCCGTTATCGACCACAATCTCCCCTTCATCCATTTCCACAGTAAGGTACTTGCCGGTCTCATTTTCGAGTTTCCCCGAAATCATCTCGTGGATTTCCTTGAAGGAATGCGTCCCCGCAACCAGGTGATAGGTGAGGGTGTCCGAGAGATTCTTCGGGTCAAGAACGGTTTTTGCGATGTTCATCCTGATAAAGGCATCATCGTTGGGTGCAAACAGGGTGTAGGGACCGGAATCCTTCAACCTTTCCACAAGATTCGCCTTTTCAAGCAAGGATGCCAGAGTGCTCAACGATGCATCGGACTTGATGGTTTCCATGATATCTTTCATACGTACCTCCTTTTCTTTGGTGGAATTCCAGCGATTTTATGTTTAGAAAATACCATACTATTCTTTCGCAGAAAGTCAATAGTTACAAATAATAGTTATCGATAAGGAAGTAAAATTTTTATCGATTCAGGACTTGTGCTGGCATTCGGGACACAATCCGAAAAAATCGAGCCGGTGAAATGAAATAGTATATCCGGTTTTTTTCTTCATCTCTTCACTGAGCTGATCAACACTGGCAATTTCCGGATCCAGGATTTTTCGACACTTCATACAAATTGCATGAGGATGAGGATAAGGCCTGTTGCCGTCATAACGGTTGCTGCCATCGGGAAATCCCAGTTCAAGTACCTCGTTCAACTCCTTGAGCATTGCAATGGTCTTGTATACCGTAGCGATGCTGGTGGTCGGAAACTTGTTCCTGACTTCGGTATAGATTTCATCAACACTGGGGTGCTCCTCGCTGCCGGACAGAATTGATAGAATGGCAAGACGCTGAGGGGTGAGGCGGAAATCCCGTGCCTTTAACTTCGCTAGCATCTGCGCCAGACGTACTTCTTTCTGTTTTGCCTGTTCAGTAACTTTCAAGATCACACCCGAGTTAAGGATCCTAATTATTTATGGATAATCGTTATTAATAGTATATGTTTTTTTACACTTGTCAAGTAAGCTATTTCATGACCCCTGGTTGTAACAGATCTGAGTTCGGAAGAGCTGACACAAGGTTCACAGACACTGAAAACTCCTCAGCACATGAATCAGCGATCGGTCTTGTCCAGAAAACGGGCGGCAACCTCGACGCACTGCAGGCAACTGATGAGGTTCTGTGCCCGAATCTCGCGACACTGCTCTGAGCCGGCCACTTCGACAAAAGACTTGCGGACAGACTCTTTCTTTTCTGGATCGTCAAGCAGACGCAACGCAGAATGGAGGGCTCCGCAGGTACCGTTATCGGCCTTGCCGCCGCCCAGCTTGCGGGCGGCGCTGATTTCATCAGAGGAAATATCATTTCGCTCCTTAAAGGCCTTCAGAATGCTTTGGGCGCAATTGAGCCGCTCGTTTGTATAGGAATGGACAGCTGATCTAACCGGCATAATGTTACTCTCCTGTACTATTTAAATATTCAGTATTTAATATATATCATAATCAACATGGTAATGATAGCCATTTTTGTGACAAAAAGTATTTGCAAAATTTGCATCAGCATGTTCCTCATTGCCACATCACATGCCACAGACGCCGGGGCCGCCCTGCTCAGCCATTGACAAGAACCGTTTCAAAATCAAGGTTCGGTTTCATCAGCATCGTCCCGCCACCCTCGGAAACAACACGCAGCAAGGCTTCGGCATTATGCACCCGCGATCCCGCAACATGGGTTACCGGAGTCCCTGTAAAAGCATCGGGGCACAGGGGCGACGATGGCCCGAGCAGGACGACGGCTCGCGGCTGCCCCAGTCCGGCAAGTACCTCGTCACAGGTACCGTTGATCAGTGATGTTCCGGTAACAATGGCAACGGTGCACTGCGTCATGGCCTCACGTCCCTGTTCCGGGGTAAGCGTATCGCCATGATGCGAATTCAGCTCAAGGACATCAAAGCGGCAGCCGATTTTCCGTATCTGGGCGACAATCGGCGCAAAGTAGCCGATCATGACCACGCGGTCTTCCGGGGTGATGCCGAGCGTGGCGATGACTTCGTCCCGTGAGGTGGGCGGAGACGGCAGTGAGGCGAGCAGGGCATTCGCTGTGGCAAGGCCGACAGTCCTGGCCATGGCCGAGCTCTCATTCGCCAGCATTCTCAGGAGTTCGCCGGCCGGACGGCCCGTCAAAGTTCCCGCTTCTTTGAAATGCGTGCAGCAGGCAGCATCCGACTTCGCTGTCCAGGCCACACCGGCATGTCCGCTTTGCAGCTGCACGGCAGTGTAGCCGAGCCCGATGCGCACATCAGTGACAACAGCAACCCCCGCCTGGGGTTCCAACAAATCAACCAACCGCTTCTGAATCGTTAACGTCATCTTGTCCCTCGCTTTTTTTTGGAGTAATTACATTTTATCTCGCGTGAAATTTTTAAGATAAAACCTTTCGCCCTGGTACTCAGACTCAACAAGGTGTCCGGCAGCGATCAATTTCAAGATGATCGACCAATCGCTCCCTACCCTTTCAAGCAAAGCCCGAACGGCATCCTCTCTCATGGGATGAACCGACGTGATCGCCAGCAGATCCTCTGCCACATCTCCCAAGCTGGAAAATGCCGTACCCTCGTATTCCGCCAACAGCTCCACCTCGATACCGCTGCCGTGCAGCACCTGATAGGCCCGGTTGAGACAATCTTTCTCCGGGATTGCCACCCACCGTTCCGCCGGAGGACGCGTTGGCAGGGAAAGATAGGCTCGCACAGGTTTCAAACGGGCAAGAAAACGCCCAAGCAATTCCAGATCAGCTTCCGAATCGTTTTCATTCCTGACCAGCATCGTCTCGGTTACCAGTTCGCCCCGGAACAGGTCGGCAAAAGCACGCATGCCATCCAAAACGACGGAAAGACGAAGTTTTCCATGAGGCCTGTCCAGTTTACGCCAAACATCCTCCCGCAGCGAATCGACCTTCAGGGATACCCAGTCGGCCTTCGCGAGATCATCCCGCACATCCTCCCGCCAGAGAAGCGACGCGTTGGTTATCACCGCAATCGGTAGGCCGAAAGGTTTCAGGAGGTCGATTGTTCGGCCGAGATTACTGTCCAGTGTCGACTCGCCGTTCGGGACA
>Ga0105099_10001723_pt1 | contig 13434 bp, 17 predicted proteins | sample PPLLak3cmMay2015_2_FD_79138 | JGI IMG/M metagenome (GOLD analysis project Ga0105099, IMG submission 79138) | Freshwater sediment microbial communities from Prairie Pothole Lake near Jamestown, North Dakota, USA - PPLs Lake P8 Core (1) Depth... | ecosystem: Environmental > Aquatic > Freshwater >...
AGGTGCTCATAACCCCAAGAAACGCTATCCACCAGTAATGACTACTGCGGATCTCTCGCTGCGTTTTGACCCAGTTTATGAACCAATAGCACGCCGTTTCCATAAAAATCCTGAAGAGTTTGCCGATGCCTTTGCTCGTGCATGGTTCAAGCTGACCCACCGAGATATGGGTCCTAAATCACGATATCTTGGTCCTGAGGCCCCCAAAGAGGATCTTATTTGGCAAGACCCAATACCCCCAGTAGACCATGAACTTATAAATGAAAAGAATATCGCTAATCTTAAGAGTAAGATTCTTGCCTCGGGCTTGTCGATTTCAGAACTGGTTTCGACTGCTTGGGCGTCAGCATCCACTTTCCGTGGTTCAGATAAGCGTGGCGGTGCAAATGGAGCCCGCATACGTCTTGACCCGCAAAAAGATTGGGAAGTCAACCAACCAAAGCAACTTAAAAAAGTACTGCAGACATTAGAAAAAATCCAAAAAGAATTCAACAAAACGCAATCAGAAAATAAGAAAGTCTCACTCGCCGACTTAATTGTCTTGGGGGGATGTGCAGGTATCGAAAAAGCTGCAAAGAATGCGGGTCATAATGTTATTATTCCATTCTCACCAGGACGCACAGATGCGTTGCAAGAGCAAACCGATGTTAAGTCATTAACCGTTCTCGAACCAAAGGCAGATGGTTTTCGAAACTATCTCAAATCCAAATATTCTGTATCAGCAGAGGAACTCTTATTAGATCGGGCGCAACTGCTGACATTAACTGCTCCTGAGATGACAGTTCTAATCGGTGGTATGCGAGTATTGGATACCAACTTTGGGCATTCTCAGCATGGCGTCTTTACCAAACGGCCAGAGACGCTTACTAATGATTTCTTTGTAAATCTTCTTGACATGAGCACAATATGGAAACCAACCTCAAAAGACAAAGATATATTTGAAGGTCAAGATCGAAAAACTGGAAAACTGAAATGGACTGGTACCCGAGTCGACCTCATCTTTGGTTCTAACTCACAGCTTCGAGCGATAGCAGAAGTATATGCCTGTAAAGATTCATCAGATAAATTCGTTCAAGATTTCATAGCGGCCTGGAACAAGGTAATGAATGCTGACCGTTTCGACCTTGCATCTTGATAATGCTCAAAAACATATACAACTTTGCAAAGCAATATAATAATTCATTAAAATCATATGAAAAATTTTATACAAAATAAAATATTGATTGGTTCAGGTACATTTTTTCTAATACTTGGTATTATTGGTATATTTATTCCGATTCTTCCAACTACTCCTTTTCTTTTATTGGCTGCAGCATGTTATGCTAAGGGATCCAAAAAATTTTATAATTGGCTGATCAACAATAAATGGTTTGGTGAATATATAAAAAATTATAGAGAGCAAAGAGGTATTCCATTATATGTTAAAATAATATCAATTACATTTTTATGGATAACAATAGCGTTTTCAACCTTCATTATTGTTTCAAATTTATTAATTCAAATTATTTTGATAATTATTGCTGTAGGAGTAACAATACACATTCTCACAATTAAAACAAAGATAAAATAGATTAGGAAAACAAGGATTTAGATAAATATATTCAACAAATGAAAATTTTACTTTTTCTAAATGAGAATTAAACTTCAAATTCTAAATCACGTTCCCATTAACTAAAATTATTTTACAATATAGGAATTAAGGAATTAACACATATGCCTACACCCAGCACAAAAGAAACCTTTATGGTCGGAATTTTAGCCAATTCTATCTGTTGACCATAAGTTTTATTCCGACTATTATTGTTAGGGATGGGAAGGGGATGAAAGGGCATTGAAGGGGGATTTCTTTAATGTTTGGAGAGATTTAAAGGATGCTTTTTTTAAAAGAGATTAAGCCCATCATCCCCTGGGATTTTGTGTAAATGTTATAGATTGCCAGGAATTGTTTTCACATTTCCTTAACAACCATCAATTAACACATCACATAATAGTATTTAAAGTTATGCATTATTGCATTTTAGTATGTTTTTTTTATTAAAGTTATTCTTTTTTGCATAACAATAATTAACTGTGAAAAATATGAAAAAATAATAATGTTGAAATATGCAATTATGCATACATCGGAGTGATTTTTATGGCTAAAAGAACAACAATCAGCTTATCAGATGCAGAACTTAAACAACTTAAAGAATTAGCTAACGAGGAACACCGACCTATTAGTCGTCAGATTACCTACATGATGCATTTTTATTTAAAACAACAAACGAAAAAATAATTTATTGGGTGCTTTTTTAAAAATGAGGGTAGTTCATTTCATTAGTGTAGATATGAATTATGCATAAATGTATTTAATATTATGTACAAAGTTATTTATATTACAGCATAGTTACATAATATTATATAATTTTGCATAATGCTAGTAGAAATAAGAGCGTGATTTTATGCGGGGGAAAAAATCTATGGCTAAAAGAACAACAATCAGTCTTTCAAGTGCAGATCTCAAACAGCTTAGAGACTTAGCTGATGAGGAACGTAGACCAGTTAGTCGTCAGATTATTTACATGATGGAATGTTATAAGAAAAAAAGTTAAAAGAGGATGAAAATATAGCAAAAACTTGCAGATGTATTTATTGTGGACGAAAATTTAGAACCAAAGATTCATTAAAAGATCACATGATAAAATTTGGAACACATGTATAAACTTAATCTATTATTTAAAACATATAAATTTTTTATAAATGCCGTTACAAAATAATTAGGATGGGATATAAGATGCCTGAAACCGATATAGAAAGAAGAGCTTTCCGGCGATTTCTCGGAGTAATTCTACGGCCTACACCCAGCACATCAACGGCAGTAATGGTTAATTTTTGCCATTAAACTCGTGTTCAAAGCTATTCTACCCCCCCCTTGGCAGATAATTCTTTTAAAGTATCTAAAATAACCGAATCTGCTAAAATAAATGCATAAATAAGATATAATATAAAAAGTATTCAGTAATTTGATTAATTAAGGGAGGTTTAAGATATGGTTGAGAAAAAAATTCAATGTCCAAGCTGTAAACATCAATTAACAGTTGAAGGAAAACCTACAGAAAAAATATATGTGACCTGCCCAAAATGTAAAACGTATGGTTCGTTTACGTTTCCTGCAGGGAAATGCGATCCCAATAAAGTAGAATGCTTCTCTGATCTTGGTGATGTCCGTTTTAAGAAATTAAGGATCTTTAATGGAGTTATGGGAATTATCCATATGATCCAGGGATTTTTAATGCTCATACTTAGTAACGCGTTTACCTTACCTTTGACCTATTCTCATCCGGAATATAATGCGGTTACAAAAACGATTTCTCCAGTATCAGACACTTTTTTTAATATACAAATTGGGCCACTTGTCGCTTTGTTTCTTTTTATGTCCGCAACAGCCCATATTCTTCTGTCTACCGTGTTATATAAATGGTATGTTAAAAACCTTAAAAAACATATAAATCCTGCGCGATGGTATGAATACTCTTTCAGTGCATCGTTAATGATTTTTATTATCGGTATGCTTGTTACAATATATGATTTTGGAACCTTGCTTGCGTTATTTACCCTTACTGCCGTTATGAACCTTATGGGTCTCATGATGGAGATCCATAATCAAACGACGACAAAAACAAATTGGACGTCTTATAGTATCGGATGTATCGCGGGGTTTATCCCCTGGGTCGTCATCTTCATTCCGCTTATCACCGCGGGGTCTGTACCTAATTTTGTTATTGCAATTTTTATTACCATTGCAGTATTTTTCAATTTGTTTGCAATCAATATGTTCTTACAGTATAAGAAGATAGGAAAATGGAAAGACTATCTATACGGTGAACGAATGTATATAATTCTGAGTCTCGTCGCAAAATCCGCACTCGCATGGCAAGTATTTGCAGGAACTTTACGACCAATGTAAATTAAGGAAAAAAATTACGAGCTTTATGCCAATAGTTCGAATACCTTCAGCTACATTTTAAAATAAAATATTTAAAAAAGAAAGAGAACGCCCTGCTTTCTCTCTCAAATTTTTCTTACAATCAAGGACAAATTTTTGTGTTCTTGTCCAACAGAAGAGCTTTTGGGTGATTTCTCGAAGTAATTCTACGGCCTACACCCAACATTTAATAATTTTACTTCTATTGCTTTTAATCCCCTAATTGTATTTTCTTTATCGTACTCGACTTTATCCCCTGGATTCAGAAATATCGTCCAAAAAGGAATTTCACTTTTATGAATAAAAACGTCTTTGCCGTCTTCACCTTCAATAAAACCGTATCCCTGTTTAATACTATACCATTTAACTATTCCTTTCATAATTATACACGTCTTTGTTTAAAAAAATATTAAATTTTTGCTTAAAAATTTCTTAAAAAGAATTTTTGCAATTTTTGCAATTCTTATCAGATTCTGAGTGATCTTTTTTTATAAAATTTTCACAGTTATCACTTTCAAATACTGGAATCATTTTGTTTCTACATCTAATTATCTTTTTTTTAATTTGTGTTTGATCATTTGGTTTTCTTCTTCTATTCATATTTAAATACCTTCGTTTTATCGTTATATTGATAAAAAAACAAAAATGATTTTTTATAACTCTATTTTAAAAGAGATCAAATCTCTAAGTTTTTATTTAATTATCATAAACACTAGAACTTTCTACTTTATATAGTTTTACCTTAAAATAAAAAAGAAAAGAAAGATTTTGTAAAAAAGTATTAATGATGAAAATAAAGATTGAAGGGAGATTAGTTCCAGTTTTGTATTATTTTATAACACTTATCACAAACAAAAAAAGATTCGTTTTCTTTGGTTGTAAATAGATGAGAATTTTCATGACTGATTTTACATTGACACTTAGCACAAATTGCAGGGTTGCATTTTCCCCATTCCAAACCCATCTTTTTCTTTTCGATTTTGTATTTTTGGCGATTTCCGCAATGTATCCGCATCGTGTCAATCCACCCAGTTCTTTTTTTGTTCATTTTTTCTTACCAACATTATAGTATCTATATTCATTATATAAAAAGTTGTTAAGGATTGGTTTATAAAAGATTAGTTGTTTTGAAATGATGGTTTGTATAAAGGGGCAAGTTATATAGGGGAGTGCGCTTGCGAGTGCAGGATTGAATCACAAGGTGATATAATGGCTACTAAATTGAAACGATTAGCAATGAAGCATAAAAAAAATAAATTGAAACGCAGAATGGCAAGATAAAAACATGGTAAAAGTTTTGTTAATGAAATTGTAGTTTTGAGGTAATAAAAATGGAAATTTGTAAAATCTGCAAACATGGTATGGTCGAAAAGGAAGAGGCTAAAACAAAATACTGGCAATGCCCAAAGTGCATGTGGAAAAAGTATTAACAAAAACATGGAAAATATTCTTTTTTTCTCGTGTTGTACTGTGTTACAGGAGTAAAACACCCTTCTAAACATATTTTTTATATGAATAGTAGTACCATTAAATAGAAATACTTGGATTGTTACTATTAGTATATGGGGGAATAATAAAATTATGTTTAACGATCCACCAGAACCAGATATTCCTTTTCCATATCCATTTCCAGATGATCCTGACGATGAATAATAAATTGAAAAAAAAGAGGCTAAAAAGCCCTGACATAAATTGTCAATATGATTTTATATATTAGTAGATTTTGGAACCTGAATGACAGTAAAGTTAGTAAAAACCTTAAAGTCAGCTATTTCATTTTTCCTAAAATCTTTTTGGTTTATGCTTCTGGTAGCAATCTCTGCAATAAACTGGTCTAGTACCATCTGGTTTGAAAGGAACTTCAGTTTCTTTACCGCATTCTGCACAAGTTACTTTATTCATTTCTCTAGGGCCACGACTGAACCCTCTATCTTTATTTTCTCTATACATATTTTTTATTTTCCTTTTTGGTTTTAACTAACAATGGATGATTAATATTTAATATTATCCTTTAAAATAAGCGTAATATTTTTAAAAAAATGAAAAAAAGTGTGTGTTTTATACGCCTTCAGGAGCATATGGCTCTTTTTCATAAGGTGTTTGCATTTCTTCTCTTATTACTTCTGCAAGGCGTTTAATGCCTATTTTAATGGTTTCATCATCACTATATGAAAAATTAAGTCTCATTGTGTTATAGCTTCCACCTTCAGGATAAAATGCATCTCCTACAACATATGCTACCTTTTTTGTAAGAGCTTTTTGAAACATTACATGGGCATTAATGTTTTTAGGCAGTGTAAGCCAAATAAACATTCCACCTTTAGGAACAGTCCATTCAACGTTTTTAGGAAGATATTTTTTAAGCGCCTCTAACATTATATCTCTTTTTATTCTGTACATCTTTCTTATTTTTTCAACTTGTTTATCTAAATACCCGCCGTTTATGTATTCATATGCTACATATTGTGAGAAAACATTTGCGCACAAATCTGTTGCTTGTTTTGCCAGTGTCATTTTCTCACGGATTTCTTTTGATGCAATGACCCATCCTAATCTAAAACCTGGTGCCAGTATTTTAGAAAAAGTGCTAATGTATATTACTCTGCCTTTTTTGTCAAGCGATTTAATGGAAGGTATTTTTTCTCCTTCGAAGATTATATCACTATATGGGTCATCTTCTATAATTAAAAAATCATACTCTGATGCAATTTCAAGTAGTTCTTTTCTCTGTTTTAGATTTATTGTTTCTCCAGAGGGATTTTGAAAGGTTGGAACAGTATAGATAAATTTTGGGTGTATACCTGTACGGCGCAATCTTTCTATGTTTCTTCTAAGTGCATCTGTATCTATTCCGCTGTGATTCATAGGTATTGATTCACAGTTTGCTTCATATGCATTAAATGCTTGTAGTGCCCCTAGATATGCAGGAACATTTGTAAGATAAGTATCGTTTGGGTCTAAAAAACAAAGAGCAATAAGTGATAAAGCTTGTTGTGCACCGCTTGTAATTATTATATCGTGGTATTCGCAATCTATTCCTTTGCTTTTTTTCATTCTATCTGCAAGAGCACCGCGCAAAGAGGTTAATCCTTCTGTTGTACCATACTGTAATGCTTGGTGAATGTTATTTTGAAAGGTTTTTTCTATACATTCATGTATAATATCTACAGGGAATGCATTAGGATTTGGCAATCCTCCTGCAAAAGATATCATATCAGGGATTTGAGTAACTTTTAAAAGCTCTCTTATTTCAGAAGTCTTTAAGGTTTTAGCTCTTTTTGAAAATAAACGCTCTATATTCACAACCATTAAAATACCCATTCCTGACATAGATAAGTGTTTTATAAAGGTATTTATTGAAGAAAAAATGGTTTTTACATCCATTTTTTCCTTTTGAAGAAAATCAATAAAGTAGTTGCTATGCCAATCATTATTGCTAAAACCATTGGATAGCCAAAGTACCATTCCAATTCAGGCATATTAAACGGTGATGCATCGGTAACAAAATTCATGCCATAAATACCTGTTATAAAAGTGAGAGGAATAAAAATTGCTGAAAAAATAGTTAGTACTTTCATAATTTCATTTAATTTATTGCTTACACTGCTCATATACATCTCAAGCATACCAGAAAACATATCTCGATATGTTTCAATAGTATCAATTACCTGTATAGTATGATCATACAAATCACGAAGATAAATATTGGTTGTAGGTCTAATTAGTTTTGACTCGCCTCTTTGCATTCCGCTTATAACATCACGAAGCGGCCAGACTGATTTTCTAAGATATATCATTTCACGTTTAAAATTATAAATCTGTTGCAATGTTTTAGGAGTAGGATTAGAAACTAATTCTTCTTCCATCTCCTCAACTTTTTCACCTATTTTTTCAAGTATTATAAAATAATTATCAACTATAGCATCAATAAGTGAATACGCAAGATAATCTGCACCAAGTTTACGAATACGACCTTTACCCTTTCTAATTCTTTCCCTTACATTATCAAAAACATCGCCGATGCTTTCCTGAAAAGAAATTACAAAATTTTTACCTAAGACTAAACTAACCTGCTCAGCATATATTTCATTTTCTTTTTCATCATATGAAAGCATTTTTAATACAAGGAAGATATAATTTTCAAGATCCTCCATTTTAGGACGCTGATCAGTATTTAAAATATCTTCTAGTACAAGTTGATGAATATCAAAACAACTACCAATTTTTTCAATTACATCTATTTCATGTAAACCATCGATATTTATCCAGGAGATAGTTGGAGTTTTTTTTAAAGAAAAACAATCTTCAATTTGTTCAACTTCTTTTTCTTGGAATTTATTTGATTTATAATCAAAAAAAGTAATCTTTATTTTATCGGTTTTCTTCTCACCAATATGGATAAGGGCACCAGGTGGAAGACCACTTGCTCTAGAACTTTTTTTACTTATACGTATCATAATAAATCGCCTCTATTCATTTTCTATGAATGCTATTACTATAGACCTTTTCTTCTTATTACTCTGTTTTTTTAAGATTTTACTATTTTTTTCTTGCTCATAAAAAGCATAATTGAAATTGTTGCAGCAATAATTATTATACAAGCCACTGCAGTATAAGCAATTTCGTTTTGAACGCCGTATCTTTCAACACCATTTATTACTTCTGGACTAAATCTTTTAATTGCTATCCCAAGTAGCGCCCATGTAACTACAAGACTATATGCTATATCGTTTCTGTTTTTAAGAATAAGCACTGTGATAAATGTTGCGACAATAATTACTAATATCGTCCATGCCATTTCACCCAACAATAGGTCACCTGCATTATTTACAACAAGAAAAGCAGTAACATTTGCAATTGTTGCAACTGTAATCCAGCCTATATATACACTTATTGGTATGTGAATAAACATTTTTTCTTTAAGACTATTTTTTGTTTTACCAATCTCTAATCTTAGGTAAATCATAAGCAAACTTATGAATAAAACAAGCATAGGCAGAATAGAAAGTGTTACTTGTTCATAATGCCACATAAAAATCCATATTATATTTGCAAGGCTTGCAAGCATGAAATAAAAACCTATTTTTCCAACATAATCTGCATCTTTCTTTTTTATTATAACATCATTTATCTGATAAAGCATGAACAATATTATCAGTATGTATATTACGCCCCATATTGCAAAAGTAAGTCCTGCAGGTACAAACAAATTTTCAATAGCATCTGATAGTTCACCTGTGTTTTTGTCATTAATCGGTAGTATATTTGCAAGAGCATTCACAATAATTGTAAAAATAACCGCTAAAGAATTTCCTATTACAAATAATATGTTTTTATTTTTAGTTTCCATATTCTTCTCCCCAATGAATTATAGTTTGCAAATATTTTTCTTATTAATTATTGTTTCTAATTAATCATTATAAATATATTTTTTTAAAGGCTTCTTTTTAATTCAGGAGCCATTTTTGTACCTCTATATCGTCAAATAAGGATCAAATTTTTTTCACCTATGATTGTTTTTAGCGGATTGTTTTAAATTTTAATATTGCTTTTGTGCCCTTAAGTGTTGATTGGATATTTTCAATGAATTTTAGTTCTTCTTCAATGCTTACTATTCCTTTCCAATCATGTACAAAATCATGATCGCCGATTGTTGGTTTTAGCTCCAGTTTTATTAGTTTATTATGGATAACTGAGGCTTTTTCACCATCAACGTTTAGATATACATCAACATAAGTTTCCATTGTATCACAAATATACGATAATTTTATTATAGTTAAAAAAGTTGTTAAATAGTTTTGATATTAGTAGAATTTGAAAAATGAAAGATAATTGTTGCATAAAAAATAATTGTATACAGTGTTGTTTAGATACTATGATGCTTCTTTCTAGTGATGATGTTAAAAAAATAGAAAAGTTAGGATTTAAAAAAGATTTTTTTGTTGTACAAAAAGACGGCTGGCTTATGCTTAAAAACCATGATGGTAGATGTGTTTTTCATGATGGTTCAAGGTGTACTATTTATGATAATAGACCTGTTGGTTGTAAACTTTACCCTGTGATTTTTGATAAAGATGAAAATTGTGCAGTTTTTGATAATGATTGCCTGCATAGGAATTGTTTTGAGATGTCTGAGTCCATTATTAATAAATTATATGCTGTTGTAAGAAAAGTTGAGTATGAAAAATCTAAAAGAAAATAGTATTTTTTTTAAAGTTGTTTTTTTGTTAAAATAAGAAAATATAATAATTGAAATATTTGTAAGAATTATTTAGCACTACACCAGCTAAGGTTATATGTCTGCTAGAAAAATCACTTTTTGCTTATCCAATTTCCTAAACCGCCTATAAAAGATAAAATAGCGGCGAATGCAAAAATACCAACTCCAACAGTGTCTTCTGCATCATTGATATACCAATATACTGTAGCAATAGTTAAAATAATTGCACAAACCAACAGTAAAGGCCATGATTTAATCTTCATGTTTATCTTTCAAAACAGATATCTTTTATAACTTAATAAATCTTTTATCGAATCTATAAAATCAGGAGTTGTTTGTATATTTAAAAAATAAAGATTTAGGAGAATGTACCTTTTATGTAAAATGTTGGCCCGGCGTTGCTTACTAATCTCCAGTCAAAACAAGTCTCATTGTATAATCCATATCCTGAATAACCTGTTTCATTTGTTTCTATGTCCTCATATCCAGGATCACTAATATTTATATCACCTAGTTGGCCAAATATAAAATGATTAAAGAAGTATATGCCAGTAATATTAGTTGTTTCAGTATTGTTCCAATGTGGGTAAAATACGCCTTTGAATATATAGATTGAACCAAAAATATTTTTGTAATGTCCAGATATATTACCAAGCTCTATTTCTATCATTCCTAATAATAGACTGTATTCTCTAATTCCCCAGGTGCCTGTAAGATTGCCTTCAGCCCATGAAGGGGTTTCTTGTGATTTTGACAAAGTTTTTTCAATGAGATTTTTTCCGGTTTTTAAAAAAGTTGTACTGGGTTTTGATACTGTAGTAATTGTTGACATGCTCAATAGCAAAAAACATATAATTGATATTGTTAGTATTTTTTTCATAATATCTTCCTTCTTAACTTTTATTTAACAAAAGTATTATATAATTTATACTTAATAAATCTTATGGATTGATAAAAATCAATAAATTTTTTTTAAATCCTTAATTTTCTTCAGATATTTCTAACAACTTTATTTTAAAGATCAAGGTTTTACCAGCTAATGGTGGATTAAGATCAACGGTTACTGTATCATCTGAAACTTTTGATATGCGAACAGGTATCTGACGGCCGTTCTGCAGTGCAATCATAAACATCATACCTGGTTGAATATCTTGATCCTGCGGGAAACAATCTTTGGGCATATCTTTTACAAATTCAGGGTTATGTGGTCCATATGCTTCATCTGGCGGCAATATAATTTCTTTTTCTTCACCTATTTTCATACCAACAACAGCATCATCAAAACCTTTGATAATTTGTCCTGCTCCAACTATAAATTCCAATGGTGCATCATGCATCTTAGAACTATCAAAAACAGTTCCATCGTCTAAACTTCCTACATATTCGACTTTGACTTTATCTCCTTTTTTTGCGACTTCCAAATATATCACCAAATATTTTTTTTAAAAAGAAAAAAACAAAAATTTCACAAGATTTTTTCAAACAAGATTATGAAATTCTCATCCTCATCCTTTTAATAATTAAATAAGATGAATCTTTAATTTAAATAATTTTGGATATAAGAAATTAACAGTGTCGAAATTAAAAATAGTTTTAAGTATCAGATTGTAATCACATAACACAAAAAGGTGAAAAAATGACAATAAAAATTCTGGTAACTGGTGGAACATTTGACAAAGAATACTTGGAACTTACTGGAGATTTAATATTTAAAAATACACACATATACGAAATGCTCAAACTTGCAAGATGTAAATTAGATGCAAAAATAAGAACTCTTATGATGATAGACAGTCTAGAAATGACAGAGTATCATAGAACTATAATACTTGAAAAATGCAGAAACTCAAAAGAAGATAAAATAGTAATTACGCATGGAACTGATACGATGGCAAAAACAGCAAAGATGCTTGGTGAAACAATAAAAGATAAAACAATTGTTCTCACGGGAGCATTAGTTCCTTATGCTTTTGGAAGTAGCGATGGGCTTTTTAATCTTGGAAGCGCCCTTGCATTTGTACAAGCACTGCCAAATGGAGTATATATAGTAATGAATGGTAGATATTTTAATTATGATAATGTTAAGAAAAATACTATAACTGGTGAATTTGAAGAAATAAATCTTCAATAATTCTTTAGTTGTTATTTAAAGGTTTGATTTTTGTTGTATGAATCTTTTCAAGAGGCTCGGTGAGAATACCCAGACTTAAGATTTTACCTCCCGCTTTTGCAATAACTAGGTTGTCTTGCGTCAGCCTGAAATTTCCTGCACGATAATTAAACAGCCTCTGCAGACTAGTGCTAATATGATTATCCTTAAAATATTGTTTACCCTCTGGAGTTTTTTGATAAATACGACCTTCTATATCAATATTAAATTCATTACCAAGATAATACTGTTCAATCCAGGGATTTTTGGGTTTTAATGCACGAGGTGAAAAATAACCAACAATTTCATGTTTATACATATAGCGAAATTGTAATAGTTTTTCATCGGTGGTCTTACGTGCGAGAAGTATGTGGATATCTGCATCATCAGGTAGACGAACAGCTCGACCAATGCTCTGTATATGATATGCTTCAGTAATCGCAGTGGACACAATAACCAAACATTTAATGTTGCGTTTGTCGTAACCTTCTGATAGCATACCAACACTTAAAAGAGCAGAAATACGATCATTATGAAAATCATCAAGTGCTTTTTCATCAGGTTTTTCGCTATGGTAAACAGGGATACCTGTAATCTGGGAAAGAACATTTGCCTGATCAATACGTTTACAAATAATAAGAGTTGGTTTATCTTTATTTTTTTCCAATAGTTCAACTGCTTTAGGAATGCGATTCTCTGCGCTATAAACCAAGCTACGGCGTTTAAAAATCATAGAATCAAGTCTCTGACGAAAACTCCATTTCTCTGAATCAGTTTCAGCCCGACGCATACGACCAAGCCATTTACTAATTACCTCAGAATATTCTTCATAAATGTTGTATTCATCAAGTGTGAGATCAATGCCATGGAAATAAACTGTAAAATCACTAATTTGTGCATCAGCCAAAGGAACATCAATAATTATACCGCCACAGTATTCCAGCGAATACTTGTTTGGCGTTGCAGAAAGACCAATAATGTTTTCAAACTTGATATTTTCATAAATTTTTTTGAAAACAGGACTGGTACTACGGTGGCATTCGTCAACAACAAAAAGATCGCATTTCAAACCTTTAGACCTTTCTTTTGAAAGAATATGAA
>Ga0105099_10001724_pt1 | contig 13421 bp, 15 predicted proteins | sample PPLLak3cmMay2015_2_FD_79138 | JGI IMG/M metagenome (GOLD analysis project Ga0105099, IMG submission 79138) | Freshwater sediment microbial communities from Prairie Pothole Lake near Jamestown, North Dakota, USA - PPLs Lake P8 Core (1) Depth... | ecosystem: Environmental > Aquatic > Freshwater >...
AATTCCGCCACGTATTTCTTAAGCGTCGCTGTTTCATAGGCGTCGGGGCGGGTCGCCACATATCCCGTTGCGATTGACCACCGGGCGGTAAGTTCCGGCGAGGTCATGAATTTAATGAATTTCAGCGAGGCCTTCCGTTCTTCGGGCGTCGCCTTCTTGAAGATGTAGAAATTGCCTCCTCCGGTCGGAGAACCGCGCCGTTTTCCGGCCGGCAGCATGCAGACGCCGAAGTTGAATTTCGCATCCTGGCGCACCGCGGTCAGATTGCCGGTCGTGTGCCACATCATCGCCGTGGCGCCTTCAAGAAATTTTTGGCGCAGGGTTCCCCAGTCCGTCGTTCCCTCCGGCATAACCTTGTGTTTTACGGCAAGATCGCGCCAGTACTGCAGGGCTTCAATAACGGCCGGTTTGTCGAAATAGGTTTTGTTCCCGCTTTCGTTCATCAGGACTTCCCCGTTCTGCATCGAAAGCGCCTGAAACATCCAGTAGGGGTATCCGGTGGAGGGAATCTGTACGCCCCAGCGCGTGACATTCCCGGAAGCGTCTTTTTTCGTCAGCTTGCCGGCAACGGCTGCCATCTCGGCCCATGTTGCAGGCGGCTTTTCCGGATCAAGACCAGCCTCCCGGAAGGCATCCTTGTTGTAGTACATTACGATAGTGGAGCGCTGGAACGGAATGCCCCAGGTTTTCCCTTTGGCATGGGAATTTTCCATCAGGGAAGGATAGAAGCCTGCAATCCATTTTTTGTCATCCGGCGAAACGGCAATATCGTCGAAGGGGACGATGGCATCCTGCTCCATCAGTTCGAAGACGTCGATGGAGAAGAGAACGCTCAGCTGCACCGGCTGATTCGCCTTCAATGCTGCAAGGGCTTTGACGCGGGTATCGTCGTAATTACCCGCATAAACGGCATTGACCTTTATATCCGGATTTTCCCGTTCGAATTCGGCTATCATGCCGTCGATCGTCTTGGTTATCGGTCCGCCGACCGCTACCGGGTAATACATGTTGAGGGTGACTGTCGCCGCTTGCGTCGCCGTGCCCGTACAGACGAACGTCAAAACGACAACAAGGAAAAGAAACGCTTTGAATAACTGTTTTTTCATGAATGCCTCCCTTTTTCTGGTTTTGTGTGAAAACTGAAATCATTACGGCTGCTGTTCCCAGCGCCGGCCGGACTCTGTTTCAAAAAAATTGGTCAGGGAGGCGGGCCAGTTTACAGAAACCCGCGTTCCCGCCTCGATATGAACTTTTCCGCCCTGCCGGACAATACATTCGGTGCCGGCGATTCTGCAGACGATCTGGCTGTCCGCTCCCAGATATTCAACCCCGGTTACTTCGGCTGGGAGCCCGGTTTCGGCAAGATGCATCCCCTCCGGACGCACTCCGACCGTCAGTCCCGAAGGAGCGTTCCTGAGGAACCCCTCCGGCATGTTGGCCGTTAACCAGTTGGATATATCGGGATCGCACGCTGGCAGAAGGTTCATAGGCGGGGTGCCGATAAATCCGGCCGTAAAACTGGTTGCTGGCCGGGCGTAGAGTTCACCGGGTGAAGCGATCTGCTCGACATGGCCGGCATTCAGGAGAACGATCTTGTCGGCCATAGTCATAGCCTCGATCTGGTCATGGGTGACGTAGATCATCGTGATGCCCAGACGCTTCTGGAGGGAACGGATTTCGCGGCGCATTTCATGACGGAGTTTCGCATCGAGATTGGAAAGGGGTTCGTCCATCAGGCAGACCGGGGCTTCGCTCACGATCGCCCGACCCAGGGCGACACGCTGCCTCTGTCCGCCGGAGAGTTCAGCTGGTTTGCGATGCAGCAGCCCCCCCATATCGAGAAGTTCCACGACCTTGTTCATGCGGCGCTTTCGTTCGGCGGGTGCAAGGCGGCGCACCTTGAGCCCGAAAATGATATTTTCCTTGACATTAAGATGGGGAAAAAGCGCGTAAGACTGAAAGACCATCGAAACATTGCGTTTTGACGGAGGAAGGTGCGTCACATCGCGGCCGTCAATCGTGACGGTGCCGCCCGAAAGCGTTTCCAGCCCGGCGATAAGGCGTAAAATGGTAGACTTGCCGCATCCCGAAGGACCAAGCATCACCAGAAGCTCACCGGCGGTGGCGGTGCAACTGACGCGGTCCACCGCTGTTACTTCTCCCCATTTCTTCGAGATGTTGTCCAGCTCTATTTGCATCCTTTATTCCTTCATGATCCGTCCGCATGGTTTCTTTAAGACATCTCTGGTAATAAAATTTATATTGTAATAATTGTAATAAATACTTTCCGTGTCATTACCGTGTCCGCGTCAGATAAAAATTGACGATCCCATAAAAAGTCATAAAACCCGTCACTCCCGTGAAAACGGAGACGGGAATGACATAAAAAAGAAAAATTCGACCACCAACGAACTCATCGATAATAATGGACCACTTGGAAGTCATATGCGAACGGATTTGAGATTTTTGGGAAACAGATTTTTAAAGAACTTAAGCGTTAAAAATCACAAGCCTTTGAGGGCGTCAGCCCAAACCTTCTTGTGATTTAGCAAAGTTGATTTAAAAATCCCCAAAAAGCTCATTAAGAGAGCATATTCAGACTTCCAACGAGTTCGTCGAATATAGATTGCCGCAAAGCGGCATAAAATTGCTTTTTACGAGTCCGTCAAAATGATTCTTCTTCAAAGACCTCATATACTGACGGGACTTTTAAAATGCGGACTTAATAACCACATTGCATGTGGTTTGTCAATTAATAACGAAGCTTATCTCCGCAGGCAGCGGGGGATGCGCCCGCTGTTTTAGGTTCAGAAATTCGGGGGCTCTTCCGGGGCGTTCATCAGTCTGGAATCGACATAATCGGAAGCAACTTTTACAGCCTCTGATATCTCTTTTTTCCGGGGAAGCGTCTCTTCGAGCATGCCTAAGTAATTATTCTTTTTTAATAATCTAAATGACGGGATAAAGTTTATGTCGAAAACCCAGCTTATCTGGAGAAGCTTGAAATCGTTTAATGTTTTCAAATCCCCTATCCTGGCGAATTCATGCCTTTGAATCGACTCAAGAATTTTTTCAGAAAAAGAGGGCGTATCGGGAAGCCCTAAGGCAATAGCATCGCCTGAATGTTTTTCCGTGAAATAATCAAGAGAAACCTTCCAGATATCGAGCTTGTCGGAATCTCTTATGAGTTTCATGAAAAAAAGAGTTCTCTCATCTTCTCCTGCGGGAAGATATGCCGCGTTGTGGTATGCAATGGCTTTTGATATCAGGAATTTTTTATCTGCGGGAAAACCCGAAAAAACCTTGTGTTTTCCGATCTGCCTCAATCCCATTCTGGCATGGTTTTCCGAAAGGGCATCGACAAAGGTACGGTAAAGTTCATACTGCCTGAATCTTCCCACATCATGGAACAAAGCGATAATCTCGGCAAGTATCATATCTTCAGGAGAAATACCGAGTTCTTTTCCTATCATTACAATATTGCCGCAAACCCGCTTTGTATGTTCTTCCTTCAGGTGTATCGGGCGGTTGTATTCGGGATCATCTGAATAAAAACGGGAAACATAACCGGCAAACCAGTTTTTTAATGAGCTTACATCATCCTGATTCATAGGAATTTTTTCTCGATAAGATCCGCAAGGCCTTTTATATCTTCAATGCCGAATTTAGGCACATTAAGATCCAGATCGTCATCAGTGACAAGGGCCACCAGGTTATCATCATTCCGGCAGAGCGGTTCTTTGTGGCTTGCCTTTCTGAATATCTCTATTTTAGGCTTATTCTCCCTTTTGTATCCTTCGGTTATGACAAGATCCATATCTGAAAAATATCCGGATATGGAATCGAGAGTTCCGCTCCCGCCGTTTTTTACCATCGCTATGCTTTCAGGAGAAACTACTATAACCGTATCCGCACCGGCAGCCTTATGCCGGAAACTGTCTTTTCCCTCCCTGTCGATTTGAAAACCATGCAGGGCATGCTTTATGGTTCCGATCCTGTAACCCCTCTTTTTAAGCTCCGGAATCAGTTTTTCAATAAGGGTTGTCTTCCCCGATTCCGATTTGCCTACAATTGAAATTATTGGTGTCATATGAATTATGATTTCCGGTTTTTGGTTAAATATCTTTGCATAAAATCCGATTGAAAGCCGAAGCCTTTTAGTAAGTTATTACTAATATTTTCCTGATGAGTTAACTTAATTCGCGAATGGGATATTGTCAATGGAATAAAGGGTGTATTCCTTCAGGTGTAAGCAGCAAACAATCTCTCCTTGACATGAAAAGATGCTTTCTCTAAACTCTGGCGCTGTTTGAAGATATTAACAATTTTAAAAAAGTTTGGGTCATGCCTGATTTGCTTGAAATTAAAAAACTTGTAAAAAAATATAAGGATGTGGTTGCTGTTGATGACATCAGTTTTTCAATCCGTAATGGAATCTGTTTCGGGCTGCTCGGTCCGAACGGGGCAGGAAAAACAACGACCATAGAGGTGATTGAAGATATTATTCCCCCGACATCCGGAGAAATTCTTTACAAGGGCAGACCGAGAGCATCCTCTTTTAAACAGGAGGTCGGAATCCAGTTTCAGCAGACGGCCCTTCTCTCCTCCCTTACCCTGCGCGAAACATTGAAAACATTCCAGAGCCTGTACAATGACCCCGCAGATATTGAAGAGATAATAGATATCTGCAATTTAAGAGATATCGAGAAAAGGATGAACGACAAGATCTCAGGCGGCCAGAGACAGCGTCTCATGCTTGCCCTTGCAATGATAAATAAGCCTGAGCTCCTCTTTCTGGACGAGCCGTCAACAGGACTTGATCCCCAGGCAAGGCGCAACCTCTGGAATATAGTCCAGAAAATCAAGGAAAAAGGCAATACGATTGTTCTGACGACGCACTACATGGAAGAAGCTCAGCGCCTGTGCGATGAAATAGCAATAATGGACAACGGAAAGATAATCGCCCAGGGGACTCCCCTTCAGCTCATCAAAGAGCATTGCGAAGGCGTTACGGTGATTCTACCGAAAAACAGCGTAAGGATACCGCTTAAGGAGCTTCCTTTCAGCTTTAGGGAGATAAACGGCAGGATTGAAATCAGAACAAACGACATCAATTCATGCCTCAACAGGCTGCTGTCGGAACATATTGATTTAACAGAAATGATAGTCCGTTCGCCGAACCTTGAAAACGTATTTTTAAACCTGACCGGAAAGCAGTTGAGAGATTAGATATGAGCTTTAAAAGACTCTGGGCTATGTTTTACGCCAGAAACCTTGAATTTTTCAGAGACAGGTCGGCACTCGGCTGGAACTTTCTTTTTCCTTTTTTAATAGTAGCCGGATTTGGAATGATTTTCGGCGGAAAAGATTATGCGGAATATAAAGTAGGCTTTTTCCCGTCACAATATGAATCCGTATCCGTCAGCAAGATCGATCTTCCTTCAGGATTCAGGGCAACCAGCTATATCAAATTTATCGGATTTAAATCATTTGAAGATGGAATAGAAAAACTAAAACATCATAAGATAGATTTTCTTGTAAAGGCCGGATCACCTGAAAATGAATACTGGGTGAGCGACAGTTCCCCGAAAGGATACATAATAGAAAAACTCTTCAGGGGAAGCCTTCTTCCGGAAAGCAAAGTCGTTGCCGGAAAAAGGGAGATCAAAGGAAAGGAGATAAGATACATAGACTGGCTCTTCCCCGGGATCCTGGCAATGAACATGATGTTCAGCGCCCTCTGGGGAGTCGGATATGTCGTTGTACGCTACCGTAAAATAGGCGTATTGAAGCGTCTGAATGCTACACCTCTGACCGCTTTCGAATATCTCTCGGCCCAGATTCTCTCGCGCATATTCATCCTCATGTTTACTGTCGCCATAGTCTGGGTGGGATGCAGCTTTATATTCTCCTTCAAGGTGGAAGGATCATATTTTGACCTGTTCATCATTTTCTTTACAGGAGGAGTTTGCCTCAGCGCCTATGGGCTGGTTGTCGCGGCAAGAGGAACAAGCGAGGAATTTACAAGCGGCATTGTAAATTTTATTTCCTGGCCCATGATGTTTTTATCCGAAGTCTGGTTTTCCCTCGAAGGATCATCACAATGGGTGAAATTAATCGCAAAACTCTTTCCATTGACCCACATGCTTACGGCCGTCCGGAAGGTTATGAACGACGGCGCCAGTCTCACCGATGTAACCCCTGAACTTGCCGTTCTCGTTTTCATGACGGCAATATCAATTGCGGTCGGCGCCGCACTTTTTTCCTGGAACAAGTAGACAAATTTCCCCCTTCGTTCGTCTATTCAGTTAAAACCCGCGAAAGGAGGGCATTATGAAAAATCTTGCTGTAGTTTTTATTACTCTTATGGTGTTTGGTCTGGTAAGCGTGAGCGAGTCTCAAGCAGGCAGATTTGAAAAAAGGGACGTATGGCAGCACGAAAGAATCGGAGATGGAATAAAGGATGGAAGTATTACAAGACACGAAGCAAATATTTTAAGAAATGAGCAGCAAATGTCAGATAACCAAAAAGACAGGGCCATGCGCGACGGGCACTTATCAAAAAGAGAACGAATAAGGCTTGAACGAAGGCAGGACCTGGCAAACAGGCATATTTACCGGATGAGACATAATGATAGGGGCAGATGCGACAGGGATTGTTATGATCATGTTTCATTCAGATCAGGCGCGGTGGTTTTTCCGCTTCTTCTTCCGCCTCTGCCGCCACCGCCTTTTGTTCTTCCGGGGATGCAGATCCGGATCTTCTCTTCGAGATAAAATATGGACATATGCCGGGGGAACGTTTATTATCAGGCATGCCAGAATGCCATAATAACAGACATCCTTCCCCCGGCAAAGCTTTCGAAGAGCAGACAATTTTACTTGCTCAGAAAGCTGTTTCGGGAAATTTACAGGCCTTTAACCAGCTGGCCGATATTTATTATAATAAAATTTTCAGGATGGTCTATTACCGGATTAAATATAAAATGGATGCGGAAGACCTCACCCAGGAAATTTTTACACAGGCTTTTAAAAATCTGAACAGCCTTAAAGATACTGAAAAATTTAAAAGCTGGCTTTTTTCCATAGCAATAAACAAGGTCAGGGATTTTAAAAGAAAAAAACAGTTTGTTTCCATGTTCGGATTTTTTCCGGCAGGAAATAACGAAGAGAAGGATGAGTCTGATACGGAACCCGACAGCAGGCCTGATGCGAACCCTCTTTATAATGTTATGAGGCAAAACTTCTGGAAACAGTTTGAAGATGTTCTCAAAAGGCTTTCAAATCTTGAAAAGGAAGTCTTTTTATTAAGATTTCTCGACCATCTTGGAATAAACGAAATATCGGCCGCTCTTGATAAAAATGAAAGCACAGTTAAGACCCATCTTTACAGGGCGCTGAAAAAATTAAAAGATGATGATTCTGTTAAAAGGCTTTTAGAGGAGAGTATGCCGTGAATGATAACGGTCATCTTACAGAAGATCGGATAATAAAAGCTGTCGCTGACAAAGCGACGCTTTCCGTTGCCGAAAAAGAGCATTTGCCAAATTGCTCCGGTTGCAGTTCCGCCCTGGAGAGTTTCGGTAATGACCTATATCTGCTCGGTAAAATAGCCGAAACTTCGGTGCCGTCGCCCAAAAAGCGCTTTAATGTTCATGAAAAAAGAGCGGAAAGAAACTTTCCCGGGATTTTCGGCCTGCAGGCATCACTTGCAGCGGCAATTACAGTTCTTTTTTTCTCAATCACATTGCATTCAGACTCCATGAAGTCTTTATTAACAACCGAAACCGGTTCATACATCGAAGATATTTATTCCGACGATCTGGTAACCGGAGAGATAAGCCCTCTTGCTGAAAATGCTCTTTTGCTTGAATATGTTGATATTTACGGGGAAGCTGATCCTGATTATAATGACAATTTTATCGATTATATTTTTCAGCCATCCGGCGATAATACGATATCAGAAACGAGAGAAGGAGAGATAGTATAATGATAAACAGAAAACTATTTTTGTGTATTTTTATTATTCTGATCGCTTTTACTTCCAATGCTTTCGGTAGAGACGGAGTGCTCGGAGGAAAATGGTGGAATGATTCTTTGATATCAAAAAAGCTCAACCTGACTGAGACAGAAATTCAAAAGATTGATGCCCTTTTTGTGGAAAACATGCGCAGGATGATAGACTTGAACAGTGCCGTTGAAAAAGAACGTTTTGATTTATATAACCTTCTGGAAAACAAAACAGGAAATGATGCTGAAGTTATTGAACAATTCAATAACCTGGGAAAAGCAAGATCGGCAATTGCTCTTGAAAGACTCAGGTATTTGCTCCAGGTGAGGGAAATCCTTGGCCTCAAACGGTTCAGGGAGATAGGCTCATCTTCTGGTAAGGTCGGAAAGGAGCGGCATAAAAATTAATTCATTGCAACGATATCAATCCTGAATATATTTGATTAAATTGAAGTTCCCCGCTGCAAGCAGCGGGGAACGTGCTCTTGTTTCTGATCCTGAAAACTCATCCTTGACAGTCCCGGTCAATTCTCTTAAAATCTTTAATAATTGCCAGCTTAATTTTTTTAACCTGTAATAGCAAACAAAAATGTCTTATGCCCTATCCTCCGCCGCTGGTTGAACCGGGAAGCTTCAAATTTTGCAGGGGGATCAGATGCTGGATAAGAAAATCGTTCTGCCGGGAATGGCGCTGAAGAAAATTGAACCTGGGATGAGCATATTTCTCGGGACAGGCGCCGCTGAGCCGCGAACACTCGTTAAGCACCTCATGGCATCCAGTGCCCCCAATCTGGAGGATTTGGAGCTGGTACAGCTTGTAAGCCTCGGTGACGCAGTTTCGATTAAAGAGCTTTATTCTCAAAAATTCCGCCTTAAAACTTTCTATTCCGGGTGGGCGGCAAGAGAAGCGATCACTGCCGGACGGGTTGATTTAATTCCCTGCCGTTTTTCCAAAATTCCCCGACTTATTAAAACCGGACGAATCTGCATAGATGTCGCCTTTGTTCAGGTTTCTCCTCCCGACAAATCCGGATACTGCAGCCTTGGAATCGCTATAGATGTCGCCCGCGAGGCAATGGAAAAGGCATCTGTTGTTGTCGGCGAAATAAATACAAAAATACCCGAAACCTTCGGAGATACATTCGTGCACGTTTCAGATTTCGATATGATGGTCCATTCAACGGATGAACCCATATATTTTCACCGTTGGCATGATGACGCAGTATTTGACAAGGTTGCTGATAATGTCGCGTCGGTTATCGAAAACGGAAGCTGCATATCATTTTCAATCGGGCCGCTGTTTGAAGCTTTGGGCCGTCATCTTGCCAAAAAGCGCAATCTTGGAATCCACTCTCCTTTTTTCACGGATGCCCTCATGGACCTTATGAGAAGCGGAGCCGTCACAAACAGGAACAAGGAGATCTGGCAGGGGAAATCTCTTACTTCCTATGCTCTCGGAACTCCGGAGCTTCTGTCGTGGTTAAACCGCAACCCTCTTGTAGAATTTCAAAGTATAGATAAAGTGTTTGACCCTGTTAAAATCGGAAGCAATACAAAATTTATTGCTGTTTTTCAGGCAAGGAAAGTTGATTTGTCCGGCCTTATCGCGCTCAATATCGGTAAAGGAACAGTTGCAGCCGGCCCCGGAGAAGCCATGGATTTTTTCACAGGAGCTGAAATATCACAGGGCGGGCGAAATATTTTTGCGCTTCCAAGCCGAAACCGTATAGGAGAACCGAACATCAGGATTTCGGTCGGGAGTCTTCATAACAGGTTCAGCTTCAGAGAGTCAGTAGATCTCATCGTTACCGAATACGGAGCAGCCCATCTGAACGGGCTGACCGTACGCGAAAGAGCTCAGGCCCTGATTGATATAGCTCATCCTGCTGACCGCCCGAAACTTGTCGAACAGGCAAAGCAGGAAAGGATCCTGTATCAGGACCAGATTTTTCTACCCGAATGCGGGAATCTCTATCCTGCCGGGATAAGCACGGAAAATCTTTTTAAAGACGGTATTGTCGTCTGTTTCAGAGCCATTAAGCCCTCCGATGAAGAGGAAATGCGCAGGCTTTTCTATCGTTTTTCCGACGAAGCCGTCTACTACAGATATTTTTCAACAATTAAAACAATGCCCCATTCCAGAATGCAGGAATATGTCAATCTCGATTTCAGTCAGACAATGTCTATAGTCGGCGTAATTGAAGAACATGGGCATGAACATATTATTGCAGAAGCAAGATATATAAAAAACCGGCAGAATTTATTTGCAGAGGTTGCCTTCGTCGTTGATGAAAAATATCAGCGCCTCGGGATAGCGACATATATGTATCAAATGCTTATACGCCTTGCTAAAGAAGAAGGATTGCAGGGATTTACCGCGGATGTTCTCTCGTCTAACATTGAAATGATGAAAGTTTTCGCAAAAGGCGGACTCAGAACCTCCGCCAATCTGGAAAATGGATTATATGAAGTAACAATTCATTTTTAAATCAACTGTTTCTACATAAAGAGGCTTTAATTTTATCCGTGTTTTTTTTATACTTTACTATTATCTAAAAATCATATTATATGAAACCTTCAATTTCCATAATAATCCGGACTCTTATTAATAACTGGAATATATACGTTCAGATGCGTAACCTGTTTAATCTTCATATAAGAACTGTTTTATTAGCGGTAATTACATTTTTACTCATTACCGGATGCGCATCGAGTTATCAGTCAGGTCCTGATTATTCCGAAGAATATAAAATCGATACGGAACAACTGCTTCGTGAAGAAATTAAATTATGGGCCGATACGCCTCACCGGATGGGTAAAACGGGTTCCTCAGGCACCGATTGTTCGGGATTTGTCATGAGCGTGTATGAAAAACTTTTCGGAATCATACTTCCCCGCGACACTGAAAACCAGGTCGCCGTCGGAGTTTTGGTAGATAAGGATGAGCTTAGACCGGGAGATCTTATTTTCTTCAGACCTCCGAAAATTGAAAGGCATGTCGGTATCTATCTCAGCAACGGTGAATTTGCCCATACATCGAGCCGGAAGGGGGTTACAATTTCCAGAATTGATGATCCTTACTGGAATAAATCTTTCTGGACATCCCGCCGTATCCTGCCATGATCCGTATCACAGACCGGATATCGATCCGGAAAGATGAAATCACAGAGGAATTTATCCGCTCTTCAGGTCCGGGCGGGCAGAATGTCAATAAAGTAGCTTCCGCGGTTCAGCTTCGTTTCGATATAAAAAGCTCTCATTCGATTGCCGATGATATCAAAGAGCGGCTAATCCATATCGCAGGTAAAAAAGTTTCATCGGTAGGAGTTTTAATTATAACCGCCCGCAGGTTCAGGGACCAGAACAAAAACCGTGAAGATGCACTCACCCGTCTTGCGGAACTTATCCGCAAAGCAGCTGAAAGGGATAAACCACGCATTAAGACAAAGCCTTCCCGCCGGTCACAGATAAAACGCATAGAAGCAAAGAAGCGCAGAAGCGGCATAAAAAAAATAAGAAAGTCCGTACTCTCTGAAGAGTAGTTTATCAGAACTGAAAATCGGCGACAATAACGCTTTCACACAGTTCTCTTACCGTCTTCAGAACTTCCTGATGTTTTGGGTGAAGCTGGTATCTTTTAAGAGCTTCAGTATCGTCGAATACGGATACAAGCGCGAAGTCATGCGATCTTTCGGACCGAACGATGTCGCGCCCGAATTCATAGCTTTTTATTTCAGGAATCACACAGGGAAGGGCTCCCAGTTTTTTTTCAAGTTCGCCGATGCCTGACTCCTGCGTAGCCTTTTTGAATTTCAGCATTACGATATGCTTTATCATTTTATTCCTTTCGCCGAGGGTTTTGTATAACATGCCTATGTCAGCCCCTGATACTAGTTATACAAAGGTCTCTCGTCATGATTATCCGAAGTAGACTCTTTTGACCCGCGCCGTCAGCGATGAAACAACCTCATAATTAATGGTACCTGTAAGTGACGCTATTTCATCCGCCTTAATTTCGGAGTTTTTCTGTTTTCCTATAATTACAACCTCGTCGCCCTGTTTTACTCCGCCTGTATTTCCGACATCAAGCATTGTAAGATCCATGCATACGCGGCCGGCTATAGGCGCTCTTTCTCCGCAGATAAGCATGTACCCCCGTGAAGAAAGAAGCCGGCTGTATCCGTCCGCATATCCGACAGGCACGGTTGCAATCGTCGTCGGCTTTCTTGTTTCATATGTTGCTCCATAACTGACTTTAAAACCGGCAGGAACATCTTTCAGATGAATGATCATGGATTTAACGGTCATTGCAGGCAAAAGCGCTGCCCTGTCATTCATGGTTTCTTCTGACGGATACAGGCCGTACATTGCTATGCCGGCCCTGACCATATCAAGATGCGTTTCCGGCATATCAATTATTCCTGCGCTGTTTGCCGCATGCCTTACTACAAAATCAATTCCTTTTCTTTTAAGATCGCCGATAAAATTCATAAATATTTCAAATTGTCTGATAGAAAAGGATTTATCGGAACAGTCAGCCATTGAGAAATGGGTAAATATGCCTTCCGCGGTAAGGCCTGCAAGCTGGACAATGGCTTCGACGTCATGCATGGCGGATCCCGAATACGGTAATATTCCAAGCCTCCCCATTCCTGTGTCTATCTTTATATGAATCCTGATTTTACTCTTGTGCAGCAGCGCAAAAGAAGAGAGCGATTCCGCTGTTTGAAGGGAATAAACGGTCTGGGTAAGATCAAATTTCAAAATCTCTTTATAAAAAGGCGGGGGGGTATATCCGAAAATTAAAATCGGCGCGTCGATTCCTTCATTTCTTAATACAATTGCCTCGTCTATACGGGCAACACCCAGAACTTCTGCGCCGCTATCAAGAGCGCAGCGCGCAATTTCTGCTGAACCATGCCCGTATCCGTTTGCTTTTACAACAGCCATCATGCGTGAGCCGGGCTTTGTAATCCTCCTCAGCTCACGCACATTATGGGCCACAGCCTTAAGATCGATCTCCGCACGGAGAAGGTCATCAGCCAATATATCCTCGCAATAAATATCACCTTTTCGGTTTTTTCAGGTGCGTTTAATGTATTCTACAGCTTGCAGTATTCCATGCAGAATGCGTCGGCAACTCCCTTGCAGGCAACTTTTCCCTGAACGACATTTGCTCCGAGCTTTATCTCGTTATTTTCTTTAAAGGCTCTTTTCCACCCTTTATTTGCTATCTCGACGGCATATGGCAGTGTCGCATTCGTCAAAGCAAGTGTTGATGTTTTTGCAACCGCTCCCGGCATATTTGCAACACAGTAATGGACGACACCGTCAACAATGTAAATGGGGTCTTTATGCGTCGTTGGTTTGGATGTTTCAAAACAGCCGCCCTGGTCAATGGCAACATCAAC
>Ga0105099_10001725_pt1 | contig 13418 bp, 10 predicted proteins | sample PPLLak3cmMay2015_2_FD_79138 | JGI IMG/M metagenome (GOLD analysis project Ga0105099, IMG submission 79138) | Freshwater sediment microbial communities from Prairie Pothole Lake near Jamestown, North Dakota, USA - PPLs Lake P8 Core (1) Depth... | ecosystem: Environmental > Aquatic > Freshwater >...
ATCTTCCTGATTCGGGGAAGCGGATTGCCGCTGTCCGAGTTCGGAGTCAATCTTCATAACGCCGGCCGAGCGGTCCGGGAATCCCTCCTCGCTTCCTTCCTGATTCTCGGTCTGGCTGTCCTGTTCAAGCTGTGGGCGCGGACGGCCCTTCCGTCTTTTCAAGACCGGCCGATTTTCGATTCCTCGGGCTTCAACGTGTTCTTCCTGACCTATGTCGTGATCGCCCCGATCCAGGAATTCTGCGCCCGGGGCGTGTTTCAAAGTTCGGTGGAGAGGACAATGTGCGGGCCTCGCCGGGTCCTTTGGGCCGTGATCACGGCCTCGGTCATGTTCGGCGTCTTCCATACGTTTTACTCCCTCCCGCTGGCCGTGACTTCGATGTTGGGAAGCTTTCTCTGGGGCTGGCTCTATCACCGTCAGGGAACGCTTCTGGGCGTAGCCATTTCCCATTTCTTGATCGGCAACGGACTCGGAATCATCGATATCGGTCTTTTTCTGGTGAATTAATGGCGAACGCAAGCGGCCCCTATCGCTTTCATGCAACCGGCCCCGAATTCCAGCCGCTGTTCGCCCCCCTTACCCTGCCGGCGATGCTCGAGCGGAGTTTCTCCGGACCGGCCGATCAGCCGGCCCTCGGCTTTGTCGGCGAGCCGCCCCTCTCGTACGGCGACCTTCGGGAATGTATCGCCCGCCTTGTCGGCTTCCTTCGGGACAACGGCCTTCACAAGGGGGACAAGGTCGCCCTTCTCGGAGAAAATAGTCCCCATTGGGCCGCGGCGTTCTTTTCCGTGACGTCCCTGGGCGCCGTCGCCGTCCCGATCATGCATGAATTCCCCCGGCCGGACGTGCGCCGGATTCTGGCGATGTCCGGCAGCCGGGCGGTGTTCGTTTCGGCTAAATTCCAGTCCATCGTAGAGGAAGGGGAACTGCCGCCTCCCGGCCTGGTGATCCGGCTGGGGGATTTGACCGTCGTGACCAAAACGCCGGGCCGGGCGGAACGCGATGAAACGATGTCGTCTAAGGCCGGGCTTCCGGCCGTCGGTGAAGACGATCCCGCTTCCTTGATCTTCACCTCGGGGACGTCGGGCTTTTCCAAGGGCGTCCTTCTGACCCATCGGAACCTGGTCCATAACGCCATGGCCATCGACCAAATGTGCGGCCGGGTCGTCGAATCCGACCGGCTGCTGTCCGTCCTGCCCCTGGCTCATGCCACGGAATGCACCCTCGGCCTGATCATCCCGGTCATGAAGCGGGCGTCGGTGGCGTATTTGCGCAAGCCCCCGGCCGGGGCCGTTTTGCGCCCGGCCATGAGCGCGGTTCGGCCGACGATCATGATCGCTGTCCCCTTGATCATCGAGAAGATCTATAAGACCCGGATCCAGCCCGAGCTGGTCCGGCGCGCCCTGGTCCGGCGGCTGTCCCGCTTCGGTCCGACGCGGAAGCTGCTCATGCGGCTGTTAGGCCGGAGTGTGCGGAAAGCATTCGGCGGCTGTTTAAGGATGTTCTGCATGGGCGGCGCCTCCCTCTCGGACGAAACAGCCGTTTTTCTGGACGAGTCGAAATTTCCCTACACAGTGGGATACGGATTGACTGAGGCGGCTCCGCTGGTCACGGGCGATCCGCCGGGGATCTTTGTCTCCGGCTCATGCGGCCGGCCGCTGCCCGGCGTCGAGGTCCGGCTGGCCGATCCCGACCCGGACACGGGAGAGGGAGAGATCGAGGTCAAAGGGCCGAATGTCATGGCCGGATATTATCCTTCGCCTGGCGGGGAGTCTGCCTTCACCAAGGACGGGTGGCTGAAAACCGGGGATATCGGGGCGTTCGATTCTCGGGGTTTCTTGTTTTTCCGCGGACGATTAAAGAACATCATCGTCCATTCCAGCGGCAAGAAAACGTTTCCGGAAGCCATCGAAAGCCTCCTCAACATCCAGCCGTATGTCGGCGAGTCCCTGGTTCGGGACGTCGGCGGCGTGGTGGTCGCGTCCGTGGTCTTGGACAGGGAACAGCTCGAAGCGCTCCGGCCGAGGATCGTTCCCGAAGGGCCGGCCCGGGAGAAAGCCGTCGCCGCTCTCCTTCGAAGCATCCAGACCGACGTCAACGGCCGGCTTCCCGCCTGGTCCCGCATCCGGAAGATCGAGGAGCAAACGACTCCCTTCGAAAAGACGCCTTCGAATAAAGTGAAGCGTTATCTGCACGCTCCCCCGAAATAGAGATCCATCCGGATCAGGCCGGCTGGGGGGCTTCCTTTTTCTTGGAAAGCAGCGTCACCGCCACGGCCAGGGTGATGGCGATCACGAACGTCGAGGCTCGGGCCGTGAGCGTAGCTTCCCATCCGGCCAGCATCCAGACGATCGTGGAAACGAGACCCGCCGCCAGTGCGGTTACAACGCCGGGAGCGCCGAACCGGTCCCAATAAAAGGACAAGAGCACGGCCGGAGCGAAGGAACAGCCGATGCCGGCCCAGGCGTAGCTGACGATGGAATAAATCAGGTCTTTTGTCGTCAGGGCCAGGAGCAATCCCAGGATCCCGACAGAAACGGTCGCCACCCGCGAGATCCGGAGCAGGGTTTGGTCCTTGGCCCGGCCTTTCTTGAGGATGCCTTGATAGACGTCTTCGCTGATCGAGGTGGCCGCGACCAGAAGCATGCTTTCGGCCGTCGAGATCATGGCCGCGACGGCGCCGGCCAAGAGAAGGGCGGCCAGCCAGCCGGGGAACATGTCGTTGAGCAGGAAGGGGAGGATCATTTCGGAGTCGGCGACGGCGTTCGGTCCGTAGAGGACCTGAGCCCCGAGGCCGATGACGACGACGCCGCCGTAGGCGATGATCGTCCAGGCGACGGCAATGTTCCGGCCGGAGCGGACGTTGCGGTCGTCCTTCATGCCCATGAACCGGGCATTGAGCTGGGGTTGGCCGCCGAGGTAGCCGAAGAACCAGGCCAGGTTGTTGAAAATCATCAGGCCGGCGGCGAAGCCGGTCAATCCGCCGGTTAACGAGCCGAAACCCGGGCCGGCCGCGGCGAACGCCTGGCTCAACGAGACGGGGGAGGCGAAAACTTTGATCAGAATGATGACGGGGGTGACGATCAGAGTGATCAGCATCAGGATGGACTGGAGCGTGTCGACCGCGACGACGCTGATGAAGCCGCCGAAGGCGGCGTATCCGAGGATGATGACCGCGGAGATGATCATCCCCCACACGGGGCTGAAGCCGAAGGTCTGCTGGATCGTTTTTCCGGCCCCGGCGAATTGGGCGCCGACGTAGAACACGAAGAAAAAGACGATGATCCCCGTGGAGAGGATCCGGATCAAACCGGCCTTGGCCGCATATTTCGCGGCGAAGTACTCGGGCATGGTCATGGCCTTGTAGGTTGCGGCCTCCGACCGGAATTTTTTGGCCAGGATGATCCAGGCCGAGGAAATGCCGATCAGGCAGCCGACGCCGGTCCAGATGCCCGAAAGCCCGGTGGCGTAGATGAATCCGGTCAAGCCCAGAAGCAGCCAGGCCGATTCGCCGGTCGCCCTTTCGGAGAGAGCCAGCATCCATCCCGGAAGCTTCTTCCCGCCGAGGACGAAATCGGATTGGGTTTTTGTTTTCCGGGCCTCCCAGAGCCCCAGGGAGAATGTCGCGAGGAAGTAGAGGATGAAAACGAGGATCATAGGACTGGAATCCGAAGAAGATTCCGGATCACATGTACTTGCCGCCGATATAATTCGAGAGCTGTTCGATCAAGGCGTCCTTTTCCGAGATGATCGCTTTAACGACGTCACCGATGGAGATCAAGCCGGCGAATTTCCCGCCGTCACAGACCGGCAGGTGCCGGATGTGCTTGGCGGTCATGAGGACCATGCATTCCTCGACGGTGTTGGCCGGGTTGACGGTGAACATTTTTTCGGCCGGGGTCATGATCTCGGCGATGGAGGTTTCCTTGGACGATTTGCCGAACAGCATGACTTTCCGGGCGTAATCGCGTTCGGTCAGGATGCCTTCGACCTTGCCTTTTTCGTTCATGACCATCAGGGCCCCGATTTTTTTATCGGCCATGAGCTTGAGCGCGTCGAAGACCATGGCTTTCGGGGAAATCGACCAGATGTCGCAACCCTTGGCGGCGAGGATTTCCTTGACGTCTTTCATGATGGCCTTCCTTTCCGGCGGAATGGCTGTATTTTAGGGGGAAGGGGCCCCAAATTCAAGCCCCTTCCCGTCGCTCGATCCGGACCAGGGTCGTCTCGAACGGAAGAAGGGCGATGCGACCTCCCTCGATTTTCTCACCCCGCTCCTCGAACGGCGAGCTGCGATATGCGGTCCCGTTTTCGAGCAAGCGGCCGCGAAGATGCGCCTCGGCGGGCCGGCCCGTGGGATTATACAACCGGACCATGACGGCCGCGCCGTCGGCAGCCGGACGGATCGCGGTGGCCAGGACTGGACCGGGAAGCAGGTTCAGCGGTGAGCCGAAGGGGGCGGCGGGGGCCGCCGGCAGGACGATCATCGGCCGGTCGGACGCGATCCCCGAGCGGGTCATGCCGATCGGATCGTTGGCCGCCCGGGGACGGATGACGAACCGGAAGGTCGCCGGGCCTTCCTGATCGGCCTTGTAATTCGTGTGCCAGTAGTTGTTCATGGCATAGGAATAAAGCGTTTGGGAGGTCCCTGTTTCGGTCTGCCAGCGGCGCGTCCCTCCAGGCCCGGGTGTTTCATCTGTCATCCGGCCGATTTCGACAAGGGGGGCGTCCAGAGAAATCCAGGTCAGGCCGTATTCCGCGTTGGAAACGTCGACGGCGTTTTGGACACAGTAAAAGTCCTTGTTTGCGCCGGCGATCTGGTCGACATCGGGCCGGATGGAAGCCCAGCCCAGGTCGAGTTTGACTTCTCCGCCGGGGACGCGGAAGGGAAAGGCGAAATGGACGCTTTCCTTATCCCGAACCTTTTCCTTGTCGAGGACATTTCGGATCTCGAGGCGGTCCGACCCGGCCGTCAGGATGTATTCGCGGCGGAGATCGCGGGCGCCCGGTGCTTTGGAAACGACGACGACCGAGGCGACCAGCGGCCCGGACTCGCCCGGGAGGATTTGAACGGATTCGACTCCCCGGGCTTCTTTCGGGTCGCGGCCGGGGATGTAAAGATATTCATTGAGCCCGCGGCCGCCGGTGACGTCGACGAGCTCGGGAAGGCCGGTCACTTGCCAGACCAGGCTTCGGATTGCTCCGGTCTTATTATCGATCTCGATTTTCAGGACGTCGTTATTGAGGGGAGAAGCCGTCGCCGGGCCGCTGTTCGGCGGGACGGGACCGCCCTTCTCGATCCGATAACGGGCTGAGCCGAACGGTGGAACGGGGCCGGCCAAAATGGCCAGGCTGCCGTCCTTCAGCCGCTGCGAAGGTATGGGATGGCCGTACGTATCATGGACGGAATCGCCCGCCGAGCTCAGCGCTTTTGGAATCGGAACGACCTCCTGCCGGTTGAAGCCCGTCGGATTGAAAACATCGACCGCGTCGGCCGGTCCGCCTGAGCCGGACCAAAACCGGGCCGCCCCGGCCGCCAGGGCGGCCGAGCGCCGGTCGGCTTCCTCAACATAGGTTCTCTTAAACGCCCACTGGCTGCGGGCGTTTTCGCCGTCGGGGTCGCTGACGCTGTCGGCCGCGCCCCAGGTGTGCTCATCCCAGAGGACGACGTAACGCCAGGCCTCGTCGAAGTCTTTTTTGGGGAATTTCTCCGGAGCGATCGTAACCCAAAGCGCTTCGGTCGCAATCAGGCGGCGGGCCGCTTCACGGTTGAGGGATTGTTCGCGGGCCGTGGAGGCCGCGCCGTCTTCCCAATAGACTGAAAAATCGCCCCGGACCGCGGGCAGCTTGGCTCCGTGGCGCTTCTCGAATTCGGCGAACATCTCGGAGGCGGTGGCGATCCGGAAACGGGGTGAAACGTATCGCTCGTTCCAGTCTTTGACGAAGTCGGGAAGACGGGGATCCGGGGGGCCGTTGTCGCCCCCGGTCGTATAACGGACCTGGACCATGTCGTATGGATAGTTCTTCTCGGCCAGCTCCCGGCAGTAGTCGAGGACCGGCTTGGACTTGTCGGCTGTCAGCGAACCCATGTTCAGGCCGTGGAACCAGGAATATCCGCGTCCAGCCATCCAGAAGAGGATCTTTTCCTTGCCCGAAGGGCTGATCCAATAAAACGGCTTGTCGGCCCAGGCTTTCATCGCGTTGCCGATGCGGTCGCCGCCGTCGGGCAGCTGGGGCATATAGTTGGGGCCGCTGGAGAAATACTTGATTCCGTTTTGGGCCATCACAGGAACCAGGCTCCAGGAATAGCTCGGGATGTCGGTGAGCATCACCGCATCGATTGTCAGGCCTTCGGCCCGTGAGACCTGCCGGGCGAAGTCGAAGAAATGGTCGAGCTCTTCGGCCGGGGCGATCCCGGTCAGGACGTTGGCATACAAACCCTGGAGGCCGATCCGGCCGGATTTCACCGCCCGGACGAAGGCCTCTTTTTTCTCCGGAGACGCCTCGCGGAAATAAGAATCGACCGCCCAGAGGACCTCGCTGTTCCATTTGAACCGGGCTCCTTCGGGATAGGCGGCGGTCCGCTCGGCGATCTCGATGGCTTGCTCGAAGAAGGCCCAATGGTTCTTTTCGACGACGGCTTGGTGATCGGAATAGCCGATGTCGTTATGGGAATGGGGAAGGAGCCAGAGCTCCCGCCGGATGACGGGATTCAGCCGGATTGTGAAGCGCTCCGCCGGCCGGTCGCCGATTTTCACTTCGATCGGGATGTCGGCCGGCGCGGTAACGGCCTCGGCCGGGACCTGGAAGCGATTGTAGCCGAGGACGAGGTCTTCCCGAAGCGTCTTTCCCGAGACTTTCACTTCGGCCCGGGCGGCCGGGGCGATGTGGCTGATTTCCAGGCGGATCGATTGCCGGACGCCATCCTTGTCCCGGATGAGGGCCTCCTCGCCGCCGGCCCGGACCCAGGAGGTCAATTCCGTCGGGAACATCATGAACCAGTCGCGGCTCCCGCCGTTCTCGCCCGTGACGTCGATCCGGACGGGCCGTCCGGGAGCGAGAACGGATTTCGGCAAACGGAGAAACATGAATCCGAACAGCTCGTCGAATTGATCGACAAAGGTCGTCTCGAAGCGGAGCGAAGCCCCGTCCGGGCCGGTGAGGGTCCAGGATTTATCCGAGGCGTCCTTGCTCGTCCGGAAGGCGAGGAACGGGCGGCCGTCGATTTTCATCTCGAACCGGTGGGCGCCCTTTTGCGTCGCCAATCCGCACATCCAGATGAACGTCGCCGCGTCGTCCTTGAAATCCGCGGGCACGGGAGCGGTCTCCCAGGACACGGTCATCTTCCCATCGGAAGCTCGGGAGATCAGGGCGTTCGAAATGTCCCGGTAAGGGGAATGGTACCCCATCGCTTCTCCGGAGATCGTTCGCGACCAGCCTTGTAACCAGGGGCCGGCCGGTTCGGCCGCGCCTGCCGGGCCGGAGGAAGCCGTTCGGGGCATCAATCCGGCGGCCGCGACAACCGCCATGCTGAAAAGTAAAACGATCATTCTCATTTTCATCTCGTGAATCCTTCGCCTCCGGCCGGTTTCGTGATCTTCAGTACCCAGGCATGGCGAGTGGGCGGCGCTTTTTGAATGGCCGCGGGAATCGTGACAAGCGCCCCCTTAGCGACCGCTTCCCAGTGGAGCGCGCCCGATTTGCCGAGAAGCTCGATCTTCCCTCCCGGTCCGGGAACAAACGACGAGAGCATGATTTTCGAAGGCATCGTGTGCTCGTTTTCCCCCGCCAGGACCAGGGCGTAGACGGTCGCGTCCTTTTTGGCCGTAAAGCAAATCCCGGCCTCCTTGTAAGGGGCGATCGGCCGGGTTTCGTAAATCGCCTCGGCGTTGACCTTCATCCAGGCCCCGATCTCGGCCAGCCGGGCGAGCGATTCGGCCGGGAGCTCGCCTTCGGGGCTCGGCCCGATGTTCAGGAGGAAGTTCCCGCCCTTGGAGACGATGTCGACGAGGAGATGGATCAAGCGGTTGGCCGACTTGTATTCATCGCCGGGAACGAAAGACCAGGAGCGGCCCATGGTCATGCAGGTTTCCCAGATGTAGGGGAGGGGTTTTTCCGGGACTTCCTGTTCCGGGGTCCGGTAGTTCTCGTACCGGCCGGTGACCGACCGGTCGACGACAATCAGCCCCGGCTGGTGGCGGCGGGCCATGGCTGCGATTTTCGGCATATCGATGTCCTGGTTGGCGGGCTGTTTGATCGTGTCCCGGAGAGCCGGGGGCAGGACCGGATATGGCTGGACCCAGCCGCCGTCCAGCCATAAGATGTCGACCTTGCCGTAACCGGTCATGAGCTCCTCGATCTGTCTGAAAGTGAAGTCCTTGAAGCGGGCCCAGCGCTCCGGGTAACGGCTGGTGTCATAGTTGACGTGCCGGTCGGGAGTGGCCCATTCCGGGGCCCAATAATCGGGCGAATGCCAATCCGGCTTGCTGAAATAAGCTCCGATGCCGAAACCCTCAGCCCGAAAGGCCTCGAAGATTGCCTTGGCCACGTTGGCCTTGGAGTGCGCGGCGAAAGGAACCCCCGGTCCGGTGATCCGGTAATCGGTTTGTTTCGTATCGAACATCGAGAAGCCGTCGTGGTGCTTGGTCGTGAAGACGACGTAGCGCATGCCCGCCTGCTTGGCCGCCCGGGCCCAAGCGGCCGGGTCGAATTTCACCGGATTGAACGTTTTCGGAAGCTCCTGGTAGCGGCGCTTGTATTCGACATAATCCGGGATGTTCCGGGTGCACCAGGGCACGTCTTCCGAGCAGATCGACCAGGATTCGACCACGCCCCACTGGCTATACGGTCCCCAGTGTATCAGCAGGCCGAACTTCATGTCCTGGAACCACTCGAGCTTTTGGCGGACGAGCGGATCGGTTTCCTTTTCGTCGGCTTCCTGGATCAGCGAGGCGGAGCCGAAGACGGCCGGTGAAAGAAGGACGAGAAGGGCGGCGAATCCGAGAGCGAGAATCGTGCGTCGCGGCATAACGGCCTCTCTTCCAAAAGATGGAGGAATTGTATCCCGCCGGGTCTTCCCCGTCCAGACCGAACGACAATCAGTAAAATGCCGGCGCACGGGTCCTGCAGGGGAGCGCCCATCCTCGCGGCACCCATCCCCCTGCAGTCTAAGAGAAGTCACGGAGCAAGGCTACCTTGGAGGGTGAGCACGGAGCGCAGCGACGGTTGAGAGGGAACCCAAAAAGAGGTTCCCTCTCAAAGAAGTCTGGGGAACCCCTGCCGCTCCGGGTGGGCGCTCCCCGTCACCCGTGCGCTGAATTTTATGTCATCATCTTGATTTGTTCGATCACGTTAGAATAAATACCCGGCGGGAGGAGTTGACCGGGAAGTGGCAGGAGGTTGCCATGAAGATTGAGGGGAACAAGCGGATCGGCGGCGCAGCGATTCTGGGGACGGCGATCTTCATCATCGCGGCCGGGGCGATCGAGGTTTCTTCGAATCCCGACACGTTTGGCGGCCGAGTTGAAATCGAGGGCTCGACCGTCCGCCTGATTCCGGCGGACTCCTTCCGCTCCCGGGTTTTCGTGGCTTCGCTGGGTCTCTGGCTGACGCTGGATGCCGGAACGTTTGAAGCCATCGAAATCGATATGGAAAATCGACGGCCGGTGAGAATCGCGCTTTCAAAAGCGGCGGAGTATTTCAAGGCCGCCCGGCTGAGGGTGAAAGCGCCCGGGGGAGAGAAGACAGGCCTGGAACAATGTTCCTTAGCGGGCCTTTACGGCGTCGAGCGCGGCGCGCATCTCATCCCGTTGTCCTCGGACTTGACATGGGTTGACATCGAGTATTTATTACTCCGGTAGGGCGCCGGGCCTTATCGAATTTTTATTCAAGGGAGAACCATCATGGCCGTGCTTCCGAAGTCCGTCCTCAAAGCCTGGAAGAACCGCGAGGCCGCGGTTGTCCTGGCGACGGTCGATACGAAGGGCATGCCCAACGCGATTTATGCGACCTGCGTCCGCTTGGTCGGAGAGGACACCGTGGTCGTGGCCGATAACTACTTCAAAAAGACGCGAGCCAACATCCGCGCCGGAAGCCCGGGGTCCCTGTTGTTCATCACGAAATCTGGCGATTCCTACCAGATCAAGGGTCGGATCGAGTACCATACTTCGGGCCCGCTTTTTGATGACATGAAGAAATGGAATCCGGCGAAGCATCCCGGCCGAGCCGCGGCGATCTTGCGGGCGAGACGGGTCTTTTGCGGGGCCAAGCAGCTAGCCTAGAACCTTCTCCGTATCCCGCCGGCTGGGTGTGAGGTGAGAAGCAAGAACGATAATCGGGGGCGGCCCAGAAAATCTCCTTTGAAATCTGGACGTTAGTTGAATATTCTCGGTTGAAATTATCCTTAGGGCCGTTGTTTCCGGGGAAAAAAGCGAGTTCTAAGATATTTCTTGACAAACCATTTATTTGGATTTAGTTTATATCTAGATATAACTAAAATATATCTTAATATGTCAGAAGAGGAGAATATTATGAATCATAGACAGAATTTCGGGTATTGGGGTCGGGGAGAAAGGATTTTCCATAAGGGCGACTTCAAATTTTTGATTCTCGACCTCCTGAAAGACAAACCCCGTCACGGATATGAGATCATCAGGGAACTGGAAAACCAATTTAATGGATTTTACGCTCCGAGCCCGGGGGCGGTTTATCCGACCCTCCAGTATCTCGAGGAGATGGAATTTGTGACGTCCGTGCAACAGGAAGGAAAGAAAGTCTACACCATCACGGAAACGGGCCTCGCGTTTCTCTCGGAAAAGTCCAAGGAGACGGCCGAAATCAAGACCCAGATGAAAAATTGGTGGGGCTGCTATGGGGCCGAATTCAAGGACGAGATGCGAGACGTCATGCGGACGCTGGGCGATTTGGGCAAAACAATCGGCCAGAAGGCCCGGGCGGCCGGGGCCGAGAAGATGCCCCAGGTGAAACAAGCCCTGGCCGACGCGGCCAAGGAAATCGAGAAGATCTTCAAGTCCTGAGAATCGACCCGCCTGACAACCATTCAATCAAAGGTGTCAAAGGAGATGTTGGATGAGAGACCGGACTGAAAAGAAGGCTAAGCCGGCGGCTGAACAATCTATCAGCAAAGGCCGGTTGGAGTTTTTGTTCGACGGCGTATTCGCCATCGCCATGACGATTCTCGTCCTGGAACTCAGAATCCCCGAGCTGGCCGACGACACGTCGAGCCATGAGCTCGGGGCCGCGCTTCTCGCCAATGGTCGGATCTTCATCAGCTATATTTTCAGCTTCCTTGTCCTGAGCATGTTCTGGCTCTCGCATAATCGTTTGTACCCTCTGCTGGAAAAAATCGGCAAGGCGAGTTTTTATATCCACAGCTGGCTGTTGGCGTTGGCGGCATTTGTTCCTTTCTGCGCCCATTTGATCAACAAATACAACCACAACCGACTGGCCATTCAAATTTACTTTGCGATTGTTTTGGCCTATGAAATTGGGATGCTGGCTTTGTCCATTGCGGCGAAAAAGCAAAAGCTGCTCAAATCAGACATTGTTTCCGGTCAGCTTAAAAAAATCCGCAGGCAGTTTTTGCTTAACGGCGCAATTTGGATCGTCTTTTTCATCTTTTTTTCCTTCTTTTATTAACCAGCCCGCAACTCACGTCATTTGTCCGGTCCCGGCCGCACGTCGGCGAATTGACCGGCCCTGTTCCCCCGTGCTATAAGCCGGAGCGGGATTTCCGGTGAAAAGACGTGCGTTCGTCAAATCTGCGGGCCTCGCCGCCCTCGGCCTGCCGTTCTCCGGAACGCTCTTCCCCTCCTGCCGGAGGAAGCAACCCCCGAACATTATTTTCATCATGGCCGACGATCATGCCTCCCAGGCCGTCGGCTGTTATGGAAGCCGTCTTAACCGGACACCCGGAATCGACCGGATTGCCGCCGAAGGCGTCCGTTTCGAAAACTGTTTCTGCACCAACGGCATTTGCGCCCCCAGCCGGGCAGTCATCCTCACGGGCAAGCACAGCCATCTAAACGGCGTTCGCGACAACGAAGACGTCTTTGACGGGAGCCAGCCGACGTTTCCTAAAATTCTTCAAACCGTCGGCTATGAAACGGCCCTCCTCGGCAAGTGGCACCTGAAAAGCGATCCAACGGGTTTCGACTATTGGAACATCCTCCCCGGACAGGGCGAGTACTACAATCCCGAATTAATCGAAATGGGCGAACGGAAAAGCCGGACGGGTTACGTGACCGATCTTCTGACCGACAAGGCCGTCGATTTTCTTGATTCCCGCCGGAAGCCGGCCAAACCGTTCCTCCTAATGCTCCATCACAAGGCGCCCCACCGTAACTGGCAGCCGGCCGAGCGGCATCTGTCTCTCTACGACAACACGGACTTCCCCGAACCGCCGACGCTTTTTGACGACTATGCGACGCGGTCCCGGGCCGCCTTTGAGCAGGAAATGACCCTCCAGGATCACATGACCCTGGAATCCGACCTCAAACTCGGCCCGGCGCCGGAGCGGTTGAATGCCTCCCAGCGGGAAGCCTGGGAACGGGCCTACGGCCCCAAGCGCGAAGCCTTTAAAAAAGCCGGGCTGACGGGGGATGCCCTCGTCCGCTGGAAATATCGCCGCTACCTCCAGGATTACCTCGGGACAATCGCCGCGGTGGACGAAAGCGTCGGCCGGATCCTCGATCTCTTGGAAAATACGGGCCTGGCCGAAAACACTCTCGTCGTCTACACCTCGGACCAGGGATTTTTCCTGGGGGAGCATGGCTGGTTCGACAAGCGGTTCATGTACGAGGAATCGTTGCGCATGCCGCTGGTGATGCGGTGGCCGGGCCGGATCAAGCCCGGCTCGGTCGAAATACGACTGCTCTCCAATCTCGACTTCGCGCCGGGCTTCCTCGACGCCGCTGGACCGTCCCCGCCCGACGATATACAGGGCCGGTCGTTCCTGCCCCTGTTTTCCAGCCGTCCTGTCCCCGATTGGCCTCGGTCGGTTTACTACCACTATTTCGAGTATCCGGCCGTCCACATGGTCAAGCGGCATTACGGGGTCCGGACGGATCGCTACAAGCTCATCCATTTCTATAACGATATCGATGCCTGGGAGCTTTACGACCTCGAACAGGACCCGCGTGAACTGAAAAACGTTTACGATGACCCGTCCTATGCATCCGTCCGCCGCGACCTGGAAACCGAGCTGGCCCGGTTGCGGAACTTGTATCAGGATTCGATTTTCTGAGGATTGGCCGCCTGCCCCGAATATCCCAAACCGCGCTGGTTGCCGTCGGTATCCTGGTGCTCCGGAAAAAATCGTCAGGCTGGAAAGATAAAATCCTCAGTCTTGAATCACCGGCGACGGCGAGGCCTTGAACGGGTTGATCCGGGCGGCCAGC
>Ga0105099_10001726_pt1 | contig 13406 bp, 10 predicted proteins | sample PPLLak3cmMay2015_2_FD_79138 | JGI IMG/M metagenome (GOLD analysis project Ga0105099, IMG submission 79138) | Freshwater sediment microbial communities from Prairie Pothole Lake near Jamestown, North Dakota, USA - PPLs Lake P8 Core (1) Depth... | ecosystem: Environmental > Aquatic > Freshwater >...
ACAAGTAAAGACCTTTTGGAATGCGCGGACGCGTCCGCGCTTTTAAAGCGGCGACGCGTCGCCGCATTCCAAAATCGACCTTACGCCTTAATTAATTACAACCCTTTATGGTTCAACTTATTTTGACGCGGGTCCTAAGTAACCTTTCCACGTGATCCGAGATCCTGTCGTAATAACAATACAGCACAAAAACTTTCAACTTATCGAAATGAACTACCCGCTATTTCTACAAAAAAGATGCCAAATGGTTACCTCAACGGGGTTTCTAAAATTCGTCATCTAAGGATATTGCCTCTTTCCCAACCCGGACGAGCCAGAACCCCCTCCCTTAATCCCTCCCACAGGGGGAGAGAAAAGAACCGTGCGCTAAGTTCCTCTCCCTTGATGGGATGGGTCACAACTTTTATGAATCGCAAAAGTTGTTACAGGGGAGGGTGAAGTATGTGATGAAAATTTAAACCATTTTGAGCGGAATTTAATTTGCAAGATACTATTTGGCTTATTTTCGCGGTTCTCGTTGTTGATGAAGTTTGTTTTTAGAGATCCCTTCAAGTTAATCCTGAAATATCAGCTGCAAGCGGATCCGGACGGTTTGCGGAGATGATTGACCGGTCATCTCTGCAGGCGTATTCAGGGTTCCCATCTCGTTTAACAGAGCAATAAATTTTTCGTAATTTTGAGCCGGAATTTCAATATCCAAAAATTCAGGCTGTTGGGTTTCTTTATTCCGTTCGGCCTGCCTGATCCGGCCGCCCAAAGGCGGAAGCATTCCTTTGATGCTTGAAAAAGCATCTTCAAGCGGTTGATGCGAAAAGGCAATGGCGGCCGCTGTTCCTTTACCGACCCGTGCTGCGCTTTTACTCTTCAGCGACTCCGTACCGGCTTGGCCCCGGCTTATGGAACTCACGCCGCTCGCCGGCGAGACCTGCTTTTGGATTGATACGGACGCAGATGGAACCGACGAGCCGGGCGGCACGGATTGAACAGCCCGGTTTTTGGAATAAGCAAGGGTCAGACTCAATGGTATGCGACCCGATTCTTTGCTCAGCTCGTCGCCCAAAGCATCGGTTTCCGGAGCAGCCGCGAGCACGGTTTTCTGTTTTTCCAGAGCAGACTGTTCACTTTCCTTTAAGGGCGCTATCGAATAAACAACTGTTTCTTCTTTTTTAGTATCCTGGGCCACAAGCGGAGCCGGAGCAACCGGTTTGGCCGCCGTTTGCGGAACCGCTTCCGTTCCGCGCTCGCGCTTGACCGCCTCCGGCGACGGAGCCGCTAAATCCACGGACTTTCTGTTTTGCCGCAAATCTTTTTGCGCTGATTCCCCCTTCCCTTCCGCGAGTTGAGTGGCCGAATCGGCTTTATTGAGCGGTTGAGAATCGTAAAAAATCTGCGAAGACCCGTTAGCCTGATCATCCGGCCCGGATTCGGCGGGCTTTGGAGCTGGAGCGGAAAGAGCCGGCAAGGGCGTCTCTTTGTTTTTTTTGGAAGCTTGAAACTGCAATGACTTCTCTGAAGGAGTAAAAGGAACCAGGTGAAAAACAAAAAAGGCAACGACCACCGTCGCGGTCAGCGTAGCCAGTTCCATGGAAATTTTAATCCGGGCCGGTATGAATAGGAAGGCTTTGACGCGCGCCCAAAAGGTCTCTTTTTCCAAACGACTGTGAATACTTGCGAGAAAACCCTCCGGCGCCTTGAGCGGTTCCAGGGAACGTAATTCATGGACCAAAGCCTTGAGGGAGGCCAGTTCCTCTTGGCATTTTGCGCATTGGGCCAGATGATTTTCGACCAAAGCCGCCCGATCGGTATCCAACCGGCCGTCCATATAATCTGAAAGCAACCCTTTTACACGCGCGCACCGCATGTCTAAACCTTTCCTTTGAGTTTTTCCCGCAAGAGAATTCTGGCCCGGGCTAATTTGGATTTAACCGTGCCCAGCCGCAATCCGGTCAGTTTGATGATTTCCTCATAAGCCAACCCTTCGATATCCCTTAAAACAATCATCATTTTCTGTTCCTTTGGCAAGGCGTCAATGGCTTTTTGGATCATCTGCCCTTTTTCCTTTTTTTCCAAAGCAGCCAATGCCGATGGCTGGCCATCTTCCATTTCTTTGGATTGCGACGATTCGGTTTGGAAGGGACCGGATAATGAAACCTGCTTTTTACGGTATTTATATTCCAAAGATTTTAACCTGTTTTTGCAGCTGTTGACGGTAATCCGGTACAGCCAGGTAAAAAAAGCCGCTTCAGCCCGAAAACCGTTTAAATGCCTGTAAACGTTTATGAATATTTCTTGAGCCATATCACGCGCTTCCTGCTCGTTTCCTAAAAAACGGTAACAGACCGTAAACACCCGATCCTGATGCCTTATAACCAATTGATCAAAAGCCTTTGTCTGTCCCGATTGAAAGGCGCGTACCAGTTGATCGTCCAAATCCCGTGCCGAGATTTGATTATTATTTTCAATCGCATTGCTCATTTATTTAGACAACGCATGTCCTAAAAAGTTCCCTATATGTTTTTTCGATCATGAACTCGGGTGTCTTTAGTAAAGCCGTAAAGCAGGATCACGATCGCTAAACAGACGGCGCACAGCAAAAAAGCGGCCCTAAAAGCTTCGGGTCCCCGGGAATTCAAGGGATATAAGGCTTGCATCAGAGTGCCGATCCCTTGCAACAAAAGCGCCGGCCCGATCATGGTAAAAAAATTGATGCCCGTCATGGCGGTGCCGGCCATGGCCGGCGGCATGAGTTCCTTAATATGCGGGTACATCAGCATTCCGCTCGAACGGCAAATACCGAACGCCAAAAAAAGCAAAATCAGCGTGACCGGGCCGACGGTCCTGGGCAGAAAAATCAAACAAATAAAAATCAGCAACAAAAAGCATTGACCCGCAAACACGATCCATTTTCTGGTTTTAAAAACGCGGTCTGAAAAAAATCCCCAGCTGGGACCGCCCAGAACCAAACCCAGGTTCAGGAAAAAAATAAGATTGCCCGCAGCCAAGGCGGAAAGCTGCAGTGCTTCCATCAGATAAGGACCGGCCCAAAGCGTCTGAAAAGCGGCGAAAATGCCGTAACTCACGGCCGTGGACATGGAAATGATCCAGAAATCTTTATTTTGAAACAAATGCTTGAAATTGAAAAAAATCGCGCGGCCCGATTGCTCCGCAATCCGTTCCGTTTGAACTCCTGCGGGGTTCTTTTTTTCTTTAACCAGCACATAGAAAAGAATCAGTAAAAATAAATATACAAATGCGATGAATTGAAAAGCAGGACGCCAACCGATCGTCTGAACCAACAAAGCCAGCGGAGTCGTGGCGGTCATATTGCCCAGATAACCGATGGCAAAGATGACTCCGGTCAGGGTGGCGAAATGCCGCGCATCAAACCAGACCGTGACCAGTTTTAGCGTCCCGATCATATTGCAGGCCATGCCGACACCGAGCAGGATTCTGCTGGCCAAGCCTAAAGCCATATTATCGGCCAAAGGGAAAAGAAAAGCGCCGGCCAAGCCGGCCAAAGAAAGGATGCTCATAATTATTTTAGCGCCGGTTTTATCGATCCAGATGGAGATCGGGATCTGGGTGAAAGCGAAGGCATAAAAAAACGCAGCCGAAAGAACACCCAACCCGGCCGTATCCAGATGCAGATCGTGTAAAAGTTGGGCGGATATCACCGCATTCGCGGAGCGATAGAACTGCGAAAGAAAGAATAGCGCTGAAGCAATCGCGAAAACAAGCCAACGTTGATGCATGAATTTATTCCGTTCTTCAGTCATGGCATAATCACTGTACCGGTTCAAAGTTCCAAGGTTCACGGTTCAATGTTCGAAAGCAGTTAAGGTTAACGCACAATAAAAAATGCGGGTTGTCAACCGTGAACCAGATAACCTGAGCCTTTCGTTTATCTAAAGGCGATAAGAGACGGATCATACTCCTCCGGTTTTTCATACCCTAATAAATTCAACAAGGTCGCCGCCACATTGGAAAGCCCCGGCTTGTCCACTGAGGCCAAACCATATTCGCCTTGAAAAAGAGGGTCATAGATGACAAAAGGGACCGGATTCAGGGAATGAGCGGTCCGCACGTTTTTACGGCCTTTGGCGTCCACGCTGAACATTTCGTCGGCGTTGCCGTGATCGGCGGTAATGATCGCGATCCCTTTCAGTGCTTCGATCGTTTTTAGGATTTCTCCGATGCATTGATCCACGGTTTCTACGGCTGTAATCACGGCCGGCATATTGCCGGTATGGCCGACCATGTCGCCGTTGGCGAAATTGACCCGTCCGAACCGGTAGGAGCCTGTTTTTAATAATTCATTCACTTTATTCTTGATCTCAAAGGCTTTCATTTTAGGCGCCTGGTCGAATTCGATCCGGTCCGATGGAATTTCCGCATAGGTCTCCAGAACCGAATCAATATATCCGGAACGGTTGCCGTTCCAAAAATAAGTGACATGGCCGAATTTTTGAGTTTCGGAAACGGCAAAAGAACGCACTTGGGTCGCGCAAAGGTATTCGCTGATGGTGCGATCGATTACCGGCGGCGCAACCAGAAAATTCGGCGGCATGTGCGTGTCGCCGTCATATTGCATCATCCCGGCGAAAAGCACATCCGGCAAAGGGCCGCGTTCAAATTCCCTGAATTCTTTCTCCGTAAAAGCGCGCGAAATTTCAATGGCGCGATCGCCCCGGAAATTGAAGAAAATAACCGCGTCGCCGTCCGATATTCTGCCGTTCGGCTCTCCATCCGAACCTGTAATAACAAAAGAATCCAAGTATTGGTCCGTGATATGCGGATCTTCCGCGTAATAAGTCCGAATGGCTTGTTCCGCGCTGGAAAATAAACGGCCCAGCCCTCGCACATGCGCGTCCCAGCCCTTTTTGACGATGTTCCAATCGGCATTATAGCGGTCCATGGTGACTTTCATTCTGCCGCCGCCGGATGCGATCCGATAATCATATTTTTTCGCATCTGAAAGTGCCGAGAGTTTCTGCTCCAATGGAATAAAATAATTCAGAGCCGAGCGTTCGCCCACGTCCCGGCCGTCCGCCAGAGCATGCACGCGCACGCGGGGCATGCCGGCCGCGGCGCATTGGTCGATGAGCGCGTATAATTGTTCGATATGCGAATGGACATTGCCGTCCGAGAGCAGACCGATAAAGTGAATCGTACGGCCCTGCCGGCCTTTTTGCAGGATTTGCGACCACAATTCGGTCCGGAAGATATGACCGCCGGCAATGGCTTTATGAACCAAGGAAGAACCCTGATCAAAAACCCGGCCGGCGCCTAAGGCATTGTGTCCGACTTCGCTGTTGCCCATGTCCTCATCCGTGGGCAGCCCGACGGCCGTGCCGTGGGCGCGTAATTCCGTATAAAGCGCGGAAGCGAACAACCGGTTCAGATGGGGCGCCTGAGCCAAAAAAACGCCGTTGCTGTCGTTGCGCGGCCCGATACCGATGCCGTCCATGATCACCAGCAGCAAAGGTCCCGGTCGTCCGGAAAAAACATTCAATCGTTTCAATGGTGGGGTCATGCGGATCTCCTTATAACATCCGGTCTAAGCGGCCGATTTTTTAACCCTATTTTTGGGCGGATCGGCCGGAAAATACAAAGTAAACGTTGTATGTTGATCGGGCAGACTCTGTACTTCAATCTGCCCGCCGTGGTCCTGAATGTTTTGATGAGCGATGAACAACCCCAATCCGGTGCCGTTGTGCTGATCGCTTTTATGCTTGGTGGTGAAATAGGGATCGAAAATTCGGCCGAGGTTGGCCGGCGGAATGCCGGAGCCGTTATCTTTGATCTGCACGATAACCGTCCTTTGTCCGTCGCTCTCCTTCTCGGACCGGGTTTCGACTTCAATCCGGCCGTTTTCCGGCGTGAAATCCACGGCATTGCCGAGCAAATTCAGGATGACCTGCTTCATCTTTTCGGCGTCCATCCAAACCCGATCGGCTTCCGGGGTAAATTTCAACGGGACTTCAATTCGTTTGGCATTGGTTTGAGGTGAAACAAGCAAAACCATTTTTTCAATCAATCGATTCAAGGAGCATAAATCGAAATGCGACTCGCGGGTCTTGACCAGATCGAGCAGTTCGGTGATCAGGTTGTTCACCCGCTCGGTTTCCTCCATGGCAATGGCGTGGAAACGAGTCCGGAATTCCTCGTCTTCATATTTTTGCGGCAACATCTGGATAAAGGCGGCTATGGAAGTCAACGGGTTTTTGATCTCATGGGCCAAACGGGCCGCGATGTTTCCGAGGAAAGAAAACTTTTCAGCGCGACTCAACAAGACAAAAGAGCGGCTGACTTCAGTCATCTGAGCTCTTAATTTGCCGTATAACCGGGCGTTTTCAATGGCAATGGCGATCTGGGGGGTGAAGATATCCAATATAGCGCGAATTTCATGCGACCCCTGCTTTTCATGGGCCCCGCCCACAACCAAAACGCCGATCCCTTTGGTCCCGTCCACCAGCGGCATGAGATAAGCGGGAAGCCCTTTTTCCAGAACCTGGAGAATGTCGCCCGGCGCCGGGGACCCGTGCTGCAGGTCCGCGATATATTCGGCCTCGCCGCTGCGGACGATTCGAGCCAGCACATGGTCCGCATCGTCGAGCGGCAGTCGGTAATGGCGCACGGCTTCCGGAAGCGGTTCTTCCAGGCCGATGCCGCTGAGATATCTCAGTTCCGGCTCCTCTTCCGCGACGATCAGAATAAACGCTCGTTTGGTGCTGCAAAGGCTGGACAAAAGATTCATAATCCGGTTGAGGACTTCGGGAAGGTCCAGCACCGAAAGAATGGCTTTGCCGGTTTCCTGGAGGGCAAGCAGTTGCTGGATCTTGTTGCGCAACTCGGCATTCAAGCGATTGACTTCGTCATACTTTTGTTCGATGATCTTCTTATCGGCTTCCATCTCCTTGACGGTTTCCCTGAGCACGGCGCGGGTCGTGAAAAAACGCGACCGCAACTCGTGCCAGCGGTTGCGAGCCGGCCATTGCAGCCGGTATTCGCAATAGGGCGCGCCGTCAAAATAACAGCATTGTTCCTGGAGCCGGATCGGTTTGCCGCCCCAAATAACCGGCATGTAGCTGTAGATCCCTTTGTTGATCAGGCAAAAATCCTTGGAAAGGCTCAAGTGGCTCTCCCAATGCAGCCGCATGACCGCATCCGCGCGATTCAGTTCAACCAATTCGACCCGTTTGGTCTTACCCCAACGGTCATGAAATTTCTGGGCGTTCTTAAGAGCCCTTTGATAGGACCATAAAGTTTTGAGCAGAATTTTTTGGGCATAACCCAATGCCAGGTTTTCAACCCCGTATTTTCCGATCTGAAAAGCCGCCATTTCGTCATTGAGGATGAAGCGGGCCTTTTCAAATAATTTCAGGCAAACCTCGGTGGAGATCCACTGGTGGGGATCGCGCAAATAAGCCTCAGGATCCGAGAGGCCATCGACCTCCGGATCAAGCTCTTTGAACAATAAAGCATATTTTTGGCTGTCGTGTAGTTTGACATAATCAAGAATGGTTCTCGAGATAAAGCAACTGATGACTTTTTCCATAATGCAATTTCGCACGCAACCCGGTCATTTTCAAGTAAAATATCGGGCTCTCGATTCTGGCTTTATCAGGAGAACCGAGGCGTGGCATTATTCGGAATATTTAAAAATTAAGATCTATTGACGCTTTTTCTAATTTATGATGATATGTAAAAATATGAAAAATTTACCTTAACAATCCGGGATCTCTAAAAATTCGCCTTTTTAGAGTTTAACCGTTCATACTTAGCCGATTTTTTAAGGGTCTCGTAGTTGATAAAGTTAATTTTTAGAGATCCCCAATCGCTAATCTTTTCAAATTTTGATTATAGGGTCATGAATATGGAAAAACGGGCCTCCATCTTGGTTGTGGATGATGAAAACGGAATTCGTCAGTCCTTAAACATGGTGCTGAAAGATGAGTTTATGGTCTTTTTGGCCGGCAGCGGCAAAGAAGCCCTTGAGATTCTAAACAATAACAATGTGGCCATCGCATTGCTGGATATTTTATTGCCCGATATTTCCGGAATCGAGCTTATCGAAACTATCAAAAAGATAGACAGCAATATCGAGATCATTATGATCACGGCTGACAAAGAAATTAAATCTGCCGTTAAAGCCATTAAATCAGGTGCTTATGAATATATTTTAAAGCCTTTTCTAATTGATGATGTCCTTGCCACTATCAATCGTGTATTGGAGAAAAACACCTTGCTCAAAGAGGTGACCTATTTACGCGAAGAACTGGAACGCTGTCAGCCTCTGCAAAAGATCATTGGTGAAAACGAGCAAATGAAAGAGATCTTTGAATTGATGCAAACCATCGCGGAAAGCAGCGGTGCGGTTTTAATCCAGGGTGAGAGCGGGACCGGTAAAGAATTGGCTGCCCGGGCTGTGCATAATCTCAGCTCGCGCAAGAACAACCCTTTCGTGGTGGTAAACTGCGCCGCTATTCCGGCCAATCTAATGGAAAGCGTATTGTTCGGTCACCACCGGGGCGCTTTTACCGGCGCAGCCTACACCACCACCGGCAGACTGGAGATAGCCGATAAAGGCACGGTTTTTCTGGATGACATCGATACGCTGGATATCAGCATGCAATCCAAGCTCTTAAGAGTGATCCAGGAAAAGGAATTTGAACGGGTCGGTTCCAATAAAATCATTCGGATCAATGTCCGTTTTATTGCCGCTTCCAACAAGGAATTGAAAGACCTGATCAGCCAGGGGAAATTCCGTGAAGACCTTTTTTACCGTTTAAACGTTTTTCCGATTTTTATCCCACCCTTGCGAAAACGTAAAAACGACATCCCTTTGTTGCTCGATTATTTTCTGGAATGGAATGCCGCACACAATGGAAAAACAACCAAATGTTTCGCCAAAGAAGCTATTAATAAACTGCTGGAATATGATTGGCCCGGGAATGTCCGTGAATTGCAGAATGTTGTTGAAAGGTCTTTTACCATCACCAAAGGCAACACGATTCATCTTAAAGACCTTTACCGTTTTGACGACGATCGCCGCGACCTATTAAACCAAACCCTCAAACAAGCCACTCACGCTTTTCGGCAGCGCTATATCGATGAAGTACTGGAACAGGTCCACGGCAATCGTAAAAAAGCAGCTGAAATTCTGGGCATCCATCGCAATACGCTGCTGAGCAATACGTTCGACGACCCTATTTCCGATTCTGACGAAGCTTGATCATAAGAAAAGTTCTTTCCATAAAAGAACATAAATATAATCGGATTTTAAAACGGACCCTCCGGTTTAAAAGTGGCATAAGATTTGCTAAACTACAGATACGCTCTTTTAAAAATTTTTTCGTTTCTGTAAATTGAATGAACGCATCACGCCTTGATTTCCGGATCGCTCTGAAAGGCGGTAACCCAATGATGTTTGTGGAAAATCTTCAAATCGGAAACTCGGATAACAAAATCGAACAACTGGAGCATGAAATCCAGATTCTGCGCACGCGCATGCTCGAACAGCGTGAACTGGAGGAACAGCTTTTTCACGCTCAAAAAATGGAATCATTGGCTAATTTGGCTGCCGGAATTGCCCATGATCTCAACAATATTCTGCAATCCGTGCTCGGTTATACCCAAATCGCGCTTTTGGAGAAAGCCGGCACAGACCCTGATTATGAAATTTTTCAAAAAATAGAAAGAATCATCGTCAAAGGCTGCGACCTAACACGTCAGTTCCTGACTTTCGGCCGGCGCATCCATTCCGAGCTGCAACCTCTTAATCTGCATACCAAAATCATAGAGATCAAGGAACTCTTGCACAGAACCATTCCCCGTATGATCGACATTGAAGTTTATTCAACCGCGGATCTGAACCTGATCAAAGCCGATTCCGGTCAAATCGATCAGATCCTGATGAATTTAAGTATCAATGCCAAAGATGCCATGCCGGACCATGGTCGGCTTATTTTTAAAACTGAAAATGTCCTGATTTCCGCACACCATCCCCTGACCCGGTTTAATGCCCAACCCGGCCCGTACGTTCTTTTGACGGTCACGGATACCGGCACAGGTATGACGCCTGAAGTTAAAAAACAAATTTTTGAACCCTTTTTCACTACAAAAGCAAAAAGCAACGGCACCGGATTGGGTCTTGCCATGGTTTATGCCATTGTCAAAAATCATAACGGTTTTATCGATGTGCTGAGCGAGCCCGGCCAAGGCGCCAGTTTCAAGATTCACTTTCCGGCTCTTCATGCACAAGCGGCGACTCCGGGGCTTTTGCAAAACGACGGTCCAAAAATAAACTTCAGCCTGGGTCATGAACGAATTCTTTTTGTGGATGATGAAAGCGATATTTTAAAGATCGGCCGGGAAATACTTGAGAAACACGGCTATGAAGTGCACACGGCTCAGAACGGTGAAGAAGCCCTTAAACAGTACAATCGTTTTAAAATAGATCTGGTTATTCTGGATGTCGGTATGCCGGGCATGGGTGGAATCAAATGTCTGCAACAAATCATGGCCCTGGACCCTAAAGCAAAGATTTTGATTTGCAGCGGATATGCCCCGAGCGATCTGGTGCGGAAAGCCCTTGAATTGGGCGCCGCGGATTACCTGACCAAACCGTTCCCGATCGAAAACCTGCCGCGTTCCGCCCGGAGCGTTTTGGATAAGCAATCCTAATCGGCCCGCTCAAAATCCCTTGCCTCAGGAACCCGGAAATGATATCGAATGATAATTATATTCTATGAGTCTAATCGGCTATCATCTTCAGCCTAAACGCCTGATGAGATCTTATGACTACAGACTTTATCGTTCCCCCCGAAGAAATCGCCGCCCGCATCAACCGCATGCAGGAAAAACTTCGGGACTCTTCGCTGGACGCCGCCTTTATCATGCAGCGCGTGGATCTTTTTTATTTCAGCGGCACCTCCCAAAACGCTTTTCTTTATTTGCCTGCCGAAGGCGAACCGCTGCTTTTGGTTAAAAAATATTTTCCGCGCGCCCGGGCCGAATCCGGCCTGAAAAACCTGATTGAAATAAAATCCATCAAAGAGGCGCCCAACCGCATCAGGGATTTTTACGGCCATTTACCCAAAACACTCGGCTTGGAATGGGATGTCGTGCCGGTCAAAGAATTTCACTTTTATCAAAACCTTTTTCCGCGAAAAGAATTGCGGGATTGCTCGTCTTTGATTGCCGAACTTCGGGCTATCAAAAGCCCATGGGAAACAGCGCACATGCAAGCCGCCGCCGACCTCTCCTTCCGGACCTTTGCGTATTTGCGCTCCATTATGAAACCCGATTTGACGGCAATGGAATTGGGCGCCCGGCTCGAAACTTTTGGACGGCAATACGGCCACAGCGGTAAGTTGCGGGTACGGGATTTTCAGGACGAAGCCAATACGTGGCGGATTTTTAACGGGCAAAACCCGCCCATGGCCGGTTCGGAACCGCTGCCAAGGAACACCCCTCTGCTCATAGAGCTATCCACTGTTTTAAACGGTTACCACATCTCCGAATCCCGCATGCTCGTGTTAGGTAATCTGCCGGCCAAAGCCAAAGCCGCGCAAGAGGCTGTGACGCAAATTCTTCATACGATTTTTGAAAAAGCCAAACCCGGCCTGCCTGCCCGAGAACTTTATGAGCTCGCCATGGCAGAAGCAAACCGCTTGGGTTATGCCAATGCTTTTCTGGGGCTGCCCGGAAACAAAAACAAGTTTGTGGGTCACGGCATCGGTGCTGAACTGATTGAATCCCCTTTTCTCTCCGCAGACGAAGAAGAAGTATTGCAACCCGGCATGACTTTTACCCTGGAACCCCACCTAGTCATTAATAAAGAGTTCATATCCGGCTTGACCAGCGTTTTCCAAGTAACCGCAACCGGTGCTCGCCTGCTTACCAAAACTCCTGTCGAAACCATGATTTGTTGAACGTCATAAACCGTTTGGTTAACTATTTTTACCTTATAATCCCCCTCTTTTTTGACGGGAATGACAGGAGAGAGGGTCTCTTTATTATGCTGTACTCTGCCAATAAAGTCAGATACCAATTCCTTGTGTTCCGCAACTGAATCCGGGCGCTCGGGTCGCCAAAAAGTGTCTGATTTCAGGTTGACATGTATGGTATGCTTATTTATAATAACTTAAATGTGATAGACTTAGATAAATTAAGTTAATTTTAAGCATAAAAGGCTAATAAATCATGAAAGAACGCTATATAAATCCCTTTACCGATTTCGGTTTTAAGAAAATCTTTGGGGAGGAATTGAATAAAGACCTGCTCATTGATTTTTTGAATGAACTGTTAAAAGGCGAGCAATCCATAAAAACGCTTTCATATAAAAAGACCGAACATTTAGGCGCAACTGAAATCGATCGTAAGGCGATTTTCGATTTATATTGCGAAAACGAACAAGGCGAAAAATTTATTGTCGAGATTCAAAAGACCAAGCAGAAATTTTTCAAAGACAGAAGCATTTATTATTCGACCTTTCCGATTGCGGAACAGGCTGAAAAAGGCGATTGGGATTTTGGGTTAAAAGCAGTTTATACGGTTGCTATTCTGGATTTTACTTTTGACGATGAAGATCGCGATAAAACCGTGGTGACGCATGTCCAATTGATGGATACCAAGAAAAAAGAAGTCTTTTTCAAAAAGCTTACCTTTATCTATCTGCAGATGCCGAATTTCAACAAAAGCGAAATGGAACTGGAAACCCGTTTCGATAAATGGCTTTATATATTTAAGAACTTGCCCAAACTGCAGGAGCGTCCGCAGAAATTACAGGAACGCGTATTTGAAAAGCTTTTCACCATTGCGGAGATTGCCAAGTTTACTCCGACTGAAGTAGAGGCCTATGAAGAAAGTCTGAAAACCTACCGTGATTTAAAAAATTCATTGGATACGGCAAGGGAAGAAGGCCTTAATGAGGGTCTGGCAAAAGGTCTGGAACAAGGTATAGTAAAAGGTCTGGAACAAGGCCTGGCAAAGGGTCTCGATCAAGGTCTGGCAAAAGGTAGAACTGAAAGTCAAAGACAGATGGCTGAAATCATGCTGCAAAATAATGAAGAAGAAGAAAAAATCGCCCGTTACACCGGCCTTACCATTGCCGAAATCGAAAAATTGCGAAAAAAGATTTAAATTTTTTGATAGAAACCTGTTTTCCCGCCGAAGACGTCATTTCAAAAAAACCTGAAATGACTCCAGAAGACGTCATTTCAAGAAAACTTGAAATGACTCCAGAAGACGTCATTTCAAAAAAGCTTGAAATGACTCCAGCTATCAGTAATTTCAATCTTCACGAAATTACTCTCAGTAATTTCAATCTTCACGAAATTACTCTCAGTAATTTCAATCTTCACGAAATTACTCTCAGTAATTTCAATCTTCACGAAATTACT
>Ga0105099_10001727_pt1 | contig 13396 bp, 12 predicted proteins | sample PPLLak3cmMay2015_2_FD_79138 | JGI IMG/M metagenome (GOLD analysis project Ga0105099, IMG submission 79138) | Freshwater sediment microbial communities from Prairie Pothole Lake near Jamestown, North Dakota, USA - PPLs Lake P8 Core (1) Depth... | ecosystem: Environmental > Aquatic > Freshwater >...
CATAAGCACCTGCTTGAATATCTGCGGTGACTGCGGCAATGCATAGAACTTTCCAGGGTTCACTCTTGATGGCACGACGTAATCCCTTGCGCCTTCAGGGGTCGATACTATAAGAAGAGGAGTCTCGACCTCGACAAAATCCTGAGAGTTCATGAATTCGCGGACTGCCTGAGCAGCATTGTTACGTAATATCAGCCTCTGCTGCATCTCTGGCCTCCTAAGATCAAGATAACGATACTTGAGCCTGTTGTCCTCAGTTATATTTTCAGGATTCTCATAATCGACAGGCAGGGGGTCCGCCAATGAGTGTATCTTAAGCGAATCAACAGCGATTTCTATGTCACCGGTAGGCATCTTTGTGTTGACCTGCTCACGTTTGACTACTTTTCCTGCCGCTTCAATGACTGATTCACGCCTTAATGTCTCTGCGGTCCTGTAAGCTTCTTTATTTTCGGGTCTTATTACGAGTTGAGTCATTCCATACCTGTCTCTTATATCTACAAAGAAGACTCCACCAAGGTTCCTGCTCTTGTTGACCCATCCCTGCAAAACAACACCTTTACCTATGTGTGCACTCCTCAATTCTCCGCACGTGTTTGTCCTTTTCATGAGGATAATATCCTTTAAGGTCATTTATATAGTTTTTTGTTTGTTTGTGCGTGTACTAATAAAGGCAATATTTTTTAAGGGACGCCATTTTTTTTCTTATCATATGTTCAAGATCAAAAATAATGATTCTAAATCCGAAGCAAGGACCGGAGAGCTAAATACAGCTCACGGGAAAATAAGCACCCCTTTCTTCATGCCTGTAGCGACAAAACTCACAATAAAGCATGTCTCACCGATGGAACTTGACGCCATGGGAGGAAAGACACTCATAACGAACGCATACATATCTCATCTTAAACCAGGACTTGATATACTAAAGCAAGCAGGAGGAGTCCATAATATGATGAACTTCCAGCACTGCATATTCTCAGACAGCGGAGGGTTCCAGATGCTCTCCGAATCATTCCTCCAGGATATAAGCGACAAAGGAGTGAAGCTTGCAGACCCATTTTCAGGAAAGAAACTTTTCCTCACACCTGAAAATGTCATACAGATAGAACGTGAGCTGGGGAGCGATGTCGCGATGTGCCTCGACCACGTGCCTAAGATAAGATCATCAAAAGAAGATATCGCTGAAGCTGTAAGAAGGACGCACCTGTGGGCAGAACGCTGCAAGAAGTATCATGATGACCACGGAGGAAAGAATTTCTATGATAGAAAGCAGCTCATCTTCGGCATAGCACAAGGAGGGCTCCATAAGGACCTCAGGGAGAAAAGCGGCGAGTTCATCAACAGCCTTGACTTCGACGGGATAGCATTAGGAGGGCTATGCATCGGCGAGACAGGCAAGGAGATGTTCGACGCCATAAACTGGCAGCTGCCAAAACTCGCAAAAGAGAAACCCAAATATCTCATGGGTGTCGGAACCCCGCTAGATATACTTAATGCAGTCAGCCTTGGCATGGATTGTTTCGATTCTATCTACCCCACACAGCATGCACGGCACTGCCACATACTGACAAGCAAAGGGACAATAAAATTAGACAGAGGGAAATACAAGAACGATTTCTCTCCTATGGACCCGGAATGCGACTGCTACGTCTGCAAGAATTTCACCCGCGCATACCTGCATCATCTTTCACGAAGCTTCGAATGGACGCACCATAGATACTTCTCATACCATAATGTATATTTCCTCGTCAATCTGATGAAAAACATACGTTCAGCAATAGACAAAGGAGAATTCGCGAATTTCAAAAAAGAATTTGAATCTAAATACATCAGTAGAGAGTGATCAACTCTCCTTTTCGAGTATCTCAACAGGGACTTTCGAGAGCCTCTTGAATTCTTCTGCGTCACCTCTGCTTCCGACTATAGCATCATAGTGCATCGGAATGGCAAGTTTTGGCTCGAAGGACTCTACAGCTTTAGCCGCTTCCTCTGCAGTCATGACATATGTCCCTGATACTGGAATCAATGCAACAGCTATGTGCTTAAGGCTCGACATCTCCGGAATCGAATCAGTATCTCCAGAATGGTATATCCTCTTTGAATTGACATCAACGACATAACCGTTCCACTCATTGTCTTTAGGATGGAAGCTCTTGTTCGTGTTGTAAGCAGGCACTGCTTCGATGTTTATGTTACCTATCATTACAGACCGTCCAGGAGTCATTATCACAGAATCCCTAAAATCGATCTTCCCCTGGATCTTGCTCTGACAATCTGGCGGAGCGAAAATCACAGTCTTCTTTGTCGACACTTTCTTAAGGTCTTCAACAGAACAATGGTCATAATGGGAATGAGTTATCAGGATGGCATCAGCAGGGATGTTCCCAGCGATCTTGAACGGGTCTATGTATATCACTCTCTTCTCAAGAGTATCAGTAATCCTAAAACCAGAATGACCTAACCAAGCAATCTCCACATTGCCGACAAGCATCACGACCACCCCGTATAAAGCCCTAAGACAATAGACAATATTAAGTTTTTGGTGATGAATCAGCTATTTACACATATTTGCTATTTTAGCCCTGTAGAAAACTTCTCAGCTCACGCTTTCGTCCAGCAGCAGACTCGGCTTCGGATCCAATGTTCTATAATGACATTCCCCGTAGGGGGCAGTCCCCCTTGTCATTTTGAGTGTTAAACTTCAAGAGCCTCGTGATAATGCTGCTGGCAACAGTTTTCTACAGGGCTATTGACTTTCGAATTCGAGACAGATATCTATCAGTACGGCTGAGAATCTGAAAAGATTGTCTAATCTGCAGTATTCGTTCGCTGCATGCGCAACATAATCGTCTGCAAAATCAAAGCCTACTGCGGGTATTCCTCTCTCTATGAACGACTTTGCATCAGTCCCTCCGCTAAGGCCATGAAGCTTTGCGTTGAGGCCGTGCCTGTCGCTGACCTTCTTTATGGTCTCTACAATAGGGTTCTTTTCGCTCACTTCTGCGGGAGGAATCTTTATCATGACCTCAAAATCGAAATCGCCGAACATCTCAGATATCTTCTTCAACTCTTCAACGATGCTCTCTGGCGTCTGTGACGGAAGATAACGTATGTTTAGTATCGCCTCGCAGCTTCCAGCGACTACATTCGGAGCGGATCCTCCGCTTATGGTGCCGAAATTTATGGTCGGCCTGGAAAGATACCGATGAAGCTTATGCTTCAATATGTAATGGTCGAGTTTAGCGATGAGTTTTGACATGTTCGCTATCGCGCTTATGCCTTTACTGGGAGTCGAGCCGTGAGCCTGCTTTCCTTTAGCTATAATCTTCAGATTCAACACTCCTTTCTCTGCTATCGTTATCTTCTTCATCTCCCCTCCGACATCTATGACCAATGCATAGTCTGGAGCAAGAAGGTTCTCATTCAGCAGATATTTTATCCCCAGGGCAGAACCTGTTTCCTCATCTGCAGCGAAAAGGAAGATGTACTGGTTCTTCAACTGGCTCTCCATGCATTTTAGGTATTCCAATACAAGCATAGATGAAGTGACCTGCCCTTTGTTGTCACAAGCACCTCTTCCGTATACTATACCTTCTTTTATCACGGGTTCAAAAGGGTCAGTTGCCCATCCTTCGCCAGCCGGGACAACATCAAGATGTGTCGAGATAAGTATCTTCTTCCCTGATTCATTCCCGACTTTTGCAATTATATTCGTCCTGCCTTTCTTCTTCTCATAGATATCATGTTTCACAGCTATCCTCTTCAGAAGTTCAGTCAATACATCTGCTGCCAGATATTCATCACCAGGAGGGTTTATAGTCTTTGCACGTATAAGCTCGCAAAGAATCGAAGTATACTCTTCTTTCTTGCCATTTATGAATTCTTCAACGTTGGCGCTGCCCATTTGAGTTTGGACTAATCTATCTTATTAGAAAGCTTAAGGTTAAGGACAAGATCATCAAGTTTCTTCAGGTCATACTTCACAGAATCGAACTTCTTCCTGAGTTCCCCGCCAGCAAAATCGAAAAGCAGAAGCTCATCATGGAGTTCAGAGACCAATCCCTTAAGATTCACAGATGTCTTGTAATCGCCCTTTATCGCCGAGTTTATTGCCTTTCTAACGATCTCTCCTGTGAGGTCGATAAGGCCCATGAGATAGTATTCTGGATCGAGCTTCAGCCTGCTGTTCGATGTTATCTTGTTGTTCTTCATGAGATCATAGAAACAGTATGCTTCGACATACTCCTGGACCGCCACTTTGTATGATCCGGAACTAAGAAGTTTCGGGTTCTTCACAGATGAGGTCATCTTCTTAAGTAATGTGGTCATCTCTTCAGCTGCACCTTCCGCAGACTTAAGATCATTGCGGTGCAGGGAATATATTGTCTTTTTTGAAAGTTTCACTACCTCTCGTGACAGACCTATGACGACATCCCTCTGATGCTCAAAAGAATCGATATCTTGCTTTATCTTTTCCAAATCTTTCTTATCAAGCATAAATAACACCTGTTTCTTAAAATAATCTGTATTATTATAAATCTTACGTTTTAGAGGCTAATTCGGCAATTTAACGTCTCAAACCAAGCGAAAGATTTATATATTCATTTTGACGTTGGACGACGTATATGGCTAGTGTATTTAGAGGTGTAATAGAATTTTTTGTACGACTAGGAATATATGACATAGTCCTCCCTTTCTTGCTCGTCTTCACTATAGTTTTTGCAATAATGGAAAAGACGAAAGTCTTAGGGCTCGAGAACGGTCACACAAAGAAGAACCTGAATTCGATGGTCGCATTTGTAGTAGCATTCCTGGTTGTAGCATCCTCAAGGCTTGTCGCAATAATAAATGAGACTATGGCGAACATGGTCCTTCTGCTCCTCATGAGCGTGTGCTTCTTGATACTCATCGGAAGCTTCATGAAAGAGACAAAAGAAGGAGTCTTCCTCACAGGAAAATGGATGACACTATTCTCAATCATAATGTTCGTCGGCCTCGTCTTCATATTCATGAACGCACTCGGCTGGCTTGAACCGATGTGGGCATACATGGTCTCAAACTATGACAGCACGGTCGTCGCTTCAATACTGCTCGTAGCCGGAATCGTCGGATTCATATATTGGATATCGAATGAACCGAAAGCCGGCGATAATAAAGAATCAAAATCGTAAGAAGAAAAAAGTTTTCCAAAAAGGAGGGTAAACAATGGCATTAACTTTACAAAGCGGGCTCATGGCACTACAGAACTGGGGTCTATCAGACGTCATCCTGCCTTTCATTCTCGTGTTCACAGTCGTATTTGCAATAATGCAGAAGGTAAAACCCCTAGGACCTGAAGGGCCGATGCAGAAGCAGTTCAATGTCGTCATCTCCCTTGTCATGTCCCTTGCAGTAGTCATACCTCACGTGCTTGGATATTACCCTGCAAACGCAGATGTCGTCAACATAATCAATGCAGCACTGCCGCAGGTATCGATAGTGCTTGTCGCGATACTCATGGTGCTCCTCATTGTCGGACTCTTCGGCGGCAAAGCTGAATGGGGATCGACCTTGTCAGGATGGATAGCATTGTTCGCATTCTTGATCGTAGCTTACATATTCGGAAGGTCTGCCGGCTGGTTCGACTACCTGCCTAACTGGTTATACTGGCTCGACAACCCGGATACACAGGCAATGCTTGTCGTCATAGCAGTATTCGCACTGATAATCAAGTACATAACCGGCGAAGAAAAACCTGGTGACAAGGGAATGACCACAAAGCTTGGAGAATCCTTCAGGGACCTCTTCAAGGGAAAATAATTTTTTTCATATTTTTATACGCACACAATCAAAAGAGGTAAACAATGGCGACTTTTTTGGATATCGGGCTGGCACAGCATTTCTCAGTGATATTTCCAGTCCTACTCGTCTTCGTACTTGTATTCGCACTCCTAGAGAAATCAAAGCTGCTTGGAGCGAACAAGGGCCTGCATTCCCTGATCGCAGTATGCATAGCGATAATGATGCTGTTCGTACCAGGACTCACAATGGTCATAAACGTGATGGCCCCGTGGTTCGTCATGATATTCCTTCTAATCATATTCTTCCTACTGTTATTGATGACTCTTGGCACCAAATGGGAGAAGGTGGTCGAAGTAGCTTCGAAATGGGACACCATACATTGGTTCCTCCTGGTGATATCTTTAGTTATATTCATCGGCGCACTGGCTACAGTATACGGCAAATCACTGCTCCCTTATTCTGAAGTTCCTGGACAGACAACAAACGCTTCTGTCGACACAACTACAGATACTGGCGATTTCAACCAGAACGTAGGACGTGTAATATTCCACCCTAAGACAATAGGTCTTGTATTTGTCCTTATGGTCGGTTCGCTCGCCATACGTCTTCTAGCCGGTGCAGACAAATAGGGCAATATAAAAAAGAAAAAGATAAGAATCAAGAAATCATTTAGTCTTTGACTTAAGTTCTTCTGTTATCCTCGATAACTCAGAGATGTTCTCTATAAAGCCAGGAAGGACTTTCTGGAACACTTTCTCCAGCGCCTTGACTTCCGTACCGACTTCACCGATGTGCTTGTCATAATCCCCGACCCTCTCAAGGATACCCATGTGCATCTTGTCAAAATCATCTTTTATGGTCCTCATCACTGTCTCAAGCTGGGTTATCCTGGTCTCTGTCTTGTCTTTCCATTCGATGATCCTGTTTATGTTCTCAAGAAGATCTGTCCACTTCTCATCTATTATCGCTTCAGCGATCTCTTCGATCCTGCTGCTGTCGACCATCTCTCCTCCTGGCGGAGGGAGACCTTCGCCCGCGTTAGGAAAACCGCCGGGCATCCCTTCAGGAATATTCATGTCTGGCATTCTACCACCTGCCGTATCAAACGGTCTTTTTGTCTGTAATCTCATATCTGCCTGATTCATCGCGTCAAGTATCTGGTTTGTCGTATAACCCTGCCTCTGCAGTGCAGAGATGATCTGGTTGTTTGAAATCCCTTGCTGCTTCAGATTCAATACTGACTCTGTTGGCGTGTCATCAGGCATTTTGATCATCTGGATAAAACTTAAGGAAACCAATGGCGAGTAGGTTTTTAAAGCTTTCGTAGGAATGTCTTTACCTACTGTACAAGTGTCATGCAAGTCCGTAAGGTGGTACATCACTTTTATGACATGTTTTTTGCCGGCTCTGTCCGGAGTCTCGCTTCGCGAAGCAGGCACCACGCTCGCATCGATTGTGTTTTTCTAAAATTTAGTCGAGTTATTAGTCACTCTCCTATTAATCGGTAGGCTCGCTAGGTGGTGCCTGCTACTTTCCGGACAGAGTCTGTTTTGCCACAAAACATTTAAACAGCAAAGGCAATACTCCTGTATCAAGAGGTGAATATTTGCCTGAAGAGAAAAAAGAGGCCAAGCTGCCGATAGTCATAGGACGAAGCCCCAGGGATGTCCAGAAATTAGGCACTAAAGGAGCTATACTTCTAGGAAAACAGTATGTGGAGAAACTGGACAGGCTTTTTCTCGAAGATAATGTATACGTTGATGTAGCAGGGGCGCACGTAGTTCTCATCTGCGGCAAGAGGGGCGGCGGAAAGAGCTACACTATGGGAGTCATAGCAGAAGGACTATCCTTATTAGAAGATGAAGTCAAACAGAACCTAAGCATAATACTCTTGGATACTATGGGAATCTATTGGACGATGGGCCATGCAAATGAGAAAGAGAAAGAACTGCTCGAACCATACGGAATAAAACCTCACCCTGTCGACCTTAAGATATTCACTCCGGAGAAATTCTACTATGAATATAAGAAAAAAGGCATAAGGACAGATGTGCCTTTCTCACTAGAGCCACATCAGCTGACAGGGGAAGACTGGTGCGTAGCATTCAAGCAGGACAAATACTCTCCTAACGGACTTTACATACAGAAGATAGTCGAAGAGCTGAAAGATAAGAAAGGAAAATACTTCATGAAAGACATACTTGATTATGTAGCTAACGATACAGGTACAGATGCACTGACCAAATCAGCAGCAAAGAACATGTTCACGACAGCAGAAGGCTGGGGAGTATTTTCAGAGCACGGAACTCCGATAGAGGACCTTGCAAAAGGAGGGCAGATAACTGTCCTTGATGTGAGCTGCTATGCAACGATGCCCGGCGGATGGGATGTAAAAGCGCTCGTCGTAGGGATAGTATCAAGACACCTTTTCATAACAAGGATGCAATTCAGGAAAGAAGAAGAACTATCCGAGATAAAATACATAGAAGAATACTTCGAAGAGAAGACCGCAGCAGAATCACAGAAACAGGAGATGCCGCTCGTCTGGCTAGTCATAGATGAAGCGCACGAATTCCTGCCTAAAGAAGAGAAAGATGCAAACGCTGCGACAGAGCCTCTGAAGATAGTCATGAGGGAAGGAAGGCAGCCAGGAATATGCCTCATCGTTGCGACGCAGCAGCCAGGGAAGATAAACTCAGACGTCATGACGCAGAGCGACATAGTCATATCACACAGGATAACCGCTAGGCTTGATACGCAGGCACTAGGCCTTCTTGCACAAAGCTACATGGAACACGGTATAGAAAGGGCGATGAACGACCTGCCCCCTGTGAAAGGCACGGCAGTAGTGTTCGACGACCTTAATGAGAAGATAATGATGGTCAGGATAAGGCCGAGATTCACATGGCACGGCGGATCGAGTCCATCTGCTATAAAGCAGGGATAAACTGATATTTCTTTACTTGGCGGCACGTCGAGTGCTATTGCGCCATCATCACGACCGTCTCGCATCCAGCGGGTCTTGCTCCCCTGGGACGCGCCATCCAGTGCCACATCCTCACTAAATTCGGAGTGGCACGCTAAAACTAACTGCTCGCAAGTCGGTAGCGGTGGTGCTGCTAAATCGATTCTTAGAACAAGTCATTGATTCAGCTTTATGTCCCGCAGTATTATCCTTATCTGCTCTTTTATGTAATCTTCCTGCTTGAGCTTTATGTTTAGGTCCTTGAACTGGGCCTCTACCTGATCCTTTATCACTTTGTTCACAGTATCTCTCGTGACGAAATTTATCGGCTGCCAGATGTTTATGTACTTCTGAAGGACATCGACCTCTTCACGCTTCGCGCACTCTTTCAGCTCACGGACGATTATCTTCATCTTATCTATCAGGTCTGCAATCTGCTTCTTGAATTCGTCAAGCTGCGCGTGTGAAGCCTGTATCTCAGTCATCATCTTCTTGTTGCCGCTCAGCATGTTCTGGTCAGTGACCTGGGTCTTCTTCCTCATGTTAGTGTAACGTTCCTCAATTATCATGAGCCTTCTGCTTATGTTGTTCAATTCTCCTGCAAGGTCAGAAACAGATTTATTCAGGTCAGTGCCTACTTTAGGTTTAGGAGCGAACAATCCTCCTCCATCTTTCTTTGGTGGCGCGGCAGGCGCACCGGCATCACCAGCGGGCATTCCAGGAGGAGCAGCCATTTGATCGGGCATTTTAAAACCTCTTTTTAATATAAACGCAATTTTTATAAAACGCGTTATCTTATAGTTTATACAATTTAGCAATCTATAGTATTATATAGTAATAATAAACCTTTCGTTAATATATAAAAGTATCTGCAATACCAAAAACGGTGATTCAATGGCTTTTTTTGAGGGTAAACTGCCTATCTATGCCTACGAGGTCATAAGAGAGGGAGAAGACAACGTGATGCGCGTGAATTATGAAGGCGCTCCGCTCGTCCCTTCTGTAGAAGACAGCCCTGTTGTCATGGCCAAGACCTGCGATAACCTCATAGAGTCCAAGAGCGTATCAAAGATAGTCTTCTTGCAGAAAAGGGAATATGAATATGATTACAATCAGGTCACACTGCTAAAAGAGGTCGCGCTCATATATGATAAGCTATCGAAACAGAAAGAGATGTTCTCGCTTAAATCCCTTGAAGTCGATGAAGCAGCAAAGAAATTTGCGAACAGGTGGTACACCGAGATACAGAAACTAATATTCCAGATGCTCAAGTCTGACCCTATAGGGATGTATGTCGAACTCAAGCGACGCTTGCGAGAAGAGAAGATCGGTTCTATAAAACTCATTGATGAGAAGCTCAAACCCGGCATTGACCACTACATCCAGATATTATCTTATTTGATAGACCTCATGGAAAGGACGCGCCTTGTCACAATAGCAAAGCCTTTCCTTTCAGGATACAAGGTCGGCGACAGGGATATCTACCGTAACTTCTTCCATCCCATGATAAAACCGGATTTCATGTGGACGAAACTCATGTCAAACTATCCACCTGACGGCGAAGAGCTCGATAATTATACTATAGGCGAAGACACAGAGATAACGATATTCGGCCTTCCCGACTCTGTACAGTACATATACCACATGACCCCTCCAGAGTTCAAGCTATCTGAGGAACAGTACGAACTTCTAGACCTCGCCAGGAACATACTTGCAGAACACAAACCTACAAGGCAGGAATTCACAGACCCGCAGAGGATGAGAGAAGTATTCACAAATGTCGGGCGAGACCTGATATCAGAACTCATAATATACAAGAACATGAGCATGTCTGAAGAGGAGATAGACAAAATAGCAAAGATACTCGTGCGCTACACTATCGGCTTTGGCCTGATAGAGGTCCTCCTCCAGGATGACAAGATACAAGACATCTCGGTGAACAGTCCGCAAGGACGACAGCCGATATTCATAGTGCATGCAGATTTCTCAGACTGCGTCACGAACATAATAGCCACGAACACAGAGGCGGAGAGCTGGGCGACTAAACTTAGGATGATATCCGGCAGGCCCCTAGACGAGGCTAACGTCATCTTGGACACTGAACTTGAGCTACCGGGAGCGTCTGTAAGAGTCTCTACGATAACAAGACCTCTTGACCCATCAGGACTAGCATTCTCTTTTCGAAGACACAGGGACAAGCCATGGACACTGCCTCTTTTCCTGAAATACAAGATGATATCCCCTCTTGCAGCAGGACTCTTAAGTTTCCTCATCGATGGGACAAGGAGCATAATGGTCTGCGGAACAAGATCCAGCGGAAAATCAAGCTTCCTCAGCGCGCTGCTCATAGAGATAATGAGAAGATACAGGATAATAACTGTCGAAGACACGCTGGAATTGCCGACGGGCTCCATGAGAGACCTCGGCTTCAACATCCAGCCGATGAAGGTCGCAAGCGCCCTAGCAAAAGGGTCGAGCGAGATGAGCGCAGAAGATGGCATAAGAAGCACACTCAGGTTAGGAGACAGCGCACTCATCGTAGGAGAAGTCAGGAGCGGAGAGGCAAAAGCGCTCTATGAAGCAATGAGGATAGGCGCCGCAGCGAATGTCGTCGCCGGAACTATCCATGCAGACAGCCCGTTCGGACTTTTCGATAGGGTTGTCAACGATATAGGGATCCCTAAGACAAGCTTCAAAGCCACAGACATAGTGATAATCGCGACACCGATAAAATCAGCAGACGGCCTACACAAATTCAGGAGGATCACAGAGATAACCGAGATCAGGAAGACCTGGCAGGATGATCCGATGCTCGAGCATGGATTCGTAGACCTCATGAAATATGATTCCAAAAAAGATGAAGTCCTTGCTACAGACGAACTACTAGACGGAGATTCAGAGGTCCTAAAGTCTATAGCAGCAAACGTCCCGGACTTCGCAGGCAACTGGGATGCAGTGTGGGAGAACATAATCCTTAGAGGTGAACTCAAACAGATACTAGTCGAAAAATCTGTAGAGCTTAAGGACTCTGACCTCATCGAAGCGCCATTCGTAATAAAATGCAATGACCGGTTCCATCTTCTAGCTGAAGAGGTCAAGGAAGCGAAAGGTAAACTTGATACTTCTGAGATAAAGAGGAGATGGCTCAATTGGTTCGACAGGGAACTCAAGAAAAGAAAAATTAATAAAGGTCAAACCGAATTCAATCCCTACGGATTAAGCTATTGATTTTCATCTTCGAACATTTTTTTAATATCGTAGCTTATACGTGATTTTTCACAAAAGAGGTGCAAAATGCCGGAAAGCGCAAAGACTTTCGCCGCAGTCGGCCAAGCGATGCGAGGAGCCCAGGCTCAGCAAGGCCAACAGGTACAGAAGCCAGGACAGCAGACACAGCCTTCTTTCGGAGACAAGCCTTTCGACCTCAACCTATACTTCAAAGCAGTCGGCATATTCTTCAATGATTTCTTCGGAAAGAAAATACCTTACTTCTTCCAGAACATGGGGCCAGTATTCGGCAAAGCAGGAGAATGGTGGAACAGACTGCCGCAGGATGAGCAGATATCATACACGCTCGTCGCAGTAGGGAACCTGATGTTTGTAGCAGGAGTTGTGCTGTTCTTCATGATATGATTAGATCACCGTGCTAGAAATATAAGATTAAATTCAATCTATCAGTTCTACGACCTTGTAGACCTGCATCGGCTTTGCCTTGCCTTTGAGCTTCACCGGCTCAAGCTCTTTCACTTTAACGAGCTTCTTCACTTCAGCGTATGTCTTCTCATTTATCAGTATCTCTCCGCCCTGTGCGACTTCGCATAGACGTGAAGCGACATTGACGCTGTCTCCGACAACAGTATAGTTCATCCTCTGTCTTGACCCGATGTTACCTACAATCATCTCTCCAGTATTCACGCCGATGCCTATCTCTATATCGACACCGAACTTCTTCTTGAATTTCTTAGAAAGCTCTTTTTGCGCCTTCTGCATCTCGATAGCGGTCTTTATCGCTTTTAACGTGTGTGCCTCATTATGTATAGGCGCGCCGAAAAGCGCCATGACCTCATCGCCGACAAACTTGTCGAGCGTGCCCTTGTTCTTGAAGATTATCTGGCCCATCATGTCAAAATGCTCATTAAGCATATCAACTATCTTCTCAGGCTCAAGAGTCTCTGACAATGACGTGAAATTCCTGACATCCGAGAACAGGACAGTCATCTCCCTCTTCTGGGTAGAAAGATAATTCTTCTCAGGATTTGCCAGTATCTCCTGCATCACTTCAGGGCTGACATAACACTGGAACGCATTCTTGATCTCTTTCTTCGCAAGATCCTCAAATACTGCAGAATCTGTCTGCTTGGCTATCGCTGTCAGTATCTCCTTGTCAAACTTCGTGAAACCTTCATCAGAAGACTTGTTTATCAGCCCGAAAACGCCGGTAGCATCATCGCTTATTATGACCGGCATACATATCGAATTTATTATGTCCTTATTGAAGTCCTTGAATTCCAGCAGTTCTCCCTTATTAAGCGTGGTGCGAGACATATCATATATTCCATTTGAATTGTTGTGCACGAAAGACGATGATTTCAGAGGGCCTGCGACCTTGAGGTCGGTCTTGTTAGCCTTCTTGTTGTAGAGCAGGAAGAA
>Ga0105099_10001728_pt1 | contig 13390 bp, 16 predicted proteins | sample PPLLak3cmMay2015_2_FD_79138 | JGI IMG/M metagenome (GOLD analysis project Ga0105099, IMG submission 79138) | Freshwater sediment microbial communities from Prairie Pothole Lake near Jamestown, North Dakota, USA - PPLs Lake P8 Core (1) Depth... | ecosystem: Environmental > Aquatic > Freshwater >...
CTGATCCTGGTGCCGGCCTATGCCCGCGGGGCCATCCTGTGCGCCATGCGCTGGCTCGAATACGGGCGGGCGGCCGGCGGGACGGGCCGGCCGTTTTTCGCCCGCAAGCTCGCCTGGCGGGAATTTTGGGCCTTGGCGGCCGCGATGCTGCTCTCCGCGGGCCTCGGGCCGACGGCCATTTGGCTGAACGCGGCGTTTGTCCTGCTGGTGGCCGTCGTCATTGCCTATTACAAACGACGGCTGGGGTGCGTCACCGGCGACATGCTGGGGGCACTGACGGAGATCGTCGAAGCCGGCTTGTTCCTGGCCGCTGCCACGGGAGGAATTCGATGATCGGCGGACACGGCGGCAACATCTACGAACTCGCCCGCCGACTGGGGTGCGATCCGGCGGAGATCCTCGATCTGAGCAGCAACGTCAACCCGCTCGGCCCGCCGGAGGGCCTGTGCGACCGTCTCGTGCAGCAAATCGAAAGCGTGAGCGCGCTGCCGGAGGTCGACAATCGAGGCATCATCCGGTGTTACGCCGACCGCCTCGGGATTTCTGCGGATCGCATGATCGCCGGGAATGGGACCACCCAGTTCATTTATTCCATCCCCTCCGTTCTGAGGGTGAAAAAGGCGCTGATCGCCGGCCCGACCTATTCCGATTACGCCGACGCCTGCCGCCTTCAGGAAGTCGCTTACGAATTCGTCCTGAGCACGGAGCCGGACGGTTTCCGGCCGGACCTGGACCGACTTGCTGACGCTGCCGGCGGCGCCGATGCGCTGTTCATCTGCAACCCGAACAATCCCACCGGAGCCCTCATTCCAGGGGATGAGCTGAAACGCCTTTGCCTCCGCCACCCGCAGGTTCGTTTCATCGTGGACGAATCCTATCTGCCCTTCGTCGCGGAGGGTGAAAGCCACAGCCTGGCCCGCAGCGGGGTCGACAACCTTCTCGTCCTGTTGTCGATTTCCAAAATCTACCGCATCCCCGGACTGCGGGTCGGCTTCCTGGTGGCTTCGCCTGCGACCATCGCGGCCTTTGCCCGAGGCATGTGGCCTTGGAACGTCAACCGCCTCGGCCAGGCCGCCGTAAACTTTATCTGCGAGGCCGGAACGAAGCTTGAAGCCTTCGTGGCCGAGACCCGTGCGTACCTCGACGGCGAGCGGCGGCGGTTCGCGCAGCGGCTGCGTTTGATCCCGGGCTTCAAGGTCTACCCCAGCCCGACCTCCTTTTTCCTGGTCCTGCTGCCCGAAGGCCTGTCCGCTGCCGAGGCCCAGGACGCTTTGGCGGAGGAGCGTATCCTCATCCGCGATTGCAGCAACTTTCAAGGCCTGTCCGACCGGTTTATACGGATTTCGCCCAAGACCCCGGATGCCAACCGCCGGGTGGCAGAACGCCTGGCGGATCTCGCGGCACGGAAAAGTAGGCCGGCGGCGGCTTCTCAACCGCGGCCGCCGCAGCCGGCCGACCCTTCCTTGCCTTAAAAACTGAGGGCGGCTTCATGGAAGGTCTTTCCTCCTGGATCGTCATCCCGGCGGCGTTCGCCCTGGACATGCTCCTGGGCGATCCCAGGCGCTTTCCTCATCCGGTGCGCTGGATGGGCCGGGCCATCGTTACTTTCGAACCTGGGTTCCGGCGCCTTCCGGTCCACCCGGTTCTGGCCGGCGGCGGATTCGCGGCGGCCCTGGTGGCAGGCACTTGGTGCGTGAGCACGCTGCTGATCGATGCCAGCCGCGGCGTCCAGCCGCTTCTGGCAACCGCCGTCGAAGTCGCCATGGTCTATTTCTGCCTCTCGGTGCGATCGCTGAACGATGCCGCAATGGAGATTTTCACGCTCCTGAAATGTCAACGGCTGGAAGCGGCCCGCGATCGTCTCGCCCTGATCGTCGGACGCGATGTCGAGCGTTACCAATCTCACGAGATGGCCCGCGCCGCGGTCGAAACCGTGGCTGAAAATTTTGTCGACGGGGTTCTTTCGCCGCTGCTTTTCGCCGCGGTAGGCGGTGCGCCGCTGGCCATGGCGTTCAAGATGGTCAGCACGCTGGACTCCATGGTGGGATACAAGAACGAACGCTATCTTCACTTCGGCAAGGCCTCCGCCCGGCTGGACGATGTTTTCAACTTCGTGCCGGCCCGCGTTTCCGTGCCCCTCATTGCGCTCGCCGCTCAGATCCTTTCCCGCTCCGGGATCCGCTCGCTGAAGACGGCCTGGTTCGAAGGCCGCAACCACACGAGCCCCAACGCCGGCCGGCCGGAAGCCGCTTTTGCCGGAGCCTTGCGAGTCAAGCTGAACGGCCCCAATACCTACGCTGGCATCCTGGTCACGAAGCCCTATATCGGCTTACGCTTCGCAGACGTTCGGATCGAGGATATCAAGAAAGCCTGCGACCTGATGATGCTTGGCTCCCTCTTCGGCGTCGGTCTGGCCGCCGCTCTTGCATTGGGGCTTGTTTGCGGTTAAAGACTATGCGGACTGGGAACTCCAGCCTGGAGGAATGAACGACGGCATGTCAACCGAAAAGTTCTTCCGGATCATCGCGCATCTTAAAGAGGCGAAATCCGTCGCCTCCGGCATGGCTCTGTCTCCCGACCCCCGGTTCAACGCTCAGAAACTTCATCTGCTGGGGATGCTGAATCGAATCCAACATCTGGTCGTTTCGCTCCGAGCGGATTTCATCGACTTGTTTTATTTCAGGTCTCCTTACGAAGCAGGCTCCCCGGCACTTTCCGACATCGGGGAACCCGCGGCGGGAGCTTCGGATGTCCCGGGGAACGAGCGCCGGTCCAAAGTCGTTCCGTTCGATCGCCGGCGCACCCGATGGGATCGCCGCCAAATACATACCTTTCTGGCCCGCGATCGCCGCAGCGGCATTGCTGACCGGCGCCGGCGAAGGCCAGGCCGCGGGACGTCCATCCAATTAGAGATTCAAGAAAATTAAGCTTACCCCGCAAACCTTAATCTGGTAAGATCGGCTGGCATCATGACCGCGATTCCAACGGCGGCGGTTTAACTTCGAATGCAGGGGAGGAATTCCATGCTGCTGGCCATGAACGTCAACAATACCAACACCTCGTTCGGCCTCCATGCGGATGGGAAATGGATCGTTCACTGGCGGGTGGCAACGGATCGGGCCAAGCAGCCGGATGAGTACGCCATGCTCCTGCGCAATCTCTTCGAGTATGGCAAGCTCGACTGGTCGCAGATTAGCGGCGTGGCCCTGTCCAGCGTCGTGCCTCCGATCACCACCGTTTTCGTGGACTTGAGCCGCCGCTACCTCGGGCACGATCCGCTGGTGGTCACCCACCAGCTAAAAACCGGGGTCAAGATCCTCATCGACTATCCGGCCGAGGCAGGAGCCGACCGGATCCTGAATGCGCTCGGCGCGCGGACGCTGCACGGGTGTCCGTGCATTGTCGTTGATTTCGGAACGGCCACCACCTTCGATGCCATCTCAGGGGAGGGCGACTACCTCGGTGGAGCCATCGCCCCCGGCTTAGGCATTGCCGCGGAGGCGCTGTTCAGCAAGACCGCCAAGCTGCCGCGAATCGAAATGACCGCACCGCCGGCGGCGATCGGCCGCAACACGGTGCATGCGATGCAATCCGGACTCGTGTTGGGCTATGTGGGATTGATCGAAGGGCTGGTGGCGCACATCCGTGCGGAGCTCGGCGGCCGGGCCAAGGTGGTCGCCACCGGAGGCATGGCACCCATCCTGGCGGAGCAGACGACCGTCATCGAAACGGTCGATCCGATGCTGACCTTGGAAGGGCTGCGCTTGATTTACCACCTGAATCGCGAGGAATGACCATGGACACTCGGGTTCCGCTGCTGGAGGGCAAACACGTCGTGATGGGCGTCAGCGGCGGAATTGCCGCATTCAAATCCGCCGACCTAGCCAGCCGGCTGGTCCAGGCCGGAGCGCTGGTGGATGTGGTCATGACCGCTGCCGCCACCGAATTTGTGCGGCCGCTCACGTTTCAGGCGCTCACCCAGCGGCCGGTGGCGTTGGACATGTTTTCCCTTCTGCAGGAAACCGATATCGGCCACGTCTCCTTGGGCAAACGGGCGGACCTGATGATCATCGCTCCGGCCACCGCCAACACGATTGCCAAGCTGGCCTACGGTCTGGCCGATAACATGCTGACCACGACGGCGCTGGCCTGCCGGTCGCCCCTGTTGCTGGCGCCGGCGATGGAGTCCGGCATGTGGGGAAACCCCGTGACGCGGGCGAACATGGAGATCCTGCTGGGCCGCGGGTTTTTCACTGTGGGCCCCGAATCGGGCCGGCTCGCATCCGGCGCCCACGGCTACGGGCGCATGTCCGAGCCGGCGGTCGTCATGGATGCCGCGCGCTGGGTTCTCGGCCGCAGCGGCGGTCTGGCGGGCACTGCGGTGATCGTCACCGCCGGCGGAACGCGCGAGGCCTTCGACCCCGTGCGTTTTGTCGGAAACCGCAGCAGCGGCAAGATGGGCTTCGCCCTGGCCGTCGCGGCCAGGGACCGCGGGGCTGCCGTGACCTTGATCCACGGGCCGTCGGCATTGGAGCTTCCTTACGGCGTAACGGGCGTAGCGGTGGAGTCCTGCGCGGATATGGAACGCGCCGTTCTCGAGGCCATCGGCGGCGCGGATGCGCTGGTCATGGCCGCTGCCGTGGCCGACTACCGGCCGGAGGCGGCGGCTCCGCAGAAAATCAAGAAGCGCGATGGCCGCTTGGTTCTGAACCTGGTTCGGACACCGGATATTCTGTCCGCGGTGGCCGAGCAGCGCAGCTCCGGCGGACGGCTTCAAGCGGTCATCGGTTTTGCCGCGGAAACCCGCGACGTGCTGGACAACGCCCGGGAAAAGCTGGCCCGCAAAAAATTGGACCTGATCGTCGCCAACGACGTCTCGGCCGCCGACAGCGGTTTCGAAGTGGACACCAACCGCGTGGCGTTGCTGGATGCTGCCGGCGGGGTTCAGTCGCTGCCGCTGATGCCCAAGCCGGCCGTGGCGGAACAGATCATCGAGCGCTTGGTCGCGTTGCTCGGACGCGGGGCTGCCCTTGACGCGCCCCTGAAGAATTGTTAAGTTAACGCATTATAACAAGAATATCGTTATCCAAGGATGAAGGCGGACGCATGACAAAGACCAAATGGGTTTCATTGGCCGGGCTTTTTATTCTCGTTCTGGCGGTTTTCTACCTGATGGAGGAAGCCGCCGAAGCGGCCCGGCTGGGCGGAGGCAAATCCTTCGGCAGCCGGCCGAGCTATCAGCGCAGTGCACCGGCTCCATCAACGAGTCCCACCTCGCCGCAGATGGGCCCCGGCCGGACGACTCCGCAAATGCCCGGAGCGGCCTCTGGAATGGGGCGCTGGGGAGGTATGCTGGGCGGTCTGGTGGCGGGCTCGCTGATCGGCTCGCTGCTGTTCGGCGGCGGCATGCATGGTGCCGGCGGAATCGGGCTGCTGGACATCGCGCTCATCGGCGGCGGGCTCTTTTTGCTCATGCGCGTTCTGCGCGCCAGACGGATGGCCGCCGCAGCTCCCTCCACCGGCGGGTCCCTGGCCTTTGACCGGGGTACCGCCCAGGGCTGGGGAAGCTCAGGGGTCGATCCTGGGCTGGACAGGAGAAACGATGAGGCTGCGCAGCCTTCCATCCCGCCCGGATTCAACTCGGACGAATTCCTGAAAGGGGCTAAAGCCATATATACCCGCCTGCAGTCGTCCTGGGACAAACGCGACCTGGATGACATCCGGCAGTTCACCGCCCCGGCGGTCTTTGAGGAAATTCAGCGCCAGCTTCAGGAGGACCCCACACCCGCCAAGACCGAACTGCTGCTGATCAACCCCAAGATTCTGGAAGTGCGGGAGATCGACGGCCAAACCGTGGCATCGGTGCTGTATGATGTGATGATGCGGGAAAATCAGACCGAGTTGAGCCGGCAGGTTCGCGAAATCTGGCATTTCAGCCGCGAAACGGGCAATTCCGTAGCCTTCTGGGTCCTGGAGGGGATTCAGCAAGTGGAGGGATGATCCCTGCGTATCTCGCCCGATTGTTTAGAAAAAGCGCGGTTTCCTCGGGATTCCGCGCTTTTGTTTTCTACAAAATTCGCCTCTGCAGGAATTCCAATATCGCCTGCGCGCATTCACCCGGCTTCTCCATCGTCGGGAAATGGCCGGTGCCGTCAATCGTAACCACCTGGGAGCCGGGTGCGACGCGCTGCAAACGATCGGCAGCCTCGGCCATAAAAACATCCGATTGTTTTCCACGGATGGCCAGCAGCGGACAGCCGACCCGCCGGACGTAGCTCCACACATTTAAGGGAATGGACTCAAAGATCTGGGCTTCGAGTTCAGGATCGCAGGTCAACACCGTGGAATGTGGCTCTTTCTCAATAAGCCCGCATTCCAAATAGGCCTCCACGAACTCGGACGACCAGGTCTTGAATATCCCCCGTCCGGACAGGAACAGCTTGAGCGCTTCCGCCTTGCTCCGGAAGGTTTTCCTGCGCCGGCGGGCGGCGCGAGCGCGCGGCAGGCGCCCCGCCAACCCGAGCCACCGCATGCTGCCGATCAGCGCCAGCCGGCGCGGCATGAGGAACACCGGGTCCACCATCACGATGGCGCGGAAAAGGTCCGGAAACGTAGCGGCGGCGATGCAGGTGGCGACGGCACCCAGTGAGTGGCCCATTCCGATGACCGGCGGCCGGCCTGTGGCCATGACGACGGCCCGCAGGTCCTCCGCAAAAATCCTCCAGCTGCGGACGGGTTCAATGCCGACGAAATTCGATCCGCCGTGGCCGCGCACATCGCTGGCGATGACACGCAGATCGGGAACCAGATGGCGGATGAACGGCGCGTAAGTCCCCGCACAAAACCCGTTTCCGTGCATGAAATGAGCTGGGGGCCCGTTGCCTCCCCAGTCCAGGTAATGCAAACGGCCGCCGGAGACCTTGATGCAGCCCTCGGCGGGCTCCACCTCTTCTGGAGGTTGTGACGCATCGATCCTCTCTGCTTGCATGCCTCACCACGTGACCCGCCGAGTGCAAGGCGGGCTGCTGAAACCATTTCAATCGCAACCTTCGGGCTTCGGCCAATGTTCCGGCACAGCGGCCTCGATGGTGGGTGGCCGGCACGACTGCCAAGGCTGCTGCGTCAGGTTCATGGCGCGCAGTTTGATTGCGCAGGGGTCATCGACCGCCTCGAACACCAACTGTTCCTTGTCCGTGGTTCTGGCGGAGCCCCCGCCCGCCGGACGGCGGGCGATCGATGGCGCCGGCTGATAGAAAATTAGCCGATGCCGCGATACGCGTCAATCCCGGAGAGAAAGATCTTGGGCGAGTCCTCGCCCGCCGGCCGGTACCCGCATGCTTGACGGCGCAGGTGCGATGCAGTAGAGTGCCAGTAACGTTACGATAACGTTATGGTAACGTTACCAAACGACCTGGATCGGACATGCCCGCGACCATTCAAAAGAAGCTGAACCGCCGGCTGGTGCAGCAAATCATCGACTGCATGGCCGAGGGCGTTTTCACTCTGGACCGCAGCGGCCGCATCACCTCCTGGAACCCGGCCATGGAAAAAATCAGCGGCTATGCGACGGCCGAGGCAATCGGACAGACCTGCGACATCCTGCAGTTCAGCCGCTGTGTCAACAAGGTCTGTCCGACCGGATTGAAAGAATGCGGCCTCATCCGGCGCGGGAAAACCGAGGCCAAGGAGTGCCACTTGCGGCACCGCGACGGCTTCGATGTGCCGGTGATCAAAAACGCCCGCGTGGTGCGCGATGAACGCGGCCGGGTCATCGGCGTAGTCGAGACCCTCACCGACTTGAGCGAACTGGCTGATGCGCGCCGCAGGGCCGAGGACGCCGCCCGCCGCCTGGGAGAGAGGGTCACCTTCGGCAACCTGGTCGGGAAAAGCCGCGCCATGCAAGACGTGTTCGCGGCCATTGCCGCCGCCGGGGCCAGCGACGCGGCCGTTCTGATTCAAGGGGAAAGCGGGACCGGCAAAGAGCTCGTGGCCGGTGCCATTCACCACCTCAGCACCCGCTCAATGAAACCCCTGGTGACGGTGAACTGTGCGGCGCTGCCGGAATCGCTTCTGGAAAGCGAGTTGTTCGGACACGTTCGCGGGTCCTTTACCGGCGCTGTGCGCGACCGCAAGGGCCGCTTCGAGGAGGCCGACGGCGGCACCGTTTTTTTGGACGAGATCGGCGAACTCAATCCGTTCATTCAGGTCAAGCTCCTGCGCGTGCTGCAGGAGCGCGAAATTGAGCGCATCGGGGAATCCTCCCGCCGCAAGGTGGATATCCGGATCCTGGCCGCTACCCACCAGGACCTGTTGGCCCGTGTCCGGCATGGGCTTTTCCGCGAGGACCTCTACTATCGGCTCAAGGTGTTCCCGATTCCTCTGCCGGCGCTGCGGGAGCGCCGCGCAGACATCCCGCTGCTCGCCAGCCACTTCGTCGCCCGGCTGAATCAACGCACCCAACGGGAGATCGCCGGCCTGGCGGAGCCCGTCCTGCGGACCTTCATGGACTACGCCTGGCCGGGCAACGTACGCGAGCTGGAAAATGCGGTCGAGCACGCCTTTGTCTTGTGCCGGGCGGGCCGCATCGAGCTTGAGCACCTGCCGCTGGAACTGCGGCGTCCGGGTCCGGCCCGGTTCGATTCCAGCCGCCCTTCAAGCGTGGCGCCGGTCCCGGTCCAGCCCTTGAAGCCGGAGAACCTGAGAAGCCTTCTCCGCGCCTGCGGCTGGAACAAGGCCGAAGCCGCGCGGCGACTGGGAATCAGCCGCACGGCGGTCTGGAAGTATATGCGGAAATGGGGAATTCCGCTGAAGCCGGCAAGCATGGAATAAGTCTTGCAGAAACTCCGCGGCAGATCGAAATGACCCCAATTAATAATGGGTACGGGCCGCGCCCGGGATGGCCTCCGGGTCCTTGCCGGACGAAGGCATATCTCCGAACCGGGTTCAGCTCAGGTTCGAATTTTCAGGAGGTTTTCGTGAGCGCATCGATTTCGCGTCGCATGTTTTTAAAGAGCGGCCTCGGCGCAGCAGCCGCAGCTGCGGCGTCGGCGGTGCCCGGAGCCCATGCGCTGGCGGCAGCCGACGACCGCGGCTACCTGGCAACGCTTATCGACATCCGTAAATGCATCGGCTGCGAGGCTTGTGTGGAGGCCTGCCGTGAAGCCAACGCTGCCAAATTCCCCGAACCCGCCAAGCCGTTTCCTAAAATGTACCCGCCCCGGGTGAAAGTCTCCGACTGGTCCGAAAAGCGGGATGTCTCCGACCGCCTCACGCCATACAACTGGTTGTTCATCCAGCACACCACCGTGAAATTAAACGGCGAGGACACCGAGCTCACCCTCCCCCGGCGCTGCATGCACTGCGTGAACCCGCCCTGCGTCAAGCTCTGCCCGTGGGGCTCGGCCAAACAGCTGGAAAACGGGATTTCGCGGATCGATGCGGACATCTGCCTCGGCGGCTCCAAGTGCAAGAACGTCTGCCCCTGGGACATCCCCCAGCGTCAGACCGGCGTAGGGCTGTATCTGAAACTTCTGCCCTCGCTGGCCGGAAACGGCGTCATGTATAAGTGCGACCGCTGCTACGACCGCATCGCCCGCGGCGAACAGCCGGCCTGCATCGACGCCTGCCCGGAAGGCGTACAAACCATCGGCCCCCGCAAGGACATCATCGCCCAGGCGCACGCCATCGCCAAAGAGATCGGCGGATATATCTACGGCGAAACCGAGAACGGCGGGACCAGCACGCTTTACGTCTCGCCCGTGCCGTTTGAGGAACTCAACCGGGCCATCCCCAAAGGCGACGGCGTCCCCCACCTCGACCCGGTTCACGATGCCATGGCGGATGCCAACAACCTGGCGACGGCGATGGTCATCGCACCGGTGGCCGGTATCGCCGCAGCGGCCGCTCAGTTTCTGAAAACCAGACGTCGGGCAAAATAGCACGGCCGCAGGAAGGAATTTTAGAATGTTTGAAGAAAAACCGCGCGGAGTGGCCCTTTGGCAGCCCGTCAAGACCCTTTACCCATTGACCTTGTTTTTCATGGCGCTGACCGGATTCGGGCAGATGCCGATCTACAACCGCTACTATATGAGCGACATTCCGGGATTGGGTTGGCTGGCGGATTTTTACATCACCCGCAACATCCACTACATCGGAGCGGCGGTATTGCTGGGCCTGGCGTCTTATGTCGCTCTCGACTTCATCCTCTCAAGGCGGCGACAGGCCAGACTCAGCGCCAGCGGGTGGGTGCGTGCCGCGCTTCTGACCGCCATCGTCTTTTCCGGCGGGTTGATCGTCATTAAAAACTTCCCCTATGTGCATCTTTCGGATGGCTGCATCATCGCACTGGATCTGTTTCATCTTGCCGCAGTGATGGCCTTCCTGACGGCCAACCTGGTATGTCTGATTGCCAAAAAGGAATGGAAAATTTTTTCACAGAAATAGACCGTATTCCATCCCGATTCGATCCAGCATTCCTCCTGCCAAATCTTATCTAATTGATTTAAAACCATATATTCATGCAGACAGCCTTGGCTTCCTTTTTGCTAAAAGAGAGGTCGACCCGAGCCGCCTGACTTTGAATGTAATGAAATAACCCGGACGGACTTTCAGCTTCAAAATGAGGATGGTTTTAGAGATGGGATCGATGTGGGCCGATTTACCCGTTGGACAGAATCTCGCTGCAGTGGCTCGCCCCAGGCTGTCCGCCGGCGGCAAACCGATCGGGGCTGTGAGAAATGCTGCCGCACTGCCCTGCAAGCCTGATGAGGGCCCCCTTGATGCCGGGCGCTTTCGATTTGGCAGATCAGCGCAAAGCATGCTACCGGGGTATGACCGTTATCTCGGATCGGATGGGGGAGTCTACCTCAGGCCGCGTGCCATGCGGGTTGATACGTACTGCTAGAGTTTAAAACCGAGGCGATTATTCGTCGATTGCCTGAGCCCTCGGGTCATCGGGAGTATTGGAGGGTTCAGCTGGCTTGCGCCTTTTCTGCCCGGTTCGTCTCTCGGGAATATGGGCCGAATAAGAAAATTGACGCCGCTCGATTCCGATTCGCCGCTCAGCATTTTCTTCCTCATCTTGTTCCGATTTCATCGCTTCCAGTTTCCGGATAGAGCTCATGGCCACTTTTGAAACCTTTCCGCTCTTTAGTTAGCAACACATTGATCTTTCTATAAATGGGCAAGCATTATCCGCGCCATTGCCCCCCAGATGATTGCCTTTTTTCACCGCCATCCGATATCTAAAAAAATTAGACAGATGCGCGATCAAAAGGCTCCCGACCTTCCCGTATTTGAACACTGTATTTCCGGAAATTGCAAGATCTATCGAAAAATCTGCTCAGAAAACGGTAAGCGATTAACCAGGGCAGGCTCATGTAACCCGCCGCAGAAAGACCGTGCCTCCGCGTTGGGATCGTGCCGAACTGAATCATCGATGTCGGAGTCAAGTGCAAAAAAGCGGCAGGAATAGCTTCTGGCCGCAGCTTGGCAAGCTACTATAATCTGCGGGATTTGGAAAAGGGAAGCGCCTTGGAATCCGCCCGGCTGATTGGCTGAGACGGAAACGTGGAAATGGGTTGGAGCGCTACGCCGCAGGCGGATTTGCGGCGGCCGCCGAGCAGGAGGAACATCCCACCCCCGCCCTGCTCCGCGGCCGCCTATCCCCCCCTCCAACCTGCTCGAATTTTAATTTAAAACCCTCGCGCCTTGATCGCCGAGCGGTTGCGGTCGTAGAGCCAGCCGTCCAGATAACGCGCGGAATCCTCCAAAAGCGCCTCGTTCACATCATTGGATTTTTTTTCGTCGAGGCGTTTATGGATTTCTGACCAGCGTCTCACCCAGTAGGACGCCTTCCGGGTCCGCTCTGAGATCCGCCGGCATGCCTCTATGTCAAGCTCTCTGCAGTTTGGAAATCGGATGAGTTCTCCCATGGACGCAATATCGACTGAGGCGAATGAAAACTTTAGGAATGAACCCGCTTCGGCTTTTCGGAATAAATCGTTTGGACTGGCGGCGGGTAGCCGGGGCTGCGATGCGCGTGCCTGCGGTGCGCCAGCAGGCTGGCGGCAATCCGAAAGAGCACCACGACCGCCCACACCGAGCTGATCAAAAAGAAAATTTTTCCAATAAGGATTTCCATTTCATCCCCTTTGATCTGTTTCATCGCCCGGAACCTGGAATAACTTGAATCCGGAATCGGCATTGCGGGAAAACGCTCGCGGTGTTAAAGTTTCAGGGAAAAATGCCGATTCCGATCCGAGGGGACGCCGATGGAAGCAGGGGAGAGGGGTATGAAACGATGCGCGTTTTTTCTGGCGATCGCCGGGCTGGTTGTGCTCTTTGCCGGCACCGCCCTTGCCAGCGGCGCCATTTCGATTCAGTGGGGCGACAATTCCAAGCCGCAAAGCAACGCCGGTCTCTATTCCCAGAAGAAAGGCGGCCCGCCACCGCATGCACCGGCGCACGGTTACCGCGCCAAGCATCAGTACCGATATTACCCCAACTGCGACGTGTATCACGATGCCAGCAGAGGAGTTTATTTTTACTTGAAGGGCGACGGCTGGGCAGTCGGTGCGTCTCTCCCGCTTGACCTGCAGCCCAATTTGGGAGCATCCGTGAACCTGGACCTGGACACGGACAAACCCTATGAGCACCATGCCGAACATCTAAAACAATACCCCAAGGAAAAATACAAACCGGGGAAGGCTGCCAAGAAATAATGGAGCAACGAAACGAACTATGGAGGCAAACGTTTTTCCGTTTGTAAAAAAGCACCGGTAATCTGGAAATACCTCACCCTCGGCCGGTTCCGCGAGCGCCTGTCCCCCCTCCGAGCTACAAATCCGACCCTAAAAACCCCGCGCCTTGATCGCGGCGCGGTTGCGGTCGTGAAGCCAACCATCCAGATACAGCAAGGCGCCCTCCACAAGCACCTCGTCCGTTTCTCTTGGGTCTGCTTCGCAGAGCCTGTTATGCATGTCGGACCAACGCCTAACCCAATAGGAGGCTTTCTCCGTCAGCTGCGAGATCCGCCGGCAAGCCTCCGGTGAAATCGGCCTGCAGTTTGGAAATTGGACCAGTTCCCCCATGGGGTTATTATCGGCTGAGGAACCGCGGTCTTGAAGTAATTTTATTGGGTCAGAGGGTCGTAGTCATCGTCGTACTCGATCTTCGGGACATCGAGGCCGTCGCATCTGGCGCAAATCTGACGCCACCTGCTGCGCGAGCGATACGAAGCCGTTCGGCTTGATCTTCGAATTGGGATCTTCCAAGTAACTTACCTGTAAGTGCTTGGATTTAAATAGTTGCTGGTTGAGGTTGTTTTTCAGCAATTTCAACCAGTGCATAGCCCAGATCCTGAGCCTTACGTTTCAAGTTTTGTACGACC
>Ga0105099_10001731_pt1 | contig 13378 bp, 11 predicted proteins | sample PPLLak3cmMay2015_2_FD_79138 | JGI IMG/M metagenome (GOLD analysis project Ga0105099, IMG submission 79138) | Freshwater sediment microbial communities from Prairie Pothole Lake near Jamestown, North Dakota, USA - PPLs Lake P8 Core (1) Depth... | ecosystem: Environmental > Aquatic > Freshwater >...
ACCGGCAAAAGATTCGATTGGAAAACGGGGATCGCCATTCTGCTTCTGGCTGTAATCGGCTTTTCGTTTCATCTGTTTATTCCGATCCGTTCATCAATGGAACCCCGGATTGACGAAAATAACCCCTCCCGCGATTTTCCGACCTTTGTAAATTATCTGGATAGGAAACAGTACGGCAGTGAGCTGATGGCCGAGCGAATGTTTCATCGACGGGGAACATGGGAAAATCAATTCGGCCGACACCCGAATATGGGCTTCTGGAGTTACTTTGAGGTACAATACGGCTTTAACAAAATTTTTGGCCTGTTTTTTATCCTGGGTTTATTTGGAATCTGGTTTACGGCCAAAAAGAAGATAGCGATCGGCTATCCGTTTCTGATATTCCTCCTGCTGAGTTCGGTCGGACTGGTTTTGTATATGAATTTTGCCGATGGCATCAAATACAATGCCCAAACCGGCGACGCTTACCTTGAAGTCAGAAATCGGGATTATTTCTTTACTCCGGCCTTTATCTATTTCGGTCTGGCTATCGGTCTGGGCATTGCCGCCCTGATGGAGACGGCCCGGCAGAAATTATCTGAAGCCAGATTCGTTCAATATCAAAAACCGGTCATGATGGCCATGTCGTTGACGGTCCTGCTGCCGTTTGTGACGGTCGCCCATAATTACTATTATTGTGATCGTTCCAATAATTACTACCCTTATATTTATGCACATAATATTCTTGAATCATGCGAGAAAGACGCCATTCTTTTCACGTCCGGAGATAATGATACATTTCCGCTCTGGTGTCTTCAGGAAGTATACAATGTCCGCAAGGATGTTCGGGTGGTCAATCTCTCTTTGATAAATACCGATTGGTACATCTGGCAGATGAAAACCCAGTATGGCGTCCCGATTCCGCTCACCAGGGAGCAAATCCTCTGGTATCCGCTTGATACTCAGGGTCAGATAATCCCGCGTCCGAAAGAGCCGTTCAAGGACAGGGCGCGCAAGCGATGGATTTATCTTCTCCCGATGCCGTTTGAAGGGCGAACCGTCAAACTTCAGGATATGATGATTGATGAGATCGTTTTGGAAAATAACTGGAAATACCCGATATATTTTTCCTCGGAACCATACGCCGAATCACCTCTGAAACTGACCGAGCTGGCCTATGCCAAAGGGGTTTTGTACAAGCTTTCCAAAAATCCACCGGAAAGATTGATTGACGCGGACGAAGGATTCAGGCTTTTTAAGGAGGTTTATCGGTACGATGGTTTGAACGATCCGAGTATATATCGTGATGATAACGCCACCGGCGTCATGCTTTCGCTGGGCTTTAATGCGATCAGGATATATCAGGAATATATGAGACAGGATCGCGTCGACGATGCCGCCGAGGTGCTCAAATTCACCATCGAAAAGTACCCCGAATTTTTCCAGAGCTATCCGCTTTTGTCCGACTTATACCTGAGCAAGGGAGATTCCGCCAAAGCAAACGAAGTCTTGCGGCAGATGGAAACCACGATGACTCAACTGCATGAGATTAATCCCGAAAATCAGTTTTATCTGCAGGACCTTGGAATGGCGAAACATCATCTGGGCAAAGAGGACGAAGCTCTGGAGTATTTATGGGAAGGATTCAGGATAAATCCTAACAGCGGCTATGCTTACAGAAAGTTGATTCAATACCTTTTTGATACCAGAAGAATGTCCGACATACTTCAGGCCACCAGGATGTTCGCCGATTATAAGGTAAATCTCGGAGATCCTCTGGTTCAGGAGATTTTGAGCAGTGCCGCCACGCCAAATCTGCCGGATGGTCAGTAAGTCTATTTAAAAATCAAGAGATATGAGGGGACCTTATGAATATCATAAGGTCTCTGTTTTTATATGCTTCTTAAACTCACCGCGGCTGACGGTTGTGATTGACATTTGCTGAAGGTGCGACTTAATTAATCGAGATTATGAATACACTGATTTATATTCTGCTTTGCCTGATTTGGGGTTCGACCTGGCTGGCCATTAAATATGGTTTGGCCGATGCGCCGCCGCTCTGGTCAGTTGCCATCAGGTTTTCAATTGCCGCATTGATAATGCTGGTCATCAATGGATTGCGAAAAGCGGAGTATCCGAGATCGATTCGGGAGATTTTAAAAATCTCCTCACCCGGATTATTGATCTATGCTTTTCCATACTGGATGGTTTATCAGTCGGAAATGTACATAAGTTCGGCTCTAACGGCTGTCCTGTTTGCCAGCTTCCCATTTTTTGTCGCCGGCTATTCGCTTTTCCTGTTAAAGAAAGAAAGGCCTAATATCTATCATTGGGCAGGTCTGGCCGTCGGTTTTGGCGGGGTCATAATTATTTTTTATGATTCTCTGATAATATCGGAGTTTATGTTTTTGGGGGCGGTTCTGGCTGTCGGATCGTCGGCGATTTCTGCAATGGGGACAGTTATTCTCCGAGCCCGGTTTCACGAAAACGATTTTGCCATTATGGCCGGCTTGCAGATTGCGGCCGGGGCGCTGATATCAATTCCAGTGGCGGCGTTTTTTGAACCTCTGTCATTATTTAAGATTACCTCCAAGTCAGTCGGCGCACTGCTTTATTTATCAATCTTCGGGTCGGTTATTGCCTTTCTGGGATACTATTGGCTTCTTAAAAAGATCAGGACGCTGGACCTTTCTTTGATAACCTTTATCACTCCGATAATTGCCACTGTGCTGGGGTATTTTTTCCTGGCGGAAACATTTTCCACTTTCACGGCGTTCGGTTCTATCCTTATATTAGGCGGAATGATTTTAGTATTGAAGAAGTAATTCGGTTTGCTGAATCTAATAAAAAAATATCCGCTTCTGAGCTGTCTTATAATTGCGGTCATTCTCCGCCTGCTGGCGACTGTTTATTCAAAGGGCTTTATGGCTCATGATGATCATTTTGAGACGGTCCGGGTGGCTTATGACGGCATTCAAAAAGGGCTGCTGAACGACGAAAAACTGATGATATGGAATGATGATACCCCGGAAATAATCGGCCGCTCGCCGCTTTACGTCCTGTTTCTTTTTTCGATGATGAAGATTCAGGAATCGGTCGGCATTTATAGCCTGGATTCGATGATGTACCTGATTCGTTTTATCCATGCCCTGCTTTCGCTCCTGATCGTCTATTATGGATATAAGTATGTACTGTATGCCACCGAAAGCAGGAATAGCGCTTTGCTGGCCGGATTGATTCTCTCCGGACATTTTCTTATGCCCTATCTGGCCGTGAGAAATCTGATAGAAATGGTGTCGGCTGATCTTTTAATGCCGTCGATTTTTTTGGCGCATCGGGGCGCCGCGGAAAAAAACGGCCGGATGCTGGTCATGGCCGGGATTCTGGCGGGATTGGCATGGATGATTCGATTCAGCACTTGCCTCGCGGTAGTGCCGATTCCATTTATCATCTGGTATTTACAAAAATCGGTGCGGCCCGCTCTGTACTTCTGCGGCGGAGTCTTTTTAATGCTTTTATTCAGCGCCAGTCTTGACGTTTTTTATCTCGGAAGTTTCGGACGGTCGACCATAAATATACTGGGAAGTTTCATTGGCGGAAGCCCGACCCTTCCCCAGCCGTTCTATATGTACCTGCCGCTTGTCTTCGGAATATTGATTCCTCCATTTTCAATTTATTTTTTAATACTGTCATTCAGAAGAGAGGTAATATCCGGACATCTGGTATTGGCGTCGGCTATCCTGTTCTTTTTTATTTCCCACAGCCTGATTGCCAACAAGCAGGAACGCTTCTTAATTCCGATATTCCCGCTGTTGATTGTTCTCGGAGTAATCGGTCTGAATGTTTGGCTGAAGAATGGGAAATGGTCAGCTCGGAACAGAAATATTTTCAAATACTCTGCGGCCTTTGCGGTCGGACTTAATTTAATTTTGTTGCCGCTTTTTACTTTCAATTATGCGCATAAGGGAATGGTCGAACCGTTTGTATTTCTTTCCGAGCAGGGCGATGTTAACTCCGTCCTGATTGACCGAACCGAGCGGCGACGATTTATGGCCCTCTGTTACGCCGGATATGACCGGCCAAAAGATATTATTCTGGACAACTGGGCCGAACTGGATACGCTGAGCGCCGATAGTGCCTTATTAAATTCGATAAATTATTTTATTATTTATACCGATAACCATCCGGATTATCACGCTGATTCCCTGTCCCGAATATTCGGTTCGCTGGGACAGGTTTTCCATTCGACGCCATCCACGGTGGATTATATTTTACACTTTTTAAACCCGAGGCATAACCATACCAATGAAGCCTGGGTCTACAGACGAATGGACCAATCGGATTTATTAATCGAAGGTGATTGATTTTTGTCGGCCGAAATATATATTTATCTCTGTTTGAATATTGGCTGGAGTCTGAATGAACCGGTTTTTTGATTTTTCATCATTGCAGTTGAAACTGCTGGTCTTTTTGACAGGCCTGCTGGCGATTGGTGCGGTTCTGAAATTTGCCGGAGGTTATTCTGCGAACGATTATTCGGAATTTAAATTTTCGGTGCAATTGAGTGATGGTAATCAAATTTATTCGCCGGTATTTCAGGTCGACTTGAATCTTTCCCCGGCTGATTCGCTGGAATTGATTCCCGGAATCGGACCGGTTCTGGCATCCCGAATTGTCGCCTATCGCGATAGTGTCGGCAAATTCCAAAAGGTGGAAGATATTTTGGCCGTCCAGGGCATCGGTCATGGCACCTTTGAAAAGGCAAAACCGTACATAAAGGTTCGAGCCTGGCAATGACAGAAATTGCATTATATGGCGCCGATATAGTCGGTCAGTCTTTATCGCTGGCCGGATGCACCGATTCTTCCGGCAGGATGGTCGTCGACCTGCTTCGGGAAGTGAATGTGGAGGGAATTGACCCCGGCCTGCTGAAAAATTCAGGCTCGCTTCGTTTTTCGGTTCCGGAAGAAAATGCTATTATCAAAAGGATTACGATAAATCCAGAAAATAGTATTGATGGTGCCAGACGGGCGGAATTCGAATTCGCGACAACATTACTTGATGACATGGCCGGTTTCTACACCGAGACTCATTCGCTGAATGGCGGCTGCAATTTCATGGTTTTCGGTTATCACCGTCATCTGATAGATAAGCAGGCGGAGTTTTTTGAAAGCCGACTCTTGAAACCGATCGGTTTCAGTTTGCGCTCGTGGTCGCTTGCCTCCGGCTATCTGAATTATTGTCGGCGCGAAGGAGGCGAAATGCTGCTCCTGCTTGACCTGTCGCAATCCGGCGTCTCATATTGTTTTATCAAAGATACACAACCGGTACTGGTCGGTTATATTTCGGGAACGTTGCCGACAAATGGCGATGACAAAAATATTCTGAATTCATTTCTGTCAGATTTGAAGGCTACCGTGCAATATCAAATGAGCCTTCTGTTCAAGGCCGGGTATTCGACGCCCCTGTCGCTGATTGTTGCGTCCGGTCTGATGTCCGGGGCCGAACTGAATGGCGAAATTGAAGAGAGAATGAAAATACGTACAATCGCCCCATCTGTTCGAACAGAGCTTTTTGCCGACGAAATCGCAGATAAAGCGGGAAAATATCTGGTCAGTCTTGGTTTGACGGTAATTGACCGATGAGAGTAACCGGCGGTGCATTCAAAGGTCGTATTCTGAAAGCGGCTGATGGTCTGGTTTCCAGGCCGACCACCGATAAAGTCAGACAATCCATTTTTAATATACTGATGAATGATATTGAGAATAAGGAGGTTCTCGACATTTTCGCCGGTTCCGGCGCTCTCGGGATCGAAGCGATTTCGCGCGGGGCCGCCTCGGCTGTGTTTATTGAGCAGGGGTACCATCAGAGCAATGCCATAAAATCCAATCTTAAATCACTGGAGTTATCCTCGCGATTGATAAAATCAGATTTTCGGGCCGCCTGTCGGCTGTTATCCGAGGAGGGAGCGACCTTTGACCTGATTTTTGCCGATCCGCCTTATGAAAAATATTCCCCCGACGACGTCGGCGAAGTTATCGGGCAATATAACTTGCTTAGACCCGATGGATTCCTTATCATTGAGCATAAATATGGGCTGGAGTTAAAGGACGGCCGGTTTTCACTTTTAAAGAGAAGAAAATACGGCCAGACCGAGGTTACTTTTTATGCCAATAAAAAAGTTGATAAAGAGTGAGAAAAAAAAGATTGCTGTTTATCCCGGCACTTTCGATCCGATTACAAATGGCCATATCTCTTTGGTTCAGAGAGCCTGTGAGTTGTTCGATGGCTTGATTGTGGCGGTCGCCAAAAATGCCGGTAAATCGCCCATGTTCAGCCATTCCGAACGTTTTGATCTGGCCAAAAAAAGTCTGCAGGATTTCGAGGGCGTCGAGGTAATAAAATTTGATGGGCTTCTGGCCGGTCTGGCCCAGGCAAAAGGAGCCTGCTCAATCATAAGAGGCCTCAGGGCCGTTTCAGATTTCGAATATGAATTTCAGATGGCGCTTATGAATCGTCGTCTGGCGCATGAAATTGAAACGGTCTTCCTGATGCCGTCGCTTTCATGGGTCTATCTGTCATCGACCATCGTAAAAGATGTCGCTATCAATAAAGGAAAAATCGAAGGCCTGGTTCCGGCGCCGGTAGTCGAGGCGATGAATAGGAAACTGATGTCAGCGAAATACAAAAAATAATGGCATGAAAGAAGCTATATGACCGACCAGCAAAAAAATAATGATGAAAAACCGCCGATTCCTGTCAGCGAGCTGATAAAGATTCGTCACGAAAAAGTTGCCAATCTGCGTGCCAAAGGCATTAATCCATATCCCTATCGCTATGATCGCAGTCATATGATACACGAGGTCGTCAACAACTTTGATAAAATGCTGGCCGAAAATACCGTGGTCAGACTGGCCGGACGAATCATGCTGAAACGGACCATGGGCAAATCTATTTTTGCTGATATTCATGACATGACCGGAAAAATTCAGATATACCTGAAAATAGATAACGTCGGCGATGATAATTTCAAACAATTCGACAAACTTGATCTAGGCGATATAGTCGGCGTCTCCGGGACTCTGTTCACGACCAGAACCGGCGAGAAAACGGTTAAGGTCAGTGCGTATGAACTTCTGTGCAAGTCGATTCATCCTTTGCCCGACAAGCATGCTGGACTGGTTGACAAAGATATCCGTTACCGCCGTCGGTATGCCGATCTGATCGTTCACCCGGAAGTCAGGGATACTTTTATCAAGCGGAGTAAAATAATAAAATCGATCCGGGATTTTCTCGATAGCCGCGGTTTTATCGAAGTCGAGACGCCGATTTTACAGCCGATTTATGGCGGGGCGATGGCGCGTCCCTTTAAGACCTTTCATAATCGATTGCATATCAATTTGTATCTGAGGATTGCCGATGAACTGTATCTCAAGCGGCTGATAGTCGGCGGTTTCGACAAGGTCTGGGAGTACTGCAAAGATTTCCGCAATGAAGGGATGGATCGGCTGCATAATCCGGAATTCTCCATGATCGAGTTGTACTGGGCGTACGCCGATTACAGCGACATAATGACGCTGGTGCAGGATCTGCTCCGATTCATTGCCAAAGATTTGTTCGGCGGATATAAATTCAAATTTGAAGAGCATGAAATTGATTTTGAACCCGATTTCAGGATTATCTCCATGATTGATGCGGTCAGGGAGGCAACCGGTCTTGATTTGATGCCGCTCGATTATAACGCCGCTTTGGCCGAGGCCAAAAAATCCGGACTGGAAACCGACGGGCTAATCAATTGGGGCAAGGTGGTTGAGGCCTTCTTTGAGAATAAAGTGGAACCATTCTTAATCCAGCCGACCTTTATCAAGGATTTCCCGCAGGAAATCTCCCCGCTGGCCAAGGTGCATCGGGATAACCCCCGTCTGACCGAACGGTTCGAACTGTTTATTGCGGGACTTGAAATGGCCAATGCCTTTTCGGAACTAAATGACCCTGAAGACCAGCTCAAAAGATTTCAGGCCCAGGTCGAGGCCGGACGCGCTGGTGATGAAGAGGCGCATCAACTCGACGAAGATTATATTCGGGCCTTGCAGCATGGTATGCCGCCGACGGGGGGACTCGGGTTCGGGATTGATCGTCTGATAATGCTTCTGACCGATACCCATTCAATTCAGGATGTTATCCTGTTTCCGCAGATGAAACCGGAGGAAAAAGCAACTGGTAAAGCCAATCCGTCTGACTCGCAGGTTGCGGACGAGCCTCCTCATGTCGAGCCGGAGGATAATTGAAGAATATTCGAATTTGGGGCAACAGATAAAAGTGCATTATGTATTATGAGCGATTTATAGCCGGCCGGTATCTGCGATCCGGGCGGTTTTTTACTTCGGTATCAACCTGGATTACCATTTTCGGTGTCATGCTCGGCGTGGCGGTCGTCTGTTTTGTGATGTCGATGCATAACGGTTTCGAACGGGAACTTCGCAACCGCCTGCTCGGCACCACCTCGCATATAACGATCTTCCCGTACGGGCAATCGACCATCGGCAACTATGCCGAGGTGATAGAGCAGATTGAGACAGTCGATGATGTCGTCGCGGCCTCGCCGTTCATTTATTACAAAGCGGCGATTTCATCGGAGTCAGCCGGCGATGGTATTGTCATCAGGGGAATAAGTCCTGAGGCCGAGATGAAGACGGCCAATATTGCGGGCGATATTATTCTCGGAGAGTACAGTTTTAACGTCTCGGAAAGCGATGATTCCGGCGCTTCGGGCGGGATGCTGATTGGCGTCACATTGGCCGACCGGCTGGGAGTCAGTCTTGATGATCCGGTCGTTCTTTATTCATTAAGCGGCGAGGACCTGCGTCAAACCACCCGACCCCGGGTCGCCAAGTTTTATATTACCGGAATCTTTGAAACCGGAATGTATGAATTTGACGCCCAGATGGCCTATATTTCACTTGAGGCGGCTCAGAAACTTTTCAGGCTCGATGATGAGGTGACCGGCATTCATCTGAAATTAACCGATATATTTCTGGCTGACATGGTGACGCCTCGCCTGCAGGCCAAACTCGGCAGCGGTTATGATATTATTCCATGGAATATTTTGCATCGCAATCTGTTTTCATGGATAGAATTCGAAAAGAAAATACTTTTTATCGGATTTATATTGATAGTCCTGGTAGCCGCCTTTTCCATTATTTCCACGCTGGTCATGCTGGCGATGGAAAAGCGGACTGAAATCGGGACTTTGAAAACGATTGGCTCAACCCGATTTTCGATCGCCAAGATATTTGTTTATAATGGTCTGATAATAGGATTGGCTGGAATATTGGGAGGTTGGGGGCTGGCGCTGACGGCGGCTGAAATCCAAAACCGTTATCATTTCGTTTCGATGCCGGCGGAACTCTATTTTATCAGCTATTTGCCAATAGATGTCCATATTTTTGATTTCCTGTTTGCCGGTATTTTAACGATTGTAATCTGTTTTCTGGCGGCGCTTTATCCGGCGCTAAGGGCTTCGGGGCAATCGGTTATTGATGTATTGCGACAATAAACCTATGAAAACAATAAGCTTATCTAAATAATTTGGCGAATTTGGCGAAAATACTTAATATAAACGGCATATGACCACAGGCGAGGATTGCTGAATTGGATACGGTCGGAAACAGCCTATATCTGCAGGCTCGTGGAGTCTGCAGAAGTTTTGAGACATCGGAAGGTTTGCTGGAAGTATTAAAAGGGGTTAATCTCGATGTTGAAAAAGGCGCCATGATTGCCATAACCGGAGAATCGGGCGTCGGCAAATCAACCCTGCTTCATATTCTGGGAGGACTGGATCGACCTACTCGGGGAAGCATCGCAATTGATAGTGAACCGCTGGCCGACAAGGATGAAAGCAAACTGGCGACTTTTAGAAACCGCCGGATCGGTTTTGTTTTTCAGCACCATTATTTGCTGGAAGACTTTACGGCCCTTGAAAATGTAATGATCCCGGCTCTGGTAATGGGACGTTCCAAAAATGAAGCGTCGATAATTGCGGAACAACTATTGGATGATGTAGGTTTAACAGATAGAAAGAAACATCGGCCCAAACAGCTATCGGGAGGCGAACAGCAACGGGTGGCGGTGGCCAGAGCATTGATTAATAATCCCGGTATTGTTCTTGCCGATGAGCCGTCCGGTAATCTTGATATAAAAACCGGAGAGAGGTTGCATCGACTGCTGATGGATTTAAATAAATTGCGCGGGACGACGATTCTGGTGGCCACTCACAACCGGGATCTGGCCCAAAGGTGCGACAGAATTTTGAATTTGGCTGACGGCTGCCTGGACGGGGCGGCGGAAAGTTAAGGAATTGTATGCTTTGTCAAGAATGCAAGGAACGCGAAGCGAAGGTGCATCTGACGCAAATTGTAAATAACGAAAAAACGGTTCTTTCCTTGTGCAAAGAATGCGCCGCCAAAAAAGGATTTCACTCGCCTTTGGATAGCGTTCCTTTTCCTCTCTCGGAAATACTGGGGGGACTGATTCAGCAGGACATGCCGAAAGAAAAAGGACCGACGGCGGATCTGATCTGCAGCGGATGCGGAATTTCATTTGATGCATTTATTCAGCAGGGACGGTTCGGTTGCGGAGAATGCTACCGCACCTTTCGCTCGCGTCTGGAGCCGATTATGAGAAAAATCCATGGCTCATCGTTGCATAAGGGGATGCTGCCCGCCTCGGAATCGAATGATATGCTGCCGATTAAAGAGGAAGAAAGACTGGAAGCCGAACTCCGGAAAGCGGTCGAGGCTGAAGATTTTGAAAGAGCGGCCGATTTACGTGATAAGCTTCAGACCATCAGGGGCGAACATATGGTGCAGGGCAGTAAATAATGACGGCTTTTATAGATAAAATGGCAAAATGTACCAGTTCCTGGCTTTCCGGGAGCGGCAATGAAAATATGGTGGTCATATCCACCCGTATTCGTATCGCAAGAAATATTGCCGGATATAAATATCCGACCACGGCTGACCGGGCTACGAAGGAAAAAATAGTCAGTCATTTTGATTCCGTTTGCACCCGTTCCGAAACTCTTAAGGCCGGAGAATTTATTCGGGGCTCGGAATTGTCGCGACTGGATAGGGACTTCCTGGTTGAACGACATCTAATATCTCCGAATTTTATGCATGATGAAGATTCGACGGCGCTGTTTTTAAGCAAAGACGAAAATATTTCAATAATGATAAATGAGGAAGACCACATCCGCATGCAGGCGCTCGTCCCGGGATTGAATCCCGAGGAGGCACTCGGCAAAATTAGCGGATATGACGGGGAAATAGGCAAATATCTCGAATTCGATTATGACGCCGATTTCGGCTTCCTGACTTCCTGTCCGACCAATGTCGGGACCGGCCTGAGAACTTCGGTTTTAATTCATTTGCCCGGGCTGGTTATCACCAAGGAAATTGATCGGGTCATTGGCAAAATTACCAAAATGGGAGTGGCCGTGCGCGGATTTTATGGTGAGGGAACCGATGTTCTTGGCAACCTTTTTCAAATTTCGAATCAAAAGACGCTTGGTATATCCGAGAAAGAGACGCTTAAATCATTATCGAATGTCTGCCACTATATTATAGATGAAGAGGCGCGCAGTCGGCAGTTGCTGATGGATGAAGCCTCGGAACAGATCAGGGACAAGATTTGGCGGTCGTATGGTATTCTCAAATATGCTCATGTCTTGACGTCGGAAGAAGTGATGAATCTCCTTTCGGCTCTGAGGCTGGGCATTGCCATCGGCGCCATAGATTTCATAGATATTCCGCTTATAAACGAAATATTACTTTTCTCACAACCAGCACATTTACAAAAATATCATGGGGAGGAGATGAATCAGGATCGACGCGATTTTGTAAGGGCTCAGATGGTCAGAGAAAAATTAGGAAAACTTAAAATGTAGTCTTGGAAATATTTTTTAAAAGGATATATAACGATGAATGAAATGTTTACGGAATTAGCCCGTAAAGCAATTGAATATGCCAGGGATGAGGCCTCCCGATTACGACATGACTATATCGGCACCGAACATCTTCTGCTCGGCCTGATTCGTCTCGGAGAGGGACGGGCCACCGAAATAGTCAACAATCTTGGAATAGAACTGGGTGATCTGAAGGCGTCCATCGAAGAGGTTGTTCAACCTGCGGGTGGTACCATGACGATGGGTCAGCTTCCCCTGACAGCCCGTGCCAAAAAGACTCTGGAAGTGTCCGGGCAGGAAGCGCGAGCCCTGAAGTCTAAGGACATAGATACCGAGCATATTCTGCTGGCGCTTCTCAAAGACGAAGAGGGAGTCGCCGCACAGGTTCTTTCCCTGTATGAGATAGACTATAAAGAGGTTTATGAAGAGCTGAAAAATATCCAGAGCGGCAAACCGTCTTCATTCAAGAAAAAGCGGAAGAAATCAAAGACGCCGGCCCTGGATCATTTTGGCCGTGACCTGACCGAAATGGCCCGCCGCGGGACGCTTGATCCGATTATTGGCCGTCAGAATGAAATCGAGCGGGTCAGCCAGATTTTATCCCGCCGGAAAAAAAATAACCCGGTGCTTATCGGCGAGCCGGGCGTCGGCAAGACGGCTATCGTCGAAGGACTGGCGCAAAAAATTATTGAAGGAAAAGTCCCGCAAATTCTTGAAAACAAACGAGTGGTGACCCTCGATATGGCGTCACTGGTTGCCGGAACGAAATATCGCGGCCAGTTTGAGGAACGTCTCAAGGCAGTGATGACCGAAATTATAAATTCCAGAGACACTATTATTTTTATCGATGAATTACATACGATTGTCGGAGCCGGCGGAGCCGAGGGTTCGCTTGACGCCAGCAATATCTTCAAGCCGACACTCTCGCGAGGTGAATTGCAGTGTATCGGCGCCACGACCCTTAATGAATACCGCAAGTACATTGAGAAGGATGGCGCTCTTGATCGCCGGTTCCAAACCATTATGGTCGAGCAGCCGTCATACGAAAATACGGTGAAGATACTCGAAGGTCTGAGAACCCGATACGAAGATCATCATAAATTGAAAATCTCCGACGCTGCCATTGAAGCGGCGGTGAAGCTTTCTGACAGGTATATTTCCGGCCGATTCCAGCCCGATAAAGCCATTGATGTGATCGACGAGGCCGGCAGCCGGGCACATCTGGCCACCTATGTCAAGCCTGAAGAGTTTAATGAAGTAGAAAATGAAGTGACCAGGCTCAGAGAAGAAAAGGAAAAGGCCGTAAAAAATCAGGCTTTCGAAACAGCCGCTCAATTGCGCGATGCTCTAAAATTCCAGAAGGAAAAACTGGAGCAGATGAAAATCGACTGGGACGCGCAGAGAGAAAAAGAAAGAGTGGTCCTGACGGAGGAAGAT
>Ga0105099_10001733_pt1 | contig 13365 bp, 10 predicted proteins | sample PPLLak3cmMay2015_2_FD_79138 | JGI IMG/M metagenome (GOLD analysis project Ga0105099, IMG submission 79138) | Freshwater sediment microbial communities from Prairie Pothole Lake near Jamestown, North Dakota, USA - PPLs Lake P8 Core (1) Depth... | ecosystem: Environmental > Aquatic > Freshwater >...
AACCTCGAATCGGCGCTGAATGGCAATTCCATCGGTTCAGTCGACCTTCAGAGCGGTTGAAATGCCGGGGGTGAACGGCTGGTCATCCGGCGAGTCCATCAACCCCCAGAGCTTGCCCCGGTCAAGAAAATTCAGAATCAGGTACATGAGTTCCTTTCCCCTGACGAGGCTGAGCCCTCCGGCGGCACAACTCACCTCGTCGAATTTCCCGACATCATCCCTGCGGATGTATTTCCCGGACATGACCAGCGGTACGCTCTCACCGGTATGGATCATGGACCCCGAAGAGGCGGTGGAATGGTCCGCGGTAACAATGAAGAGAACATCTTCATCCGGAACGATCTCGGTAAGGGCAAACTCGAGCGCCCGGTCGATCTCTTCGATTACCCTCTTCTTGACAAGGGGATCCCTGGTGTGCCCTGCTTCGTCCGTGGCCTTGCTATGGACGTGGATGTAGTCGAACTCCCGGGCTTGGCAGGCGATCTCCAGCCTCTCCCGCAGATCCCTGCCGGAGTCGTCCGAATCCTTGACCTTTCTGGTTTCCATGCCGACAACCCGGCCGAGCCCGTGGTAGACGGCGCCGGACGCGATCAGGAGCCCCTTGAGTCCCCACATGTTCGTGAAGGTGGGGAGAGCCCCAAGCATCCCGGCTCGCTGCGTACCGACGGCATTGATGGGCGGAAGCCCGTTTTTTATTCGTTCCCTGTTGAGGGGGTGACCAGAGAGCGTCAGGTAGCTCCAGCGCAGGTACTCATTGAGAAACAGGGCCGTGTTTCGTGCCCGGAGATCGTCCTTCGCGGCGCGCAGCGGCAGGATCTCCATGAGCGGACGCCCTTCAATTATCGGATTGGAGTCGGTCAGGTACCTTGACACGTCTCCCCGGAGACGGAGAATCCCCCCGATACCCTTGGTCGGCAAAAACTCCGCCTCAATGCCGTGGGCGGTATAGTTCCGGATCGATTCGTGAAGAATCCGGCAGCTTTCCCGGTCCAGTTCGGGATCTTCATGAGTAAGAACCAGTGATTCCTGCTTCTTCGTCACGGAGAAGATCCGGGCAAGAAGGGCCACATCGCCTTCGCGGATCTCGAGTTCTTCGCCGAGCGCTTCCACCACACCCCGCCCCGGGAACTCCTCCAACTGGTAGCCGAACATGAGAAAGTGAGCAAGTTCGCTCGGCAAAGCAGTTCCCTGGAAGTGGGTATGGAAAAGCCCATTCATGCCGACAGAGGCAATTTTGTCAAGATTGGGGGTATGGGCGGCCTGAAGGGGGGTCTTGCCGTTGAGAAGCGCGTGACTCCGGTCACCGAGGCCATCGAGAAGGAGAAGGATGCAGCGCATGTTCGGCCTCCCGGGGAAAGAATGTGCGGCTTCTCCAGAGTATACCTTACGCGGCGACCAGAGGAAGCGGGATGTTTTGCGGAACTGTCACGGACCCAAAAGAGAGTGAATCAAGGTAGCAGCGGAGAAGGTCGCGGGTGCGAAGCACCTCAGCCGGGTTCATGAGCTCGATCACCCACCAGTCGCACGATTCCGCTAGCCCGAGGAGATCCAGTCGAGCGGAAATGTCCGACAGGGTTTCCGGCGGGACATGCCCGAAGCCTTCCAACTCGGTGTGATAGATATGGGCATTGAGCAACCTGTCGCGATGGGGCAGGACATACTCGCCAAAGATGTCACCCTGCGGGTGAAGGTTCCGTACAGCGTGGGCGTGGCCGATATCGATTGTAACATAGGCGCCGCTCTCCCGTATAATGCGACGAAACAGGTGCGGGTCATTGGTAAGTGGGGTAGTGAGGTTTTCCAAGGCAACGGCAACACCGTTCTGCCGGCCGTGCGCCACGAGGACCGCAAGGTTGTTGATAGCACGCGCCAGGTCGACGCCTTCCCCGGACGGATTGCCGAGCCCGGAATGCACCGTCATGTGTTGCCCGCCGGCACGGGAGACCTGGTCCACAGTGCGCAGCAGAAGCGCCAGGGAATCGTCACCCCGCTGGTCGGCATAGGCTACGTCCACGCCGTGGAAGCGGCAGTGGTAGCGCACCTGGAACCGGGCGAGAGATTGCATCAGGGCGAGGAATTCCCCCTCCGGCAGAGAGGGATCGATGGACCAGTCGATGCCGGAAAAGCCGTTTTCGGCGGCAAACCCGGCAAGCCTCTCGGCATCCTGATCGAAGATATTGCACATGGCGAGTACTGGTTGCATTGGTTGAAAGTAGCGTATCGACTCAAAAAGATCAAATCGATTATTTCAACACAATGGATGAGCTTGATTGATTTTATCGATACCTTGCCATTGTCTCTGCTTGAAGCAGAAACGGCAGAAAGACGTCGGGGAGACGGGAAAGAGATTTCTCCCTTCCCGTCTCCCCGATTTTCTCACAATCAAAAGTACTGCTTCGTTCTATACGTAATCCGATACACGGTCAAACGGCTCGACGGTTGCCGCCACAAGAGTGCATCATTTGGGACCTGCGCTGATCCCCCATTGACGTTGGCAGAAAACAGAAAGGCACGTCTTTTGAGCGTGGAATTGTAATGATTATTTGGGTTAATGCAACGAAGGCTTTTGTGGGACAGGAGCAATTATGAGATTTATTGTAGTTGCCTCAGTATACGTTGACGATTCTTCACAATATTTTTTGGCGCAATATTGTTCATGCAGCAGAGTCACTAAATTGAATTTTAACTTCAGGAGATTTCTTTTGACAGTAACGGAGCGGACTTCGATTTCAAGTCCAAACCATTCCTCAGCGAAAGTGAGAGATTTCCAGCCAGCTCAGGAAAATGGCGGAACAGAATTTGTTTCGCCATTTTTGATGGGCGACCCAGTCTTTTTTTGACTTTCAACCCCTCAATGCCGTGCGCAAGATAAATCTGCCGCCAGGTGTTGGCCGTGGTTCGGCTTACTCCCAGCTTCTCTGCTATACCCTTCAGGGGAACGCCATTCTCCGTCAGAAGAATGATTTTGCAACGCTGAACCAGTCTCGTTGAAGAAGCATCATTGTTGATAATGTCTTCAAGTTCTTTTCTCTCGGAAGAAGTTATTTTCAGTATCAGTGGTTTTCTCGGCATGGTTTAACCTGAAGGCATTGTCTTCAAAAACAGACATTTCGGATCAACTGAATTTTTAATTCAGAAGTAATCCTAAGGGCTTTTCTATTCCCACTACCTCAAGGAATCTGAATATCACGGTAATGGGTATCTTATCGCCTGCCCTGACACGGAGAACACCAGTAATCAGATGTCCTGATCACGATGACTGTCACAGGCGATTCGAGTTGACTTTTGTTGGGATTTCCGGTGCAGAGTAGCAATGCAAGGTTATTTATTTGTACAAATAACGCCTTTTGAAAACTATCACAAGCCGATGAACAGAGTCAAGGATAATTTGATAAATTAATATCAATTGACCTGTTCCAAACGAAGGTTTCTGCAGCCCGATCATCAAACTTGTCGCAGCGCAGGCGGGGATGGACATCCGAAGATAAAAAAAGCCGGACCCATAGTGAGTCCGGCTTTTTCCATGTTCTCAATTTACGATAATTTTTCCAGCTGTACCGCGCATATTTTGTACTCGCCTGTTTGGCTGATGGGGTCGAAGGCGTGTACTGTCAGCTCGTTGGTGGGAGTCGAGTCATGGTGGAAACTCATCCAGATCATGCCCGGCTGAACCTTGTCGGTTACCTGTATCCCGGTGGTAACGCTACCCCGACGGGAGGTCACCCGCAGCCTGTCGCTATTGCCGACGGAAAGATTTTTCGCGTCCAGCGGATGGAGCATGGCCGCCTCTTCCGGCACATAGGCCGACAGTGCCGGGGATTGCCGGGTGGTGACGTTGTAGTGGGACAGGATGCGACCGGTGGAGAGGAGGAAAGGATACTCCTCGTCGGGCAATTCCGCCGGGGGAATGTGGTCGATACCCTTCAGGAGCCCCAAACCACGGGTAAAGGTCTTGGTATGCAGAATCGCCGTCCCCGGATGGTCGAGAGACGGGCAGGGCCATTGCAGCCCGGTATGCTCGATCCTGTCATAGTTTATCCCGGTAAAGATAGGAGACAGTGAAGCCATTTCGTCCCAGATTTCGCCGGGCCAGCTGTAGTCCATGGCATACCCCATACGCTTAGCGACTTCACAGACAATCCACCAGTCGGATCGGGTGTCGGCGATGGGTTCGATGGCCTTGCGCACCCGCTGCACCCGCCGCTCGGCATTGGTAAAGGTGCCATCCTTCTCGGCAAAACTGGCGCCGGGCAGCACCACGTCGGCAAGCTTGGCGGTCTCGGACATGAACAGCTCCTGCACCACCAGGAAATCCAGCGCTTCCATCGCCTTTCTGATGTGGTGGGCATTGGGGTCGGTGAGCACCGGGTCTTCGCCCAGGATGTACATCGCCTTCATTTTCCCTTCCACGGCTGCATCCATCATGGCCGGAATCATCATGCCGATCTTGGGATTCAACGTCACACCCCAGGCCTTTTCGAACTTGGCCACCACCTCGGGGTTCGCGACCTTCTGGTAACCTGGAAAATCGCCTGGCAGAGCACCCATGTCGCAGGCACCCTGTACGTTGTTCTGTCCGCGCAACGGGCTGACACCGTTGCCGAGGCGTCCGATATGACCGGTAATCATGGCCATGTTTGCGGTGCTCATGACGTTATAGGTGCCGCAAATATGCTCGGTAATTCCCAGAGTGTAGACGATCACGGCATTCGGGGCCTTGGCGTAGAGCCGGGCCACGTCATAGAGTACCTGTAGCGGGACGCCGGTCATTTGTGATACTTTTTCGGGTGAATAGTCCTTCACCACGGCGTCCAGTTCCGCGAAGCCTTCTGTTCTCTCCTCTATGAATTTCTTGTCATGCAGGCCTTCCTTGATGATGATGTGCATCAACCCGTTCATGAGGGGGATGTCGGTCCCGGGTTTTATCTGCAGGAAGTAATCTGCCTTTTCCGCCAGCTCGATCCTGCGGGGGTCAGCCACGACCATTTTCGCGCCCTTCGCAACTGCCTGTAAGATCATCGCGCCCACCATGGGATGCGCTTCGGTGGGGTTCGCGCCGATGACGAAAAGCACGTCGGCATGCAGGATGTCTTCGAACGAGTTGGTCATGGAGGCGCTGCCGAAGCTCATGGACAGGCCGGTAACCGTGGAAGCATGGCAGGTGCGGGCGCAGTGATCGATGTTGTTGGTGCCGCACACGGCGCGGATGAGTTTCTGCATGACATAGTTGTCTTCGTTGGTACAGCGGGCAGATGAGAGCGACGCTATGGCATCACCGCCGAACTTTTTCTTTATATCACCTAGTTTATTTGCCACCAGATCCAAGGCCTCATCCCAGGAGGATTCGACGAACTCGCCGTTCTTCTTAATCAGGGGCTTGGTAAGCCGTTTCGGGCTGTGGACGTAGTCGATACCGAAGCGACCCTTGACGCACATGTCGCGTCCGTTCACCGTGCTGGCCGCGTTGGAGGTGACGCCAATTACTTTTCCGTTTTTCACATTCAGGTCAAAGTTGCAGCCGGTCCCGCAGAACGGGCAGGTAGTGCGGACCTTCTCCACTTCCCATTTTCTTCCCTGGCCGAGCATCGCCTTTTCGGTAAGGGCTCCGGTGGGGCATACGGAAACACAGGTCCCGCAGGAGACGCAGACAGAATCGGCCAGCGGCTTATCCAGTGCGGTAGTCACCTTGGTCCGGAAGCCGCGGTAGGCGAAGTCGATCACGGCGCGGCCCTGCTTCTCCTCGCAGGCCCGGAGGCACTTGCCGCACAGGATGCATTTGTTCATGTTGCGAACGATGAAGAGATTGTCGTCTTCGATTTCGTAGTCGTGGTTTGCGCCTCCGAAAGCTCCGCGACGCACGTTATAAAAGTAGGCGTAGTCCTGCAATTTGCAGTCGCCTGCCTGGTGACAGACGAGGCAGTCTTCGGGGTGGTTGTCCAGCAGGAGTTCAAGGATGGTTTTTCTGGCTTCGATGACTTGCGGTGAGGCTGTTTCGACCACCATTCCTTCTTGGGCTTCGGTGACGCATGAGGCGGGAAGATTTCTGGCGCCCTTGATTTCGACAACACAGAGACGGCAGGCGCCGGGTTTCGTCAGTTCCGGGTCGTGGCAGAGGGTCGGGACGAATGCCCCTGCCTGCCACGCCGCTTCAAGGACCATTGTTCCTTTCGGAACTGTTATTTGGCTGCCGTCGATGGTTAAGGTTACGTTAGACACGGGTGATACCTCCTATTGTTCATTAGTATTTCCAACACGAGAAATAGCGTCAGGCCAAGTCAGTCGAATCCTTCTCCCCAGCTTCCCGGCTTCAGCCGGATGTGGCGGTACCTTCTCGGCATTTTTCATCACCTCCTTTCAGGTATATTCTCGGAAATCTCTTGTTCCCGGTCCCCTCTCCCGGAAAAAGAAAAACCCACTACGATACCTGACGTTACATCAGGATCGAAGCGGGTTTCGTTGGGTCCGCCGATGGCGGAGGACGAAGTATACGCTTGTTACGTTACGATTTTTCGGGTGCTTCCGGGAAATTTCCCGTGGCACCCTTTCTCAAAAAGGGAGTAAAGTTTTCGTCAGTAAATTTCGATGCGCGAGATACGTCTCACCGAACGTCCGCCGGTGCTGTCCTCACGTACGACCGAACGAGCGAATCCATCCTCCGTTATCAGTTCTCCGTTCTTCTTCCAGGCAATGATGATATTGTCGCCAAGCCGCGAATTGAAGATTTCGCCAAAGGAATAGGCGGCGCAGAAACCATCGCTGCTCGAGATGACGACATATCGCCGGTAATCCTTGCCCGACACGTTCACCCCGTTGCTCTCCAGAACCGTCCTGAGAGTCGGTCCTTCGAAGAAATAGACACCCCGGAACCCTTCACAGTCACCAGTCATGACCGCGTCGTCAAAGTGCAGGGCAGGCAGGATTTTAAGAGTATCGAGAGTAATCTTTCGTTGTACTGCGCTCTGACCGTCAATCAGGGTTATGATCGGACTGTGAGGCCGGACCACCTTCTTTTCCTTGTCCAGGTAGGCTTCGAGTTTGATATCGGCCCGTTCCACAAGAATCTCCCGGACATCGGTTATCCTTCTGCCGGAACGGACATCCGTGGAAATCACGAGTTCAATACCGCCGTGGGAGTCAATCGCCTTCCCGTCCCGTTCATAACCCAGCAGGACACTCCGCCCGATTCCAGAATAAAAGATCTCACCGAAAGAAAACACCACCTCTTTGTTGTCGGTACCGCGGACGCGGATAAAGACTCCCGGTTCGAATTTCCTGACGTTCTTCATGCCGGCCTTCTCCAGAAGGTCGCGCAGGAGCACGCCTTTGTAGGAGGCAACCATCATCAACTTTTCCGGATCGGTCGACTTTTTCTTCTCTTCAAGCAGGGTGATGTTATTTATGGAAAACGGGGGCATCTTTTTCAGGTCTTCCGAGGACAACTTCAAGGGCTGCTTAACCTCGCCGGATACTGAAATCACCGCACCAAAGCTAACGCCGGGAGCGGAAAGCATGATGAACGCTCCCAGGAAGAAAACTCCAACCATACTCCACCGTGTGGAAAGACGATTCATATCAATACCCCTCACATTTACTGTTTTGTCGGAATTCCTCTGCCCAATACAGCCGGCCCCGCTCATTGGCCGGCCCGCTTTGCCCGGCTGATCATCGTCTGTATTCTCAGCGTCCCGACAGGCACAGCTCCGGATACGGCCAACCCTCCATGCCTTTTTCCAGAATAAACAGGCGTTTTTCATCTACCCCCTTGGACTTCAGGTAGTCATAGGTATTTTTTGCCCCTCCGCCACCGCGTGGGCAGATAATCACCACATCATCCTGCGAGGCATTGATCGTTGCCAACACAGCGTCCAGGCGCTTCCGCTCTTCATCCGTCTTAACCGGATAGGCGTTTGTTTCTAGAGAACCTTTGAAGTGACGTTTGACAAATTCGTCAGGAACCTGGATGTCAACGATGATACTTTTCTTGCCGGTTGCGAGCCCTTCTTTGAACCGGTCAGGACTGACAAAGTTGTAATCGGCCGCAGAAACGGTTGCCACGATGAGCATAAGGATCGTAGCGGCAATGCATAGTGCCTTTTTCATGGGTACTCCTTTTCGAGGGGTTATTTAGGTGCAGCAGTACCATTAGAGCTGGTTTGACGGGCTCATTACTGTACGGGGCAGAGAAGCCAAAGTCAAATTGATAAAAACGAAATTTAAAATACCACCTATCGTTATTTACGATATGAAAAAGGCGGAGAAGACCACAGAATGGTGCCCTTCTCATGCCTCTTCCGTGTCATCAGGGTTTAGCGGGAGTTAGTATTGAAAATCAATGAGGGGAGAGTATTCCTCGCAGACGCTCTGTGCCTGGCGGCAACCGCCGTTCATGAGTTTAGCCGTGAAGGCAATATTGGGGGGGGAGGAGGAGGGCCGTGACTTCTTCACCTGCCTGAAGGGGACCGTGATTGGCCGGTATGTCGATCAGGGCATTGCAGGCTACCATTGATTTAAGCGCACCGGGGCTTTGTATTCCCGCCGGAATCGCGTGATAGGCACCGTCTTTCCATGCCACCACGGCCCTCAGCAGGCGCCTTTGTTTACTTTTCTTTTTGAAGGGCTCTTCCATGACAGCGCTGACCTCGGGGAGATTTCCCGACCCTTTCCCGGCCATGGCCCGCAGGAGGGGCCGCACCAGCATGAGAAAGGTTATCATTGCCGCCGAAGGGTTGCCGGACAGTCCGACGATCAATTTCCCGTTTTTTTCGCCGCAGACCGCAGGCGTTCCCGGCTTCATGCCGACTTTCCAGAACAGGGTGGTGGCACCACACAAAGTGATGGCGTCCTTGATCAGATCCTTGCCTCCCACCGAAGCACCGCCGGTGGTCAGGATCATGTCGTAGTCCGCCAAGGCACCTTTCAGGGCATCGGCAATGGCGTTCTTTTCGTCCACAATGGTACCGATCGGGAAGGCACTACCGCCGGCTTCCCTGACCTGGGCGCTGAGAGAATAGAGATTACTGTTGTATATCTTCCCCGGTCTCATCTGCTCCGTTACGTCCAGCAACTCATCGCCGGTGGAAAAGATTGCCACCCGGGGCTTTTTAAACACCTTGACTCTCTGTAATCCAAGTGATGCCAGAAGACCCACCGCGGCAGGCGTAATATTTGCGCCTTTCTCCAGAGCCTTTTCTCCGCGGGCAATATCTTCTCCTTGGGTCACGACATTATCTCCAGCCCGGAGAGCAGAGCGAATTGCAATTGTGTCCCCCTCCCGACAAATATCTTCAAACCTGATCACCGTGTCGCTTCCCTCCGGCAGTGGAGCTCCGGTTGTAACGGCTGCGGTTTCGCCGGCCAGGAGCGGTCCTGCAGGCACCTCACCCGCGTAAATGGTCTGGCTGACCCGCAAGGAAGCGGGGCTGATATCGTCAGCTCCGGCAGTGTCGGCTGCACGAAGGGCGTAGCCGTCCAGGGGAGACCGGCAAAAGGGCGGAAGAGGAAATCCGGCCACGATGTCTTCAGCCAGAATCCTTTCAAAAGAATCAGTAATTGATACTTCTTCCATTCCCACCGTTGATGCGTACCCCTGAAAAATCTCAAGCGCCTTTTCCATCGATATCGATTGCAGCATGTACTGGTTCTCCTGCTCTGGTTAGGTTTTATCTGAACATTTTTTCCAGGGAGGCTACGGCCTCTTCATCCCGGACAATAACCGTTTCTTCCCTGAAAGTGAAGTACTCTTCCGGAGTATTGATATTCCTGAAAGAAAGAAATTCTGGATCGATTCCGGCCACCACGTCCCTGGCCAGAACGGTTGACTGCAGACTCTCGCAACATTCCACGATCTTGACCCTGCCCCGTGCAAGGGCTTCCTCCATGACCGGCAGAGCCCCTTTACCGTAGATTGCGTGGAGCGGTTCCAGTCCCCCGTCGCCCTCCGGGATGACTATATCCTGACCGTGTATCGAGGTCACAAGACGCCTGATCAGAGCCGAATTAAGCAGTGGCATATCACAGGCAACCGCAAAGATATACGGGGTTTTGCTGTTGCTGAGACCGGCATGAATCCCTGCCAGCGACCCCCTGCCAGGAAAGATATCCGCGACCGTAGGACAGGGCAGAAAATCATACAGCTCCGGGGTATTGGTCACCAGGAGTATCTCGGGAAAGATGCCTGCCAGCTGTCGGTGGATCCGCTCAATAAAAAGCTCACCTCGGAAAGGCAGCAGGGCCTTGTTGCTTTTCATCCGGCTTGAATTGCCACCTGCCAGGATGACCCCGGTAACTCCGGCACACTTTGATTCACCTGTGACATCGGATAGTGCAAAGTCGTTTGCGCTTTTTCTCGAGCTGTCCATGCGTGTCGCACCGTTCGTGGAAATTTACGTTCGAAAAGTGGAAAAAGCCGGGCGTTTGATACGCCCGGCTTTTTTTACCACGATATTACACTACTTTTTCAATCTGCACTGCGGCTACTTTGTATTCACCCGTTTTACTGACCGGGTCGAAGGCGTTGACGGTAAGTTCATTGGTTGGAGTTTCCTTGTAATGGAAGCTCATCCAGATCATGCCTGTCAGGACCTTGTCGGTAACGTTCACCTTGGTCTGGAGGCTGCCACGACGGGAGGTGACCCGTACCATATCACCCGTGCACACGCCGAGGGTAGCGGCGTCCGCGGGATGAATCATGGCCATCTCTTCCGGCCGGTGTGCATCCAGGGCGGATGAATAGCGTGTTGTCACGTTATAATGATACAGGATACGACCGGTGGAGAGGAGATACGGATATTCCTCGTCTGGCATTTCCGCCGGTGGCGTGTGCTCGATCCCCTTAAAGAGACCTTTACCGCGCGCGAAGCTCTTGGTGTGGAGAATCGGCGTGCCCGGATGATCCAGCGTCGGGCACGGCCACTGCAGGCCGGTATGCTCTATCCGCTCGTAGTTGATGCCGCCATAGGCCGGCGTCAGTGCAGCCATCTCGTTGAAGATCTGCTCCGGATGCGCATAGTCCATGGGATAGCCCATGCGTTTGGAGAGTTCGCAGATGATCCACCAGTCCGGTCGTGAGTCTCCGATAGGCTCGATTGCTTTGCGTACACGCTGCACGCGACGCTCGGAGCTGGAGAAAGTGCCGTCTTTTTCCGCGAAGCTGGCACCAGGGAGGATGACATCGGCCAGTTTGGCGGTCTCGGACATGAACAGCTCCTGCACCACGACAAAGTCCATCTTGTTGAAGGCCTTCTTGATGTGGTTGGCGTCCGGGTCGGTCATGACCGGGTCTTCGCCCAGGACAAACATTGCCTTCAAGTTGCCTTCCACCGCTGCGTCCATCATGTCCGGGATGGTGAGGCCCGGTTTATTGGAGAGCTTGACACCCCAGGCCTTTTCAAACTTGGCCTGCGCCTCGGGATTGGCAACCTTCTGATAGCCGGGATAATCGCCGGGAAGAGCTCCCATGTCGCAGGCGCCCTGCACGTTGTTCTGCCCGCGCTGCGGATTGACGCCGCAGCCTTCCTTGCCCAGATGACCGGTAAGCATGGCGATGTTGGCGGTGCTCATGACATTGTCCGTACCGCAGATATGCTCGGTGATACCCAGTGTATAGCAGAGCATTGCCTTGGCGGTAGTCGCGTAAAGCCTGGCCGCGTCATAGAGCAGTTTTTCAGGAACTCCTGTCATTTCGGAAACCCGAGCTGGCGTATACGTCTCAACGGTGGCTTTCAACGCTTCAAAGCCCTCGGTCCGTTCTTCGATGAACTTCTTGTCATGCAGATCTTCCTTGATGATGATATGCATCAGGCCGTTCAGAAGGGGGATGTCGGTACCTGGTCGGTGTTGCAGCCAGATGTCGGCCTTTTCGGCCAGTTCGATCCTGCGAGGGTCGGCAACGATCAGCTTGGTACCTTTCAGGAGCGAGGACATGATCTTGGCGCCCGCCATGGGGTGGGCTTCAGTGGGGTTGGATCCGATGACGAAAAACAGGTCGGTATTCAGATAGTCGGCGAAAGAGTTGGTCATTGCGCCGCTGCCAAAGCTTGTAGCCAGACCGGCTACAGTTGGGGCGTGTCAAGTTCGGGCGCAGTGATCGACATTGTTGGTACCGATCCCCGCGCGTATGAATTTTTGCATCACATAGTTGTCTTCGTTGGTGCAGCGTGCGGAAGAGAGGGCGGCAATCGAATCGCTGCCGAATTTCCCCTTAATCTCACCCAGCTTGCTTGCGACCAGGCCCAGTGCCTCGTCCCAGGAGGATTCCACGAACTCGCCGTTTTTCTTAATCAAAGGCTTGGTGATGCGTTTCGGATTGTGGACGTAATCAGTGCCGAAGCGTCCCTTGACGCACATGTCGACAGAGTTCGCCGGGCTGGCCGCGTTCGAGGTGACGCCGATAATTTTTCCGCCCTTGACGTTCAGGTCAAAGTTGCACCCTACTCCGCAGAACGGGCAGGTGGTGCGTACCTTCTGCACTTCCCACTTCCTTGACTGGCCGAGCATTGCTTTTTCGGTGAGAGCGCCGGTCGGGCACACGGCAACGCAACTCCCGCAGGAAACGCAGACCGAGTTGGCCAGCGTCTTGTCCATGGCGGTCGCCACCTTGGTCCTGAATCCGCGATATGCAAAGTCGATGACCGCACGGCCCTGCTTCTCTTCACAGGCACGGAGACATTTGCCGCACAGGATGCATTTGTTCATGTTCCTGACGATGAACAGGTTGTCGTCTTCGATGTCATACGCCTTGGCTTCTCCACCGAAAGCGCCCGGTTTCACATTATAGAAATATGCGTAATCCTGCAGCTTGCAGTCGCCTGCCTGGTGGCAGGTAAGGCAATCTTCCGGATGATTGTCCAGCATGAGCTCAAGGATGGTTTTTCTGGCTTCGATAACGGCAGGGGACGCGGTTTCAACCACCATACCTTCAGTGGCCGCGGTAACGCATGATGCGGGCATATTGCGGGCGCCCTTGATTTCCACCACGCAGATGCGGCAGGCGCCCGGTTTGCTGAGCTCCGGATCATGGCAGAATGTCGGGACGAATGATCCCGCTTTCCACGCGGCTTCCAGGACCGTTGTTCCCGCGGGAACACTTACCTGTTGGCCGTCTATGGTCAGAGTGACTGTAGACATTGATGATTCCTCCTTATATTAGGTTAATAGACTGTAGGCTGAAGACTAGCAGGGGTAATTCTTTTTAAAAACACTATAAGTAATGATACGCTGGGACATTTTGGAAGGCTTCAAGTATTTCGTGATTATTCCGGACCTTCAGCCTTCGGTCTTCAGCCTGATTACCTGGTTTTCTACGCCTTCACTATCGCATCGAACTTGCACTTGGGCACGCAGGCCCCGCACTTGATACACTTCGTA